>Ga0315899_10002532_pt1 | contig 20215 bp, 16 predicted proteins | sample LakEriMetagenome_2_FD_203518 | JGI IMG/M metagenome (GOLD analysis project Ga0315899, IMG submission 203518) | Freshwater fungal communities from buoy surface, Lake Erie, Ohio, United States - Buoy 4 MA112 | ecosystem: Environmental > Aquatic > Freshwater > Lake | place: USA: Lake Erie, Ohio... | reverse complement strand
CGGCATTGGTGGGGCCAAACGACTCCAAATCCAAACGCATGTGGGTGGCTGGGTCGATCAGCGTCAAGCGCCCATCGGTGCGGGCGTGCAACTCAAACGGGTCCATGGGGCCGATGTCGCGGCGCTTGCGCTCGCGGGCCATGGCGCGCAAAGCGCCGCGCATGAAGCCTTGCTCGCCGCTGAAGCGGGCCAATTCGCTGCCGTCTTGGGCGTTGATCACACCGATGTCGCCGTTGTCCATGTCGGCAAAGCGCAGCAAGCGCACTTGTTGGCTGGGTGAGTCTGCGTAGCGGATGTCAACACCGCTGAAGCGCACCACGGCCACCAAAATCAAGGTGGCCAGCATCACCAAGCCCAACACCAAAGCGATGTGCTTGGGCAGGATGGCGCGCGGCATGTGCGGGGTTGAGGAGGAGATGTCCATGGTTCAGGCCCACTGGGTTTGCACGCCCTGCGGTGTGCTGTTGGCGGGTGTGGGTGTCGTTGCTGCGGCGGCCATCGGGCTGTTGCGCAACACCGACCAAGCTTGGGCCAGAATGCGGCCAGCTTCAGTGGCGTTGGCCACGCAACGCAAGCTTGGCTGGGGGTGCTTCATGTGCCAGGGCCGGTTGTGCGGCCATAAATGCACCCAACCAATGTGGTCACTGGGGTTGAGTTGCAGCGAAATGTCGCCCACCCCTTGGGTGTTCCACACGCGCACATCGGCCGCATCGATGCGTGCAAAGGGCAGGTTGTAGGTCAGGGTCAGGGCGATGCCGTAGCGCATCACCACCCGCCGATCGGTGATGGTGTAGAACGCATTGCGTGCCGACATCCAGGCGCTGCCCAACAGCAGACCCAAACCCATCAGGGCCAACGAAGCGCTGATGGACAAGGCCTGCACCATGGCGTTCAGTTCACTGCCGCGCTCCCAAAGATAAGCGGCTTGCCACAACCACATCAAACCAAAATACAGCGCGATTTTGCGCACATGAAACACGTGCCAAGCCATGGCGCGCCATTGCGGCGCGCCCTGCCACAGGATTTTTTCGCGCGCCGGCAGGGGCTCGGGCAGACCCGGGCTGGCCTCGAAGTCGTATTCGTGGTCGTGTCCGTGAGAGTGGTTCACAGCGGCGGCTCCAAGCGGCTGGGCTCGGCGTAAAGCAAACCGGCACCAAAGTAGGCCATGATTTTTTCTTCTTCGAGCAAGGTGATTTCTAGCGCCGATTTGGTCGCGGGCACATTGCCAAATTGGTGCGCCATCAAGGCGTATACAAACAGGCCGTGGGCCTTGATGCGGGCGAAGTTGATGGGCATGAGCACGCGGCGACCGCCGTTGGCCAGATCGATTTCGACATAGCGAAACATCATCTCGGCGGTGTCGATCCACAGGTCGCTCACGGTGCCAGCCACCTCGCCATCGGCACCATACACGGGCAGGCCGCGCGGGTCGGTGTCTTGGTGCGCCACGCCGTGGTCTGACACGGTGCGCAAAGGCACGATCAAGGGGTTGCCATGCAGGTCGCGGTCCGGGTGGTCGGCGCGTTGCGCCCAAGCCCCGGGGCCCACACCAGCGAGCAAGGGGTCACCCACCGGGTCAATCGGTGCGCCACCCCACAGCTGAGTGTTTTGGCTGTTGTATTGGCCATCCGGGCGGTTGAAGTCGGGGGCTTGCACTTCATGGCCGTTGGACAGCTTGTAGGTTTTGGGTTCGGGGATGGGCCAACCCGTGACCACAGGGCCGTCTTCGCGCCCGGTGTCCATGGGGTAGCCCTCGCGGTGGTTTTCGCGCACGAGATAAAAAATCAAGCCCGCAAAAAATGCCCAAAAGACGTACAACACGAGTTGGGCCACATCGATGTACTGGGTGATTGCGCCTGTTTCCATGGTCTTCTCCTCAAAAAATAGGTGTGTGTTCAGCCGGGCAGTTCGACCAGGCCAAACGTGGGTTTTTGTGATGCGGGGCGTGCGGTTCGGTTGCGCACCAAGGGGCCCAGGGCCACCAGCACCACAAACAGCATGTAAATTTCGACGTGGTACACAAAGCTGTACCCCGTGGCGGGCATGTTCAGGCTGTGGCCGAGCCAATCGTTGACGGCCAATTCGTTGACCAGGTCGCGCAGCACGCCACCGGCGGCCATGGCCAAGCCTGCGGCGGTGGCTTGCACCGCGCCCCAAGCGCCCAGCACCAAACCGGCTTGGTCACCTTGGGCCATGTCCATGGCGCACACCAACATGCCCACTGAAAAGAAACCGCCGCCCAAGCCCACCAACAAGGCGCCGGTTTGGAACAACAGGGGCGCTTGCAGGGGGGCAGAAAAAATCACGCAGGCAAAAGCGGGCAGGCCGATCAAGGCGCCCATGCCCGCCATGCGGCAAGCATCAAAACCGCGCGCCAACCAACGGGCCGACAGCGCAAATGCCAGCAAAGAGCCACCGGCACTCAAGGCGGTCAGGCTGCTGGTCATGCCCACGTTGAGACCCAAAATTTCGCCGCCATAGGGCTCAAGAATGATGTCTTGCATGCCAAAAGCAGCCGTGCCCAGGCCCAGCGCCCACAGGTAGCGGTGCATGTGCGGCAAGGCCATCAACCGCTGCCACGACATGGAAAAGCCGTTGTTGGTGCGCTGCCCGCGCTTGGTACCCCGGGCCTCTTGCTTCCACAGCGACAACAGGTTCAAGCCTGCCACCACCACGGCAGAGCCTTGCACCACTTGGATCAGGCGCACAGGGCCAAAGTCGGCCAACAAGGCGCCAAAGCAGGCACTGCTGACCACCATGCCCAACAGCAACATGCTGTAGAGCAAGGCCACCACGCGGGGGCGTTTGTCAACGCTGGACAAATCGCTGGCCAAGGCCATGCCGGCAGTTTGCGTGACCTGCATGCCCGCGCCCACCAACACAAACGACAAAGCCGCGCCCATGCGGCCCAGCCACCCGTTGTCGGGCGTGGCTTCGGACAACAGCAGCAAGGCGAACGGCATGATGGCCAAGCCACCAAACAGCAGCAAGGTGCCCATCCACAAATAAGGGATGCGGCGCAGGCCCAGTGCTGAGGGGTGGGTGTCACTGCGGTAGCCGATCAGGGCGCGCAGGGGGGCAAACACCAGCGGCATGGCCACGGCCACCGCCACCCACCAAGCAGGCACTTGCAGCTCGACAATCATCACCCGGTTCAAGGTGCCCACCAGCAAGGCGGTGCTCAGGCCAATGGCGAACTGAAACAAAGACAAGCGCAACAAACGACCCAGGGGCAGCTCGGCCGAGGCTGCATCGGCAAACGGCATGAAGCGCGTGCCAAAGGCAGACACCCAAGCCGGTGGCCGAAACAGTTGGCGCCAAAAACCGATCATTTGCGCGTCCACTCCCAAGCTTGCGAGGTGTAAAAACCGCTGGAGACGCGTTGCATGTGGCCAGGCCGCCAGCCGTGCGCGCGGACTGCGCGTTCGATGTACACATGCAAGGTGGATTTGCGCGTGGGCGAGAGTTGCGGTGAACGGTCTGTGCGCGGGAACAAGCGGCCCATGGCATGGGCGACGGCCAACAGCGGCGAGTGCGGCGCAAAGGTGAACAACACCGAGTGGCGGGTGCGCTGGGTCAGGGCTTCTACTGCGTTGGCAATGGTTTGGGTGTCGTAGTGGATGAGTGAATCCATGCACACCACATGGTCGAACTCGCCGTGTTCAGCGCTGAGCATGTCGCCCGCCAAAAACGTAATGCTGCCGCCATTGGCACTGAACGCGGGGTTGCTCAGCAGGTCTTGGGCATGGCGCTCGCGGGCCAAATTGACCAAGGTGGGCGAGAGATCGATGGCCAGCACCTCGGCACCGCGCAACATGGCTTCTTGGGCCAATGCGCCGGTGCCGCATCCGGCGTCGAGCAAGCGCAGGCCGCGCATGTCCTCGGGCAACCAAGACAGCAGGGTGTGACGCATCTGGTCGCGCCCCTTTCGCACCGTGGCGCGGATGCGCCCGACCGGCGCATTGGAGGTCAGCACCTCCCAGGCCTTGGCGGCTGTGCGGTCGAAATAGTGTTCTATTTCGCCACGGCGCTCGACGTAACTGGCTTGGTTCATGTCAGTCAAATCCCAACAAATCAAAAATGTCGCGGTCTTTCATGGGGATGGAAGGCAGCGGGTCGGAGCCGGCCCACAAGGCAGCGGCCAAGCGCATGTACTCGTCTTGCACAGCTTTGATGGCGGGCGTGGCTTCCAATTCAAACATGGTGCATTTTTGTAAACGGCTTTTGCGGATTTCGTCGAGCATGGGGAAGTGCGCCATGTTCTTCAAACCCGTGACCGCGTTGTACTTGTCCACTTGGTCGGTGTCGTCGCTGCGGTTGACGATCACGCCGCCCAAACGCACGTTGTAGTTTTTCGACTTGGCACCAATGGCTTGCACGATGCGGTTCATCGCGAAGATGGAGTCGAAGTCGTTGGCGGTGACGATCAAGGCGCGGTCGGCGTGCTGCAGGGGGGCTGCAAAACCGCCACACACCACATCACCCAGCACATCGAAGATGACCACGTCGGTGTCTTCCAGCAAATGGTGCTCTTTCAACAGCTTGACGGTTTGCCCCACCACATAGCCGCCGCAGCCAGTGCCCGCAGGCGGGCCACCGGCCTCGACGCACATCACGCCGTTGTAGCCTTGAAACACAAAGTCTTCGACGCGCAGCTCTTCGGCATGAAAGTCCACGGTTTCGAGCACATCAATCACCGTGGGCAGCATTTTTTTGGTGAGCGTGAACGTGCTGTCGTGCTTGGGGTCACAACCAATTTGCAGCACCCGCTTACCCAGTCTGGAAAAGGCGGCCGACAGGTTAGAAGATGTGGTGCTTTTGCCAATACCGCCTTTGCCGTAAATGGCAAAGACCTTGGCATTGCCGATCTTGACGCTGGGGTCGAGTTGCACTTGCACGCTGCCCTCGCCGTCAGGGCGTCCGCCGCGCTTGATTTGGCTGACGGGAATGGTGGCGGTTTCAGTCATGCGGGGGCTCCTTCTTGTATGCCTTCCAGGCGGTCTTCCAGCTCTTCGCCAGCACGGCGCAGGGCTTGGAGGGTTTCGGCATCGGGTTGCCAGTAATTGCGTTCAAACGCTTCAATCAGGCGGTTGGCCACCCGCGCCGAAGCGGTGGGGTTGAGCTTGGCCAAGCGCTCGCGCATTTGCGGATCGAGCATGAAAGTCTCAGTCAGTTGTTTGTAGACCCAAGGCTGGACTTGTCCGGTGGTGGCCGACCAGCCCATGGCGTTGGTGACATGGACTTCAATTTGGCGCACGCCTTCGTAGCCCGACTCCAACATGCCCTCGTACCACTTGGGGTTGAGCATGCGGGTGCGGGTTTCCAGGGCCACTTGTTCGCGCAGCGAGCGCACCGTGCCGTCGCCCTTGGTTTGGTCGCCGATATAAACCGGTGGGGTTTTGCCGCCTTTGGCCACTTTGACCGCTTGGGTGATGCCGCCCAGGGTGTCAAAGTAGTTGTCCACGGTGGTGACACCCAACTCCAACGACTCCAGGTTTTGGTAGGTCAGCTCGACATGGCTGAGCACGCTTTGCATCAAGGCGGTGCGCGCTTCGGCGCGGCCGTTGCGGCCATAGGCAAAGCCTTTGCGGCGGGTGTAGGTTTCGGCCAGTTCACCCTCGTCGGTCCACTGGCTGCTTTCGATCAGGTTGTTGACGTTGGAGCCATAAGCCCCTTCGGCATTGCCATACACCCGCAGGGCAGCGATCTCCAAGGTGCAGCCGTGCTCTTGTTGGTAGGCCAAGGCATGGCGGCGGATGGGGTTCATGTCCAAGGGCTCGTCTTCGGCGGCTGCGGCCAGATAAGCGGCCTCGGCGAGCAAGCGAATTTGCAGCGGCATCAGGTCGCGGAAGATGCCCGACAAGGTGATCACCACATCCACCCGGGGGCGGCCCAGCTCGCTCAAGGGGATCAGGGTGGCCCCGGCGATGCGGCCATAGCTGTCAAAGCGCGGCAAGGCGCCCATCAAGGCCAGGGCTTGGCCAATCGGTGCGCCTTCGCTCTTCAAGTTGTCGCTGCCCCAGAGCACCATGGCGATGGAGGCGGGCAAGGCGTTGCCGTCTTCGATGTAACGGTCCAACAGGCGCTGGGCTTGTTTGGCGCCGTCTTTGACTGCAAAAGCGCTGGGGATGCGAAACGGGTCAAAGCCATGCAGGTTGCGACCGGTGGGCAACACCTCGGGGGTGCGCAGCACGTCGCCACCCGGGGCGGGGCGCACATAGTGGCCGTCCAGGGCCCGCAAAATGGCGGTGACTTCGGTTTCGCTGGCCATCAGGTGGTTGGCTTCGATCAGCTTTTTCACCATGGCCAGGGGGCCTTCTTCGCGCGGCAGTTGCGACAGCTGCAATATTTTTTCGGCGCTGTGGCCATTGACCAAGGCTTGGGCAGATTCGCGACTCAGGGTTTGGCCGTGACCGGCATCGGCCATGGAAACCAACAAATCCATGCGCTCGGCCTCGGAGGGCGCGCGCCCGGCCACATGCAGGCCGTGGGGGATGAGGGTGTATTCCATCTCCAACAATTGCTCGGCCAACACCGCCACGCGGGCGTCAATGGCTGCGTGGGTGTCTTGTTTCCACAGCGGTTCGGCGTCGGCCAAATCCAGCACGGCGGCTTGCGACTGCAGCATCAGTGCCAACTCGGGGCGCTCGGACGCGCCGGGCTCCAGGCCGCGCCAGCGGTCGATGGATGACTTGAGCTCGGTCAAGCCTTTGTACAAACCCGCTTGCGACACCGGTGGGGTGAGGTAGGAGATCAAGGTCGCGCCACTGCGGCGCTTGGCAATCGCCCCCTCGGAGGGGTTGTTGGAGGCGTACAGGTAGATGTTGGGCAGGTCGTGGATCAAGCGGTCAGGCCAGCAACTGCCCGACATGCCGGTTTGCTTACCTGGCATGAACTCCAGCGCGCCGTGGGTGCCAAAGTGCAGCACGGCGTGGGCTTGAAAGTCTTCGCGCAAGTAGCGGTAAAAAGCCGAAAACGCATGGGTCGGGGCCAGGCCTTGCTGGAACAGCAAGCGCATCGGGTCGCCTTCGTAGCCAAACGAGGGCTGCACGCACACCAGCACATTCCCCCACTGCTTGCCCAGCACAAAAATGGATTGGCCGTTGCTCAACTGGCGCCCAGGTGCAGGGCCCCATTGGGCTTCGATCTCCTTGAGCCAGGTCTCGCGTTGCACATGGTCTTCGGCCGCGATCAGGTGGTGCACATTGGCGTCGGCGCCATACTGCGCGGCGTTGCCGTGCAACAGGCCTTCGCGCAGGGTATCCACGCTGTCGGGCATGTCCACGGTGTAGCCCTGGGCCTTCATGGCGGCCAAGGTGTGGAAAATGGACTCGAACACGCTCAAGTAAGCGGCGCTGCCAATGTTGCCGGCGTTGGGCGGGAAGTTGAACACCACCAACGCAAGCTTGCGCTGGGCGCGCTCGCTGCGGCGCAAGGCCACCATTTTGCTCACGCGCGCGGCCAGCATGTTGGCGCGCTCGGGGCAGGAGGCCATGTCTTGGGTGCGGTCTTGGTCGGTGAAGGTGCAGGCATGGTGGCAGCCGGTGCAGGTCACCCCCGCGTGGCCTGGGCGTCCGCCAAACACCATCGGCGCGATGGAGCCGTCCAGCTCGGGAATGGCCACCATGATGGTGCTCTCCACGGGCAGCAGGCCACGCTCGGAGCCACCCCACTCGGTGAGGGTTTGGAACTCGACGGGTTGCGCGGCGATGTAGGGCACATCGAGCTTGGCCAGCACTTCTTCGGCGGCTTTGGAGTCGTTGTACGCAGGCCCGCCAACCAGTGAAAAACCGGTGAGCGAAATCAGCGCGTCGATGGTGGGGCGACCGTTTTTGAAGAAGTATTCATCGATGGCGGGACGGCTGTCCAGGCCCGCTGCAAAACAGGGAACGACGCGCAGACCGCGTGCTTCCAGGGCAGAGATCACACCGTCATAGTGCCCGGCATTGTTGGACAACAGGTAAGAGCGCAGCACCAGCAGGCCGACCGTGCCCTTGACGGGGCCTTGGGCGGGGGCGGGCAACACACTGGCGTCTTCGCTGAAGCGGCCTCTGAGGCGTGGGTGGTAGACGCCCATTTCGGGGTACTCGATGGGCGCTTGGGGCTTGAGCACACCGCGCAGGTGTTTGCGCTCGCCCATAGCGCCGCGATCGACCACGTGGCGTATCAGGTTGAGGATGTTTTCGTCGGAGCCGCCCAGCCAGTACTGCAAGGTCATGAAATAAGCGCGCACATCTTGCGCTGTGCCGGGGATGAAGCGCAGCATCTGGGGGATGCGGCGCAGCATCTTGAGTTGGGCGGCGCCTCCGGTGCTGTTCTTTTCTTTTTTGCCACGCAGCTTTTTCAGCAAGGCCATGGGGCCGCTGGCGGGCTTGCCCATGTCAAAGTTGCCCAGCCGGGTCAACTGCACCACCTCAGTGGCCGAGGCCATGCAAATCATGGCGTCGCACTGGTCGCGCCGCTCGCGCAGGGCGGGCAAGATGGGTAAAAAGTGGTCTTCCAAAAACAACATCCCCGCCACCACGATGTGGGCCTGGGCAATGTCGGCTTTGCAGCGCTCGATGGCGGCTTCGTTGTTGGCAAATTCAGAGGCGGCGTGCAAGCTCAGGTGCAGGCCTGGGATTTCGCGCGCCAAGGCCTGGCGCGCGCGCTCGGTGGCACTGGCCAAATGGGTGTCCATGGTGACGATGGTCACCCGCACCGGTGTGGGTGGGGCCTTGACCCTGGGGTCAGCGGCTGAAATGAGCTTTGGCATCGTAGAGTGTCTCCACTGTGATGGTGGCCAGCCCTTGTTCGCGGGCGAAGCGCTCGGTGTTGCGGCGGGCTTTGCCGCGCACAAAAAACGGAATCTTGTTGAGCTCTTTTTCGGCGTCGGTGGTCCAGCCGCCGGGTTCGCTGGCCGGTGGGGTCGCGACAGAGGCGCTGGGTTTATCGATGGTGATGGGCTCGGCGCTGGGCGCTGTGGCGGACAGCGTCGGGCTGGGCCGGGTCGAGCCCAGGTGAGAAGGGGCCGCACCTTCTTTGAACTCAAAGTCTTCGCGGAACATGCCCAACAGGTGCTCTTCCAGGCCCATCATCAGCGGATGCACCCAGGTGTCAAACAACACATTCGCCCCTTCAAAGCCCATTTGGGGCGCATAGCGGGCGGGGAAGTCTTGCACGTGGATGGGTGCCGAGATGACCGCGCAAGGAATGCCATGGCGTTTGGCAATGTGGCGCTCCATTTGGGTGCCCAAAATCAGTTCGGGTTGGAGTTCGGTGATTTGTGTCTCGACCGCCAGGTAGTCGTCGCTGATCAGTGCCTCTACCCCGTAGAGCTTGGCCGCGTCGCGCACCTCGCGGGCAAATTCGCGGCTGTAGGTGCCCAGGCCCACCACCTCAAAGCCCATTTCTTGGCTGGCCACGCGGGCTGCGGCAATGGCGTGCGAGGCGTCGCCAAACACATACACGCGTTTACCGGTGAGGTAGGTGGAGTCGACCGAGCGTGCATACCAAGGCGCATGGGCGCGCTCGGGCGTGTCGATATTGACTTCCAAGCCGGCCAAGGTCTGCACCTCGGCGATGAAGTCGCGGGTGGCCCCCATGCCAATCGGCACGGTGCGGGTGAAGGGCTGTTGGTGTTGGCGCTGCAGCCATTGGGCGGTGGTGTTGGCCACTTCGGGGTACAGCACCACGTTGAAGTCGGCCTCGCCCAAGCGGGTGAGGTCGGCCACGCAGGCATTGAGCGGTGCCACCACATTCACCTGCACACCCAGGCTTTCGATCAAGCGGGTGATTTCGATCACATCGTCGCGGTGGCGAAAGCCCATGGCCGTGGGGCCCAAGATGTTGCAGCGTGCGGGCCGGCTGCCGTCCAGCGGCGAACGCTGGGTGGTGGCGGTGGCCAAGCGGCGGGTGAGGTGATAAAAGGTTTCGGACGCGCCAAAATTTTCTTTGCGCTGGTAGGCGGGCAACTCCAAGGGCACCACCGGCACCGGCAGGTCCAGTGCCAGGGCCAAGCCACCTGGGTCGTCTTGGATCAGCTCGGCGGTGCACGAGGACCCCACCAGCATGGCTTTGGGGGCAAAGCGCTCAAAGGCATCACGGGCGGCGTTTTTGAACAGCTCGGCGGTGTCGCCACCCAGGTCGCGCGCTTGGAAGGTGGTGTAGGTCACCGGTGGGCGGCGCGGCAGGCGCTCGATCATGGTGAACAACAAATCGGCGTAGGTGTCGCCCTGTGGCGCGTGCAACACATAGTGCACATCGCGCATGGCGGTGGCGATGCGCATCGCCCCGATGTGGGGTGGGCCTTCGTAAGTCCAGAGGGTGAGTTGCATGGTGGTTTGCCTCAGGCGACCAGCTTCAAGCGGCGGGTCAAGGGGCGGCTGAACAAGCCGGCCAAGTCACCGGCTTGCTCGTAGCCCTGGATGGGGGTGAACACCAACTCAATGGCCCATTTGGTGGTCAGGCCTTTGGCCTCCAAGGGGTTGGCCAGGCCCAAGCCACACACCACCATGTCGGGTTGGTCGGCCAGGCAGCGGTCGAGTTGTTTTTCCACGTCTTGGCCTTCGCTCAAGCGGGTGCCGGCCGGCAACCAAGCCAGCTCGGCGGCCATGTGGTTGCGGTGCAAATAAGGGGTGCCGACCTCGACCAACTCCATGCCCAGTTCGCGGTGCAGAAAACGCGCCAGCGGGATTTCGAGTTGCGAGTCGGGGAAAAAGAATATGCGCTTGCCTTGCAGCAGGGTGCGTTGGCGCGACAAGGCTTGTTCAGCGCGTTGGCGCGGGGCGCGGGTGGTTTGCTCAAACAATGCGGGGCTGACGCCAAAAGCCGTGGCAGCGGCTTGCAGCCAAGCCGTGGTGCCCTCGGCACCCAGCGGGAAGGGGGCACCCAGGTGAACGGCACCGCGTGACTCGAGGGCACGGGCGGTATCGGCCAAAAAGGGTTGGGCCAGCAAAAAACGGGTGCCAGGGCCCACGCTGGGCAACTGGGTGCTGCGCCGGGGCGGGAAAAAGTCGACATCCACGCCCATGGTCTTGAGCAATTGGCCGAGTTGGTCTTCCACCACATCGGCCAAGGTGCCCACCACCAACAAGCGGGCTGCGCCGTCGCTGCTTTGGGGCAGGGTGGGTGCCAGCGAGGCCAGGCAAGCGTCTTCGCCTTGGGTGAAGGTGGTTTCGATGCCGCTGCCCGAGTAGTTGAGCACCCGCACAGATGGCAAGTATTGGCGGGTCAAGCGCTCGGCAGCGCGCGACAAATCGAGCTTGATGACCTCAGAGGGGCAGGAGCCGACCAAGAACAACAGCTTGATGTCGGGGCGGCGTTGCAGCAACTGGCCCACCACTTTGTCGAGCTCGTCGTTGCAGTCGGCCAAGCCGGCCAAGTCGCGCTCGTCGATGATGGCAGTGCCAAAGCGCGGCTCGGCAAAAATCATCACGCCCGCTGCCGATTGGATGAGGTGGGCGCAGGTGCGCGAGCCGACCACCAAAAAGAACGCGTCTTGAATTTTGCGGTGCAGCCAAATGATGCCTGTGAGGCCGCAAAACACCTCGCGCTGGCCGCGCTCGATCAGCACCGGCGCATCTTGGCAGCCGGTGGCGTTGTCGCTGCGAATGGGGATCACGCTGCTCATGCCATGGCTCCTGCGCCGAGCATGCCGACACCACTGAGGGCTTGTTTTTCGCGCGCTTGTTGCAAGCGTGCAGCGCGCAGCTTCCAGATGAACTGCCCGGCGTTGATGCAATAAGTGAAGTAAGCCAACAAAGCCACGCCCAGTTGTTGCTGTAGGCTCATGTTTTGGTGATACCAACCAAACAAGTACAAGGTGTGCAGCGCCAGCACCAACATGCTGAAGATGTCTTCCCACAAAAAGGCCGGTGCAAAAAGGTATTGGCCAAACACCACTTTCTCCCAGATGCAACCGGTGATCATGATGGTGTAGAGGGTGAGGGTTTTGACCACCACCGACCACAAGGCCCATTGCTCGCCCTCACCGGTGGCCATGCACCGCAGCACCAGCACCAGGCTGACCAAGAACACCAAAAATTGAATCGGTGCCAACACCCCTTGCACCAGCGTCCAGGCCGTGGCGTCGCGCCGCAGGCGTTGCTCCGGCGTGTAAAGGGCGGGTGGTATTGCCTTGGCGGCAGAACCGGGGTGTGACATGCTTGACCTTGGGACCAATTCGTATGAGGTCACTTTAGGCAATGAATGCGCATCTGTCAATCAGAGTTGACGGTATATTTAGTTGACACTTATAGGGTTTTCACTATGTATATGTCATGGGAAATATAAAGACACTGTGTCCCTGGGGTCTGCCGATGTCTGAATCGGTTGACATTCAGTAACTTTTGGACAGGGTCCAGGCCAAGCTTGCGTGTGTGGGTTTGGTTGCTGGGCGCGCATTGTGAGGGGTCTAGGGCTTGAATCAAGAACAGACGGTGGCCATCGTTCCGGCCATCACCGAATGGGTGGTGGACAGGTTGATGAGCGAGCATCAACAATTTGTGCAACAGCAAGACCTTGCCTTGCGCGGGCACGCCTTGCAATTGGCTTTGGCTTGTTTGCATGGGCGTGAGCAAACGCGGGCGTGTTTCCAGGCTTGGTTGGCCCAGGGCATGGCCTTGGACACTTTATATCTGCAAGTGCTGGCCCCGGCGGCCAGGTTGTTGGGCCAATGGTGGCAAGCCGACAGCGTTGACTTTGCCCATTGCACCGTTGGCCACAGCCATTTGCAGGACTTGCTGGTCGAGTTCAGCCCGCAGTTTTTGGCCCAGTCCAGCGGTTACGCGGCCCCGGCGGGCCACCGCGCCTTGATGATGGGCCAACCCAACGCGCAACACGCCTTGGGATTGATGATGTTGGCGGAGTTTTTCCGCCGGGACGGCTGGAGTGTCACCAGCGCCTCCAAAATGGGCCGCTTTGAAGCTTTGTCCACCGTCGCCAATGAAGCATTTGACCTGGTGGCCATTTCGGTCAGCACCCAGCGCGAACTCCCCGCGCTCACCAAGCACATTGTCCAATTGCGCCAACGCTCGCTGAACCCGCAGGTGGCGATCATGGTGGGCGGACCCATGTTGGCCCAAGACCCCCATTTGGCGGCCACCTTGGGGGCAGATTTCTCCAGCGGTTCGGCCGATCAGGCCTTGCGTGACGCCGCCGAACAAGTGCGCATGCGCAGGCAGCGGCAGGTGACTCAGGGCCGCGCCAGAGGCGTTTCGCGTGGTTAATCCTCGCAATTGCTGGCTATTTGCCCTAGACGAAAGTTGGACGGTGTTACATTCCGCATCGAAACGCCCTGTAGACGTTGAGGTGTGACAAGCCAGGCAGACATCTGCGAGGCTCATGATTGAAGGTTTATGCAAATTTCGTCTCTCTCACCGTCGGATATGTCTCAGCTGATTGGCGCCAGCTCGGACATTGCTTTGCTGTTGGACGAGGCGGGCGTGGTTCAAGAGGTGTCTATGTCGCGCAGCGACTGGGCAGCGCTCGATTGCCGAAGCTGGGTGGGTCGGCCCTGGTTGGACACCTTTGCTGAAGACAGCTTGCCCAAATTGCCTGAAATGTTGGCCGCCAAGGCCGGCGAGGTGTTGCGTTGGCGCCACATTAACCACAGATCGCAAATGCCGGGCGGCAGCGATGTGCCTTTGCAGTACGTGGCCGTGCCTTTGGCGGAGGAAGGCATGAGCTTGGTGCTGGGCCGCGACATGTCGATCGTGGCCGGATTGCAACAGCGTTTGATGGATGCGCAGCAATCCATGGAGCGCGACTACATGCGCTTGCGCCACATGGAGGCGCGCTACCGCATTTTGTTTGAAACCTCTGGCGAACCCGTGCTGGTGGTCGATGTGGCCTCGCAACGGGTGATGGAAGCCAATCCGGCGGCCCAAGCCTGGGTCAAGGACGCGGGCAAGCGCTTGGTCGGGCGCGAGATCAACGAGTGTTTTGAGAGCCAACACCGAGATGCACTGCAAGCCTTGCTGCGCATGGCCCAAGCCACCGGACGGGCTGAAATTGGCCGTGCCCGGTTCATGGGCACCTCGCAAGACAGCGCCTTGTCGGTATCTGTGTTTCGCCAAGAAGGTGGTGCACAATTTTTGATCCGACTGCTGCCCAATGCGGGTGCGTTGTCGGAGGCCCAACCCGATGCGCAGGGCTGGTTCAGTGAAGCCATGGAGCGCTCACCCATGGGCTTGTTGGTCACCGACCGGCAAGGCTCGGTGGTGGCGGCCAATGCCGAATTGGTATCGCTGGTGGGGGCCACTTCCTTGGCCCAGTTGCAAGGCCAAGCCATGGAGCGATGGTTGAGCCGCGGCAGTGTCGATTGGGGCGTGTTGCAAACCAATATCCGCCAAACTGGCAGCGTGCGTGGCTTTGCCACAGATTTGCGCACCATGGCTGGCACCCAAGTGGCGGTGGAGATTTCGGCCCTGACCTTGACCGGCCCGCAGGCTTTGTATGGGTTTTTTGTGCGCGACGTGGGCCGCCAACGCCTGCCCGAAGCCCCCATTGAGTCGGGCATGGCGGGCTCAGTGGCCCAATTGGCCCAGCTGGTCGGGCGCATGCCGATGAAAGACATCGTGGGCGAGACCAGCGACATGATCGAGCGCATGTGCATCCAAGCGGCGTTGCAGCTGACCCACAACAACCGCGCTTCGGCGGCAGAAATGCTGGGGTTGTCGCGCCAAAGCCTGTATGTGAAGTTGCGTCGCTACGACATGGCCGGCAGCAGCGAGGCCGAGTAAGCCACCCCCCCTTTGCACCAAAATGGGTGTTTACTGTCCGCGCGGCAGATACAGAGTCGATAAGTGTCAGATAATTCTGACAAAATAATCGTAAACCTCAGTTGACAGTTGGGGTGGGCGGGCCAAAAATGCACCATGGCCCGTCCATCCTTGTCCACCGTCGCTGAGCTGCTCAAACCCATCACCTGGTTTCCGCCCATGTGGGCATTTGCCTGCGGTGTGGTGTCTTCGGGCGAGGCGTTCACTGGCCACTGGGGTTTGATCGTTTGGGGCGTTTTGTTGGCGGGCCCGTTGGTGTGTGCCAGCAGCCAAGCGGTGAATGACTGGTTTGACCGACATGTCGACGCCATCAACGAACCGCAGCGGCCCATTCCTTCAGGGCGCATGCCGGGGCGATGGGGCTTGTACATCGCATGCTTGTGGACCGGCTTGTCTTTGTTATGGGCTGTGCCCTTGGGCACTTGGGGCTTTTTGGCCGCTGCCTTGGGCTTGGCCCTGGCCTGGGCTTACAGCGCGCCACCGTTGCGCCTGAAGGAAAACGGCTGGTGGGGCAATGCCGCTTGTGCGCTCAGCTACGAAGGATTGGCCTGGGTCACTGGCGCGGCCGTGATGTTGGGCGAGCGCGTGCCGCCCACACCGGTGCTGTTGTTGGCCTTGCTCTACAGCTTGGGTGCCCACGGCATCATGACCTTGAATGACTTCAAGGCGGTCGAGGGCGACCGCCAAATGGGCGTGCGGTCTTTGCCGGTGCAACTGGGCGTGGACGGGGCCGCGCGGGTGGCGTGTTGGGCCATGGTGCTCCCCCAAGTGGTGGTGGTGGGCTTGCTGATGCATTGGGGCCAAGTGGGCCATGCCTTGGCAGTGTTGGGCTTGGTCTTGGCGCAGTTGCCCTTGATGGGCGCGTTTGTGCGCCAACCCGTGGCCAAGGCCTTGATGCTCAGTGGCTTTGGCGTGCCCCTATTTGTCGCTGGCATGATGGTCAGTGCCTGGGCCGTGCGCTTGATGCCAGGGGGCGTGGCATGAGCGGGCATCTCTCTTTTGGTTGGTGGCAAGTGCTGCGCTTGGCCCTGGTGCAAGCGTGTTTGGGCTCGGTGGTGGTCATCACCACCTCCACCTTGAACCGCATCATGGTGGTGGAGTTGATGCTGCCCGCTTTGCTGCCCGGCCTGTTGGTGGGCTTGCACTATGCCGTGCAAATGGTGCGCCCGCGCATGGGCTTTGGGGCCGATCAAGGCAGGCGCTGCACCCCTTGGATGGTGGGGGGCATGGGGGTGTTGTCTTTGGGCGGTTGTTTGGCCGCGCAAGCCATTGTCACCATGGGCAATGACCGCGGGCTGGGCGTGGCCTTGGCGGCAGTGGCATTTGCCATGATTGGCGTGGGCGTGAGCGCCTGTGGTACCTCGTTGCTGGTGCTGTTGGCCAAGCGGGTGGGTGACGACCGGCGTGCCCCTGCAGCCACCTTGGTGTGGGTGATGATGATTGTGGGCTTTGCAGTGACCGCCGTTGTGGTGGGTAAACAACTGGACCCGTACTCGCCGGAGCGCTTGTTGCGGGTGGTTTGCACAGCTGCAGTTTTGGCATGGTTGATCGCATGTGCTTGCTTGTGGGGTTTGGAAGGACCTGCCGCTCCAACAGCGGAGCGTGCGGGTGCGCAAGCTGCTGATACGGCCGCAGCTCACCCATCAGCGCAACTGTCTGGCGACCCCCTGAGCCCAGGTCAGGGCATGGCATCCGTGCGCTTTCGCCAGGCCTTGGCCCAGGTGTGGGGCGAGCCCGCTGCGCGCAGGTTCACCATCTTTGTGTTTCTGTCCATGTTGGCCTACAGCTCGCAAGACTTGATTTTGGAGCCGTTTGCTGGCGCTGTGTTTGACATGACGCCGGGGCAAACCACCCAGTTGTCGGGCTTGCAGCATGGGGGTGTCTTGCTGGGCATGTTGTGTGTCGCGCTGGCGGGCAGTGGCTGGGCACGCGGGCGTTGGGGCTCGGTACAAGCTTGGATGGTGGGTGGTTGCTTGGCCTCGGCACTGGCCATGGCTGGTTTATCGGTGGCGGCAGGGCTGGGTGGGTCATGGCCCTTGTTGGCCAATGTGTTCTTGCTGGGGGTTGCCAATGGGGCGTTTTCGATCGCCGCCATCACCACCATGATGCGCTTGGCCGCTGCGGCGAAAGATGGCCGTGAAGGCACACGCATGGGTTTGTGGGGCGCCTCACAAGCCATTGCATTTGGTTTGGGTGGCTTGCTCGGTACCGGCGCGAGCGATTTGGCGCGCTGGTGGCTGTCAGAGCCCGCAACCGCCTACAGCTGGGTATTTGGAATGGAAGCGCTGATGTTTGCTGGGTCCGCTTGGTGGGCGGTCCAGGTCGGGCGCGGCGAGACAGTGCAAACGCGTACAACGCAAACCGCCCCATGGGCAATGGAAGGACAACAACCATGACACAAATGAGCTATGACGCTGTGGTGATCGGAGGTGGGCCGTCTGGTGCCACCGCTGCCGACGATTTGGCGCGCAAAGGCTGGCGCGTGCTGCTGCTGGACCGGCAAGGCCGCATCAAACCCTGTGGGGGCGCCATACCACCGCGCTTGATCAAGGACTTTGAAATCCCGGATGAGTTATTGGTGGCCAAAGCGCGTTCGGCGCGCATGATATCGCCCAGCGATAACAAGGTCGATATCCCGATCGAAAACGGCTTTGTCGGCATGGTCGACCGCGACCAGTTTGACGAATGGTTGCGCGAACGCGCGGCAAAAAGCGGTGCGGTGCGCCAGCGCGGTGTGTTTGACAAGTTCAGCCGCGACATGGATGGGGTGATGCGGGTGCATTTCACCGCCAAAGGCATCAAAGGCGAAGAGCACCAAGCCAGCGTGCGCGCCCGCACGGTCATTGGTGCTGATGGCGCGCGCTCGGAAGTGGCGCGCCAGTCGATTGATGGCGCCGAAAAAACCAAGTACGTTTTTGCGTACCACGAGATCATCCAGGCGCCGCAGAATGCGCCCGACCACGATCCCACGCGCTGCGATGTGTATTACCGGGGCAGCTTGTCGCCTGACTTTTACGGTTGGGTGTTCCCGCACGGCAACACCGTCAGTGTGGGTACGGGCAGTGCCGACAAAGGCTTTTCACTGCGCAGTGCGGTGGGCCGCTTGCGCGAAACCGCAGGCTTGGGCGATTCCGTCACCTTGCGCCGCGAGGGGGCACCCTTGCCCATGAAGCCCTTGCCGCGCTGGGACAACGGCCGCGACGTGGTGCTGGTGGGCGACGCCGCGGGCGTGGTGGCCCCGTCGTCTGGCGAGGGCATTTACTACGCCATGGCCTGCGCGCGCATGGCCGCCGACAAAGTGCATTTGTTTTTGCAAGAAGGCAACCCCGAGGTGCTCAAGCAGGTGCGCAAGCAGTTCATGCGCGAGCATGGCAAGGTGTTTTGGGTGTTGGGCATCATGCAGTACTTTTGGTACAGCAGCGACAAGCGGCGCGAGAAGTTCGTCAAAATCTGCGAAGATAAAGACGTGCAACAACTCACCTTCGAGTCCTACATGAACAAAGTGCTGGTGCGCAAAAAGCCCATGGCCCATGTGCGCATCTTCTTCAAAGACTTGGCGCACTTGTTTGGCGTGGCCAAAACCGGATGACCCCACGCCACTGGCCCAGCCTGTTCGTGGCCATCGCCATCAGCTTTGGGGTGGCGGGCCTGGGCGGAGCCCTGACCGATTTGGGCCCGTGGTACCAACAACTGGTCAAGCCCGACTGGAAGCCGCCCGATGCGGCTTTCGGCGTCATTTGGTCCACCATCTTCACCCTTTGCGCCTTCAGCGCTTGGTGGGCGTGGCATGCCAGCGGCCATGCGCGCCAGCGCCGCAATATGCTGGCACTGTTTGCCGCCAATGCCGCACTCAACGTTTTGTGGAGCTTGATTTACTTTCAGTGGCACCAACTTGGTTGGGCTTTGGTGGAATTGGTTTTTTTGTGGCTGTCGATTGCGGCTTTGATGGTGCATTTGCACCGTTACGCCCGGGCCTCGGCCTGGATGCTGCTGCCTTATTTGGTGTGGGTGAGCGCCGCCGGGGTGCTCAATTGGGACACGTGGCAACTCAACCCCCAAGCCCATGCGTGGCAGCCCCAGAGCGCCCCCAACGCTGCTGATAACCCACCCGCTTCCATGCCATCCGCTTCCAGCCCACTTGCGCCCAACTCAACTGCACCCAGCTTAGCTGGGTCCAGCGCAGGGGACGCCCCGACCGCGCCGAACGCCGCCCCCCGCTAGCCCCCGGCCAGAGCCCGATCAAAACCCAACGCGGGCAAACCCCTAGGCGCTTGAGCGACAATGTCTCACACCGGCGCTAGGGGCTCTTGTCAACCCGATGGGTGGCCCCCAGCGTTATCAAGTTTCACAACTCTGGAGAAAACCATGACCAACCGCCGCGAATTCATTGTTCAACTCAGCCTGGGCACCGGTGCCTTGGCCGCCACCCAAGCCATGGCCGCTGGCCCCATGCTGGCCGAAAGCGACGCGCAAGCCACCGCTTTGGGCTACAAAGCCGACGCCACCAAGGTCGACGTCAAGAAGTTCCCCAAATATGCAGCGGGGCAAGTTTGTAAAAACTGTTCGCTCTACCAAGGCAAGGCCACCGATGCCGCTGGCGGCTGCCCCTTGTTTGCTGGCAAGCAAGTGGCTGGCCCAGGCTGGTGCAGCGCTTACGCCAAAAAGGCCTGATCAAGACCTGCGCAAGTCCCTCAAGGCCTGCAAAAAGTCTGTCAACCCCTTGGCGACTCAACGAAAAAGCCCCTCTGGGGCTTTTTTTTCGCCTTGCTCGGCCCCTGAATTGCCCCAGCACCTGCGGCAATGACGTTCAGGCCCCGAATCAGGACAGGACTCAAGGGGTGACGCAGGCCATCCAGCGCAGCAGGTGGTGCGTCACTTCGGCCGGGTTTTCCTCATGGGCCAAGTGGCCCAAACCCGCGGCCTGGGCCACAGTGCTGCCAGGAATGCGCTGCAAGGCCTCTTGGGCCAGGGCGGGGGGGATGGTTTGGTCTGCTTGGCCGATGTGCATGTGCACTTGGGCGGGCAGGGCGTGCAGCCGCTGGGCCAGGGGGTTCAGGTTCCAGGCCGCCATCATGGCCAGCACACCGCGCACATGGCGGGCGTTGCGCAGCAACACGCCATAGTGCGCTGCCGCCTCGGCGCTCAGCCGCGAGCCGGTGCTGTCCAGCAAACGCTGCAACACCCCTTCGCGCCCACCTTGCTGGGCCATCAACCAACCCGACAGGGGGTTGAGCGACATCAATTTGGCGCTGGGTGAAAACAACACCCCAGCCCAACCGGGCAAGGGCAACCAGGCCGGGTTCAGGCCCACCAGCAGGGGACGCGTTTGGGCCAGGGGCAGGTGCTCTTGCAAAAGCATTTGAGCGGCCACGGCGGCACCGGCCGAGTGGCCCACCAAGCCGTGCAAAGGCAAGCCCAAGGCCTGCACCAGGGCGGCCACCCCGGCGGCCATG
>Ga0315899_10002531_pt1 | contig 20222 bp, 18 predicted proteins | sample LakEriMetagenome_2_FD_203518 | JGI IMG/M metagenome (GOLD analysis project Ga0315899, IMG submission 203518) | Freshwater fungal communities from buoy surface, Lake Erie, Ohio, United States - Buoy 4 MA112 | ecosystem: Environmental > Aquatic > Freshwater > Lake | place: USA: Lake Erie, Ohio... | reverse complement strand
TGTCTAAATTCTCAACTACTTTTACTTTTTGTTCGTTAGTTAAGTTGTAAGAACGGAACAATTTGTTTGCGTAAAGTAATTTTGCGTTTAACAAATTTACTTCGTTAATAGTGCCTTTCAAAGATTTAATTGTAGAAATTGCTTCTGCCAATTCTGCTTGAAGTTTTTCTTTTTCTTCATCATGCTTTGGTTCTTCAGCTTCTTCAACTTTTTCTTCGTCATCACCATATCCCATTTCACGTAAGATTTCATCTAAATCGATTTCTTCTTCATCGTGAGCTGGTTCTTCAGTTGGAACTTCTTCAGCTTCAACTGCAGGTTCAGCAGCTACTGGTTCTTCAACCGGTGCTTCTTCACCTTCTACTGCTGGTTCTTCTTCGTGATATTCATCACCTTCTTCACCAGCGATTTGAGCTTCTAATTCTCTAATGATTGATTCAAGATCTAATTCATCTTCATCATCACCACCAAATTCAGGAGCTTCTTCACCTTCTTCTGCTACTGGTTCTTCTGCAGGAATTTCTTCTTCTGCACCGAACTCATCTTCAGCTTCAGTAAGGTCTTTTACTTTATCGTAATCTTCAACTTCAGCACCTACTTCAGAGCTTTGGTTTGCAATTCCGCTTAAGTCAGTGTCATCATCATTTGCTTTAGTTGCAGGTTGTTTGTTATCACCTTTACCAATTTCGCTTGATACATCGTTATCTTCGTTCATATCTGTTTCTTCTTCATCACCTTCCATTTCGGCTTGTAATTTTTTAGAAAGAATAGATTGTAAACGAGGAGTAAACGCTTCTTCAAGAGCGATTTTAGCGTTAGCAATAGCAGTTTCACGAACAGCTTTAGCATCTGCGATGGCTTCTTTCAACAATTTTGAACTTGCCATTTTTTCCTTATTTATCGGATTTCTTAAGCTATTAGATTTGGAGCTTAAATAGAATAAATTTGATTGGCTTTTGGTCACTACTCATAATACGAGAGTATTCATTTACCAATAAAAAAACGTATATAAAATACGTTATTGTATGAATAAATATATAAAAATTAATGAAAACGTAATTTTCTAAAGAATTTTTTAGAAAAGATAGATGTATGATGGGTATTTATCGTCTTTTAATTTTTGACGAATTCTTTCATCTGAATATCCAAAGTGTTCTCCGGCTTCTTTTAAAGAATAGAATTGTTTACCTTCACACTCAATTATTGGAAGTTGTATTTGTATTTTAGAACGATGTTGTAATTCGTTCATTTCATCATATCCAATATCGGTACGGTCAACTTTTTTCCAATGACGATATACTGGATTATTTGATTCAAAATAGTTTCTTGCTTCGGATTCAGTTAATCCTAATTTATCCGCCACCTGTTTTGGGTTCTCAAAAGGAACTCCTTCTATTTCGTATTTAATATGTGGATTGGTTTCTTCGCCAATGATTTGCCAATCTTTGTACTTTGATTTAGTTGAACGGCACCTTCTTTCAACTTCGGTAGCCACTAACTCATTTGGATTAATATCAATTGCAGCTTCTCTAAAACTCCTATATTGTTTACCTTCAACGATACATATAAACGTATCACCATTTACAATACTTTCGGTTGCAATATCAGGATTACCTTTCACAAATACTAAAATGTTTTGATGAACCGATGCTACCTTACGATTTCTTTCAAAATATGTATCAACCACTCTTGAAGCCTGGTGTTGTGAATTAAACAAAACCATATCATTATAAAAATGAAGTCCAGCTTCTTCACAGGCTTGGATAGTTTTCCAAACTAACCCTTTATACTTTCCAATCTTATAATTTCCGGTTAGAGATTGTTCTCTTACTTCTGATACTACTACTGCAAAGAAACGATTATCTTTTAGTTTTTCTGCCGCTTTTCTTAAAATAGAATAATATTTTTTATCAAATGAATCTTCATCCATATTTGAAAGGTCAGCTGGATTATCTGTATATTTTTCTAAATCATAATAAGGTGGACAAGTGAATACGAAGTCCTGAGTTTTATTCTGAATGGAATCAATTACCCACTCACTATCTCCTTGTATCCAATTTGGTTTTGATGATTGTTTTTTATTTGCTTCTATTTGTTCATCCGAAAGGTCAATACCATTATAGATAAATCCCATTTCAGTTGCCACAATACCTCTAACACTACCACCCGCAAATGGGTCTAATACTCTACCTTCGTTTGGACAAAACCACTCATACATCTTTTCACAAAGTGTAGCATCAAATATAGAAACGGTATTATCTTCCCAAAAACGTGCTCTCGATTGAGTATCTTCTCTACCCAATTCTGATTGGATATTGTAGGTGTTAATCCACCATCTTTTACGTTCTTGCCACTCTTTAGAACGAGTGTCTAAAATGGAGAAAGGTTTAATCATAACACAAATATACGAAAAAAGTTTGGATTTACCAAACTTTTCTTTATAATTTTTTATTCAAAATCAGGACTTTGTTCTACATCCTTATATAAATTATCAATGTATTTTCTCTCTATATCTGCTAAATTTCTTCTATACATTTCTAATTGATTAGTTCCTTTTTTCAAAAGTGGCATCATAGCTTCCTTTTTCTTTGGGTTCTTTTCAGCGAAGTATTTAGCACCCATAGCTCTTTGTGCATCTTCTAATTCTCTTACTTTCTTTTGTACTGCTAAATATTTTACATACATTTTAGGTACGCCACCATATAAACCAGCTTCTTTAACTATTGATTCGTTAGGTACACAATTTGGAACTTGTCTACCACCTTTATTTTTCATACCAACTTGCTTATATCCTTTCCAACAAGGTGAATCTTCTTTTACCAATGATTCGTTTGCAGCTGATTGATAATCCTTTAACCATTTTTTATAATAGTTAATTAAATCTAAATTTACTGCTATTGATTTTTTAATATTTTCTTTTTTATTATTTGGTAAACTTTTAGTATGATTAAGATTTTGTAATAATAATTTATTTGTTTCTTCTAAATTTTTAATTAATTTTTCTAATCTATTCGTTTCTGAATCTTCGTTTACCACACCTTCGTTTTGTCCGTATTCGTGATAGTTAGATGATGCTTGTGAAATAAAGTTTTCTGCATTAGTAATGTGGTCTTGAATCCAAGCCGGTATATCTTTTTCATTCTCACCCATCTTTGCTTTTAATTCAGTTGCCATCTTAATGATAGTATCTAATGAATTGTTTGCCATAGAAACTTCGTGGTCTTCACCTTCTGCTTCATTTACAGGCTTAAATGCACTTGCGTATGGATTAGAATAAACTTTACCATATTCAAATTTCTTATCACCCATAGTGAAAGAACCTTTTCCAGCTAAATCAGTTAAACGAATCATAATTATTTCTTTTTCATTGCAAGTCTTTCTCTCATTACATCAGTTGGGATGTCAGAGATTTCATAATAACGATTTAAGATGTGACCCATATCTTCATATAAAGCATGTAATCTTTCATCCATTGCTTTTGCTTCTACTGAGAATTTATCAAATTGCTTACCCAACTTATCTAACTCACTCATATTTCTTTTTACAGTTTGAGCATCAAACCAATCATCTGCTTCTCTTAATGATAATTCTTTTGCAGCTTCAACAATTCCACCCAATGTTTCCGCAACTTGAGTCATATCCGAATTACGTTTCATTTGGTTTTGGAATGTATTATAAGTTGAAATAATTTCCAAAAAGTGTTTTTTAACTTCTAAAGAAAGTTTTCTATCAGTTTGTTGGTCTAAATTTTCTTTAATAGAAAACTTACCATTATTAATTTTTACTTCACTTAAAGCAGTTTTACGAATATCATTATATCCTTTAGCTACTTTAGTTACGTGCGTTGGTTCTTCAACTTTTAATTTGAATTTATTTTTATGCACATAATCGTATATGTCAAAATTCTTGCTCATTTTATGCTATTTCAGTTATTATTTCTCTCATTAAATCCTGTGCCTTGCAGTATTCACCACACACATCAGTACCAATTTGTTTTAGTGGATTTACGGACTCATTCATTGGGACCATAAACGCACCATGTGTAGATGGATTGGAAACAAAATCCCAACCAATCAATTCAAAATCTTCTTGTACTTCTACTTTGTTTCCACTCATAGGTCTAGTTGAACCCATACCTCTTGATGAAATACCTAATAGGATGCCCGCTTTTAATAACTCTTTAAGAATATTACCAGATGGAGTTCCTAAAATTTCTACTGTCCCACAAAGGTCATCACCTTCCCACCAAATCTCTCTGATATTGTGTGATACGTTCTTTAAGTTAATAACGGTAGAATCCGGATGGTCTAATTCACCCAATGCTCTACGTTCTTTAATGAATGTTAAGTATTTCTTAGCTTCTCTTTCTAATATAGGTTTTGGATATACTCTGCCATTCTGGTTTTCAGCACCAGCTCTTTGTAAGACACCTTTAACTAGGGTTCTTCCACCTTCATCTTCTCTTATCTTACCTTCAAATAAGTGTGTTTCTATTAAAAGTCCTTTCATATTACTTTATATTAGTTGATGATTCCATTTTAGATTTAATCTTATTGGAAATCATACTTAATTGTGATTTATCCAATCCTAATCCATCAACAACTTTTGCTACTAATTGTAATTTTTGTGTTGGATTTAATTTAGTTGTAGTTATTTTACTAAGCGCTTGTGTTAATTTTTGAGTAATTGCAGAAGGAATTGGTGCAGTTGGTAATTCAGCTGATAAATTTTCATCCGTTTTACCGGCTCTTAAATCCGCTAAATCATCACCTTCGATATCACCATCCTTATCAACATCCAATTGCTTTTGCTTATCAGTAAGTGCTTCATTTTTATCGCCCTTGCCATTCCAAGCAGAATCAATTTTATTAAAGAATGATTTCTTTTCATCATCACTCATTTGAGTAATAGGTTTACCAGCTTTTTCTAATGCTTTTTTAAAGAATGCTTGATATTCAGCTTCTTCAACCATTACTTCTTTAACCAATTCTTTTAGTCTTTCTTTTGATATAGTTTCTTTGTACATAGGTAATCCTTTATGTTTTGTTGATGCAAAATCTTTAGCATCTTTCTTTTTCATTGAATCTGCTGCTTTTTCAACTTCTTTAGATGGGGCTTCCATATCGCCTTTTTGTACAGCATGGACCATACCCATAAATCGTTGTTGAGCTTTTGATTGTGCAGGCATATTATAAAGTTCTTAATTTTTCAGTTATTCCCATTAACCTTTCTCTGATTTTATATAACGATGCGTTTGTTCTTTTCCAGTAATCTTCTTTCTTAAGTCCATTTTCAGTCTTAATTTTAGAATACCAATTAACAAACTTCTCTATTTCAGAAAGTTGTTTGTGTATATTAGAAACACCTCTACCAACTTTTGATTTTGGTGAAGATTCTTCTCTTTTTAATTCTAACCAACGATTTTCATCTAAAATCATACCACTAATATCTGCTATCTTCCCACCGTCTATATCTTTAGCAGCAGTTGGTTTGATTGGCAATGCTTCATCTTTACTAGCAGGTACATCTCCCAACGCCCAAGCTTTTTCACCTTCTTCTAAATTGTCCACCACAGTACCACCACTTACTTTTGCTAATCTATTATTTTTCTTTGCAGTTTGTCCTGGTTTTGAGAATGCAGCTGGGGTATCATACCCTGCAACATTACCTGTTACTGACATTTCATCCAAAGATTTTTGAATGTTTCGTTCTCTAACGTATTTACGAATAGCTTCTTTAATTCTCGCTTCCATTATTTTACTTTAGATTTAAGTTCTTTAATTAGCTCGTAAGAAAGCATAATAGATGAAACTTGTCCATCAGATACAGTTTTTCCAATTTTCATTTTTTCTAAAACGGAAATAGTTTCTGATAATTTAATTTGTGTAACTTTATCTTTTAGTTTTGATTTAATACCATTTAATTCAGAAATTATGTTTGGTAATTCTTTTCCAACATAATCTATGAATTTTGTAGTATTTGAGATGTTGTTTATATACTCTTTCAACAAATTCTTTTGAGAATCATCTAAATTTGTGTATTTTTTGTTGAAAGTTTCTACTAGAATCTTATAGGTAAGTAATCGTAGGTCTTTGTCTTGTTGTTTATAGGTTTCAATCAACTTCTTATCTTCCGTTGGTTGCGCTTTTATAGCGGGCTTTGAAGTGATATTTTCAATTAGGGTAATTTTAGAATTAAAGATATCTTTAATATCATATCCTTCTGCTCTTTTAGATTCAAATACTTTGTATATAGAAGCTAGTACTTTATAGTTAGAAATAGGGGATGATAGGAATTGTTCAATTTCAAATTTTGCCGAAATTTCTTTAATAAGATTAAATTTTTCTTTAGAAAGTGTATTCTGGTTTAATTTAGCATGTGCATCACATACGGTTTCCACCAATCTATCTGCTTTTGTTTCAGAATTATATTTTTCTTTTAATAATATATCATAAAGGCGTAATTCTTTATTTAACTCCGTATTTGGAGCAAAGAACTCTTTTACGATTTTTTTAGCGTTTTCAGTCTTATCGCCGTTAAGAACTTCCAATGTTATTTGTCTTACTAAAAGCTCAAATAACACTCCAGTATTCTTAAACTTGGAATGTTTAATTTTTTTCATTTACTTACCCTATATTTGTTCTACCCTATAAACTAACACATATAAATATAAACAAATTAATGTTTATTAAATTTTTGTATCGTCTAATAGATTTTTTTCATCAAGCATACCCGATTTTTCATTTAAAACCGTCTTTTTTGATGAAATTCCGTTTATATATTCTCTTGCTAACTTCTTAGCATTTGTATTTAAGTTCCTATCATCTCTTTTTCTCTCCTTGTGGTTTTCCTTATCTCCCAACGGGTCTCTACCGTATGGATGTTTATCTTTACCATAAGTGTTCCCTTCTCTAGGTCTACCAACTCCTCTATTTAATTCGATTTCAGTTTTTAGTTTACTGATTTCTTCTTCTACGTTTGTTTGTTCTGGTGGATTTGCCGGGTCCTGTCCTTGTTGTTCAATTGATGTCTGTCTGAAACGGTCTTTGAGGTCTAATATTACTTTTGCTCTTTCAACATCCATTTCATCCTGGCTCATACCAAATATATTATGGTACGCCCAATCAGATGATAACATATTAAGTGCTTTCGCATCACTTGCTAATCTAACTTTTTCAGACCACAAATTAACTTTTTCTTGTTCGTAAATTGTAGAAGCGTTAGTTAAACTTAATTCAAAGTTTGTCATTTCTGAATCTTCAATACCTTGAGATGCCAAATGAACAACTGCAATTTTTGCTAATTCACTAACAACTGTACGTTGAATTCTTTCGATAGTTCTTGCAAAACGAACATCTTCTGCAGCCAATGTAGCTTTACCATTAACGTTCTCATCGTAAGATAAGTAAGCCTTTGGTACTCTTAATGCTGCGAATAACTTATGTTTTAAATAATCAATATCTTCAATTGCCGCATATTCTAATCCGCTAAGGTTATCAATAGTTGTACCACTATCACTACCACGAACAGGTAAGAAGAAATCTTCCGTAAGGTTTTGAATATTGTATTTTAAATTATAATCACCTGTGTTTTTATCAACAAATGGAGTTTTCTTCATTTTATTGATAATTTTTTGCATATAGTTATCTACTTCTGTTGGTGGAATATTACCGATATCTATTTTAAATATTCTTTTTTCAGGTGCTCTCATAATACGATGGATTAACATCGCATCTTCCATTAAAGATAATTGTTTCCAAATTCTTCTTGCACCTTCAATCATTCCTTTACCATATGGAAGGAAGTTAGTATCTGATAACATTCTAAAGTGAGCCATTTCATACTGCTCATATTCTTTCTTACCAAAACGGTCTAATTCAACTTTATACTTTACATAATCAGGATTATTTGGGTCAGTACCCTCTAATCTTTCTACATTATATACAGAGTGTGGTGCTACATTAATAATACCTCTACCAGGCATAATTTCTAATGCAATAAAAGCATCTCCATATTTTACAAGGTTTCTAATCCAAGGCCATAGGTTAAATTCTATGTTCATTATATCGTAGAATAAATTATGAAGTATTTCTCTTACATTTTCATTCGTTGATTTAATTTGAATTACATCGCCATACTCATTCTTTGTGGTACTCTCATCCGCATATATATCTAATGCCGAAGATATGATAGGGTCTTGGTCCATAGCATCATAATCTCTAAAAAGTTCTCTACGAACTTGATGATATGCCATTGATTGTGCACCCTGTGTGGTTTCGTAATAAGACCTTTGTAATTTAGTATATCTATCTCTGAGGTTTACAAAGTTTGTATTATGTTGACGGTCTTCAACATCCACAACTTTACGTCTACCATCTTTATCAACGGTTACGATTGCATTAGTTGAGAATAGTTTTTTAAGCCTCCCAAAGAAACTCCTATCGTCTTGAAATTGTTCTGCCATAATTTATTTTACCATTTTCTACAAGACCAATATCTTGCTTTTGTTCTAGGACCTGGATTATCACAATTGTGTCTTGCTCTAAAATTAGCCCTTTTACCTGGATTATTTTTCTTAATCTTTACTCCTTTCTGACCAAAGTTTACTTTAATAACTTTACCAGTTGTAGGATTTTTAACATATACCTTAAATTTCTTTACATCACCTGCCATTGGTTTACCCAACTTAACCTCTCTACCTTGATATTCCGCTTCATAAACACAATTACATCCAGCTTCATCTAATGATTGTGAGTAAGATTTAAGATAATTTATAAAATCATCCATATCTTCTTGCTCTACATCCAATTCATCATAATCATCAATTGGATTATCCGCTGGCTGGTCTCCTTTAGAATATGCCTTATCTACATATTCATCTTCTTTTAGGATATTTGTTAATTTAATCATTTTGGTTTGTTTTTGTATTTTGACATATACCATAAATATCACTATTTGTCAAAACACTACATTTTTATAACCATTGTGATAGGTCTTCAAAATCATCACCAATCCTCATTTTCCAAGGATTATCATCTCTATCAGCAGGTCCATATACACCGGCATGCTGCATGTTAGATGAAATTCCACCAATCGCTCTCTTTGTAAGGTCAATTCCTTCCTGTCTTAAACGAAGTGCAGTATCTCTAACCCACAATCCAATACAAAATGCCATTGTTAAATCATCGTTATAACCCTTCATAGCTTCCGCTCTACCGTTCATAAAGATAAATGTAAATAATTCATCTATCAAACGATTGGAACGAACTACAACTGCTTTTTCTCTAAAATATTCATCTAATTTAGATACAATCAATGGTCTGGTCTTCGAAGTTGTTGAGAATCCGGCTACCATCTGTCTTTCATCGGCTCTATATTTGTTTCTCATTTGGTGTTCAATATCAACATACTTTAAATCCTTACTCATATAGAATAAGTTTTTATATGCTCTATCAATTACCTGCTGAATACAAGCCCAACCAATGTTTGCGTTCTCTATTACAAGTAAAGCATCATTATATTGTGTAGATAATTCAACTAAAAAGTTTCCAAAATCTTTTGTATCAACCTTACCTCTATATTCTGCAACCTGTGTACAAGTATTTATTTCCATAACATGAGCGGCTGAATAATCCGAACCATCACCTCTGGCCACATCGGCGATTACCATATAAGAACCACCGGCAGTTGGATATTCCCATCTCCAAAGGTTTCCATCAAACCCTGTTTTTTCCATTGGGTCTTGACAAAATGATTCTTTATAAAACATTAACAACTCTGGATCGATTACTGTATCACCCGAAGATACGAAGTCACAATCGCATTCCTGTGCCGCTTTCTTTGCACCTAATAATTTCTCTTGTTCATCTCTCCATTGTTGTCCTCTTTCAGGATGTACAGTCCAATGCAATCTAATTGTATTAAACGGATTAGTACCTTCTTCTGCATTTAACCAAGTTTTGTGAAACCAGTTACCCACACCATTAGGAGTAGAAAGTGCAATACAACTACCACCCGTTGATAGTGTTGATTGTGCCGCTACCCAAATCTCATCGATATCATCAATGAAAGCAGCCTCATCAAATATAAGAAGTGATAATGCTTCCGAACGTCCTGCATCAGGAGAAGAAGCAATCGCTTTAATTTGAGAACCATTATGTAAACGAAGGGAAAGTTTATTATCTTCCAAAGAACCACCTTTTAACCAACTAGGAAGTAATTCATGCATTACTCTTACCTTTGTTACTAAGTTCTTTGCTACATCTTGCTTTGTTGCAATAACCAATACGTTGAAATCGGTATTGAATAACATTTTCCAAAGTGCATATCCCGCAGATAAAGTTGATATACCAGTTTGACGTGATTTTAGGACTATATTAAATCTATTTCCTGCAAATTGCGTTAATGTACTTTCCTGAAATGGGAAAAGGTGAAAAGGTATCTTACCTCTCACCGGGTGTTGAATCATACAATACTTTTTCATAAAGTGTATCGGGTCAGTTGCACACTTTTTGTATTCTTCAGCGATAATCTCTTTTAAAGATTTCTTTTGTGTTATTCCAGTTCCAGCCATATTAATCAATAGGAGGTTTTACTAAATCGTAACCCTTATCTTTTAATTTATCCCAAGCCTCATTTCTTAATTGTACTGCCTGTTGGATTTCTCCTTCAAATTTTGTAATATCTGCAAGTATTTCTGCTTTAAGTTCATTAACATCCCTTTCCATACTCCACTTTTCAAGCTTGCCATCTTCTTGTACAACTTCATATTCTTGTTTAGCATCATTATAAGCCTGTTTAAATTGTGATATCACATCCTTACCATAAGAAATCATATTATTATATACCTTATAATCTTCGTATGCTTCCCACAACCCATCTACTTTAATACGAGTCTCTCGTTTAGCCAAACACTCCGTGCAATATCCTGTTTTTGATACTAGCTTTTTATCAATTCTACCTAATTTAATTGTTTTACAATCATCGGCTTTGCAACTATTTAATCTATCTAAATACGCTCTCGTTTCAGCCATTATATCACCCAATTCGGATACTTCTATTTTACCAGCCTCATATTGCTCCCAAGATTTACCATTTTCATCTGTCCATCTTTCGCCAACCTTTCTTTTTACTTGTTGTTTATCTGCTCCTGAAAATGATATCTGTGTGTTCTTTTCATATTCACCACCAGTCAATACCATATCCACCAACTTTCTACGTGTTGGATGCATAAACTTTTTATTGAATTCCCTTGTCATATTACTTACAATATATTTGTATATATAAGTATATCAAAATTCAAAAAACGATTAACTATCGAAGAAAATTCCTAAAATTTGATTTAGGGGTGCGAATGCACCAGTTAATTTGTAAGTGTTACCACCATATACAAATACAATACCTTCGTTTGGTACAATTTTATCAAATCCACCTAATGCGTTTAAACGTTGTAGTTCCAATTTAAGTTTTTCAATCTTTTTAGGGTCACCACTTGCTTTTACTTGTTGAATTGTAGATTCCAAACGTGCTACCATTTGTCTTTTGGCACTATCAGGATTTGCGGTAAGTACTGAACTCATAAATGATAATACATCCGCACCAACTCCTAAAAATATCTCCTCAAATCTCATTAGATTCTGCTTTGATATCTTTTGTTGGTCTTGTTTATCAGTTTGCTCAGCCCAAGCTTTTAATTTAGTATCTTGTATTGTGTTAATACGGAAACTCTTATCACCAAAAGCCCATCTCTTAACCAATCCTATTTTTTCTTGTGTATCTAATTTTTTTGCATTCTTCTCAACAAACTTAGTCCACCATGCTTGATGATAATCTGCTACTCCATCGGAATCACTTAATGCAAATTCAGATTGTAGTTTACTAATCATAGAAATATACTTTCCTTGTAATTTAGAAAGATGTTCTGATTTAGGTAACTTATTCATCGGTGGGCCTTGAATTGTGTATTTAGATTGTACGTGCGCATTTACTTGCTTAATCATACCACCCAATATACTTGCCGCTTGTTGATTCTCACCTACAATAGTACCATCTACATCGTAATCAAAAGTACCATGAAACACTAATAGCGGTTGATTGTAGGGGATTACATTTACGGAGGTTGGGTATATTACTTCCAAATTCATAAACGAACTACCATCCTTAAATATCTTCTTACGTTGAGGTTCGGATAGGGCTGCTATTGCTTTTGATAGGTCTTGCATAGCGAAATTATAAGCATCTGTCAATCCACCTCTACCGGCAAACTTATCTGCTACCTGTCCTATTGTCATCGCACCAGCTCCTTTGTTTTTTAGATGTGATTTGTTACGAGCTGCAACTAATCTACCGTTTACCCAACTAACTGCTAATGCTTGTCCATCGGTCTTCTCTCTTGCTAATTCCAAATCACCATTCAATGCTCTTACCACAATTTGTTTAAGGTCTGCAAATGTTAAACCCATTTCAATATCAAATGGATGTGCCATATGACCATATGCACCACCTTCTAATAATAAACCCTCATTTACTGGATTTTCTATTTTATCTAATTTGGTATAATATTTAGGGTCTTCGTATAAATGGTCTAATGCAATTTCCTTTGCTATGTTTGTATCAGTTGTATGTTCTCGTTCAATTGCATACCCTTTTATAAATTCTTGCTTTATACCAGGTAATAAATTTCTATAATCATAATAATCACCTGCCCATTTTTTAGCAATATCAATAAGTGTCATACCTTCGGCTTTACCACCAGGTATTTTATCTTCTTTTACTTTTTCGTATTCCTCACTACCATCTTTATCCAATTTAGATTTTAATTTCTTAACATCTTTTGAATTTGGTGCTCCATTGATATACCCACCAGGTAAACTCAAACCAACACCAGCACCACCAGGTAATCCCATTTCACTCATTATTTCTTGCTCTAACTCATTTATAATTTCATTAATATCATCTTTTGAAATTATTTGTGGTTTTTGATTTTTAGGAAGTTCCCAAAATCTTTTAGGTTTTTGTTCTGGATTTGTTCTATATACTTCTTCCCAATCCTCTACTTTATGTGGGTCATCTGCCGGATTCAATGTACTTTGAACTACATTCTTCAATTTATAATATGCTTTTCTGAATTGAGTTTCCGTATCTTTTGATTTACCTTTACCTCTCATATCATCGGCTTTAGGAGTATCTAATTGAGTATATCCACCTTGCTTATACCAATTTTCAGGTTTATTTGTATTTAATATTCTCGGTTGTCCATCTGCTACAAATGAAGTATCAGGTTCATCTCCGGCTTGCATACCAGCATTAGATGCCGCTTCTTTTAGTTCTTCTTTTTTAGGAATTCTAAATGTTACAGCTTTTTTACCATTAATAGTTGGCATTCCCCACTCATCAGTTCCTATATTTTTAACAACTACTTTTTTGTTTTTAAATTTACCCATTAATAAAGTATCACCAACTTTTACGTTTAATTTGATTTCTTCGTTAATATATTCTTTAAGTGACTTAAGTTTGAGAGTAATTAATTTGAATACCTGGTCATCAAATTTAGGATATGCTTTTATAAATCCTTTCTTTCTATCAGCAGCATTTCCTGCACTTAACCAATAACGAACATCTGTGCCACTAATTGGATTTGGTTGAGCAGGTGCTGCATAAACGTATCCTCTATCTAAATACCCAGTATCTACTTTACCCTTATATGCTTTAAAATATTTACCACTTAAACGTGATGAATCTTTTTCACCTACCACCGTTATAAACCCAGTGGTATCTGAATCAAATTTGTTAAGTATTTCTTCTGGAGCATAAGGATTACGAATATTCACAATTTTGTTTGATGGAATACCAAACATCGTTGTCATTATTACTTTCTTTTCCTTAAAATTAAATGGAGATTTCTTTGAATCGGTGGTATTAGAAGTTCCGATATATACATTATCTTTTCCAAACTTCTTAACCAAATGGTCATACGTTGCGTAGTGACCTTTATGAAATGGTTGAAAGCGGCCTGAGTAGACAACAACTACTTTGTCTATTCCTGCCGCTTCTCCCAATATTGTTTCTACTAAAAATTTTTCTAATCCTTTCATATAGTTTTCTTACTATATAAATATTGAGATTATTGTTTTAGTACAATCTTATTTACTAGCTGATTCAGTTTGTTGAATTCTGCTTGGTGCACCTGGTTGATAAATAACAGTTCCTTGTTCTAAATCGATTTGGTGTCTAGGGTATTTTTCTTCTAAAGAATCAACCACACCTTTTAACTCTCTACTCTTATCTTTAAAAGTATCCTCTGCTTTTTCAAGAATTTCATCTAATCTAACTAGTTCTGAATTTAATTCTTTTTTTCTAATATAGATTTGTCCGAAATCATTTATTAAAGCTGATAAATCACCATTTAATGATTTAATTTTATCAACTACTTCTGCTTCTAACTTTACAGTTTCTAAATCAATAGACTGCTTTTGTGGAATTTTATCTAATTCTGCCATAAACTTTTTGTTTTATTTTTGTATATATAAGTATATTATTTTTTATTTTTTAAAATGTTAGTGGTACTAAACCCTTCGATTTTATTGAAAAATTCTATTTTTGGAATATATTCTACTCCTATTATTTCGTCATATTTGTAATCGTTACCAATAACCATAACATCAGGTCCCCATTCTTTGATTCTTTCTATCAATTCCGCATCGGAACTAAACGATACAACACTATGTACACTTTTTATATTTGATAAAAATTCAATTCTATCGTTTAGGTTGTTATATGGTCTATTTTCTCCCTTTTTGGATTTTACTCTTTCATCCGTATCAATACCAACTCTTACTTCTCCAAATGTTTTCGCAAATTCCAATAAACGTAGATGTCCAACATGAAGTATATCAAATGTACCATTTACCCAAACCTTATTCATTATAAAAATTTTTCCAATTCTTTAATTACCATTTGTCCTGTAATATATTTAGTACATTCAAATTGTCTATGTGTACCTTTATGGTCTGGACACCAGTTCCAATCCCCTGCATTCAATCTGATTCTATTGAAACAACCTTCACATTTCCCTTCAGGTGAACCTATTCGTACACAATCTTGCATTTCAGCCCATTTATAAGAAAATCCACTTACCAAAACGGTTGGTACTTCTAATGCCCAACTTAACCAACTTAATCCACTACCAATTCCAATAAATGCGTTTGAACGTTTTAATTCTTCCATTACATTTTCAATTGGACCGTTTGGATGATGAATGATTCCTTTTGGAAGCTTATTACCCATATAATCATCACCTTCTTTTGATATAAGTCTTACGGTGTATCCTTTAACATTTAACCAATCAACAACTTCTTGCCATCCGGTTGGATTATTCCAAAATTTAGATTGTGCAGTTCCAAATACGCCAATACATACTTGTTTTTCTTTTTGTAATGTTTTAACTTTTTTTAGTTTTGGCTTTACTTCAACATATTCCAATCCTAATATGTCAGAACACATTTGTTGTAATGTTACCGCTTTTGGGTCAATAGGATTTTTAAAAAAGTTTACCGAACTATCTTCATTATAAAATAATCCGATTGTGTGCATGGAATATAAGTTTTCTACATTTGTTCCTGGTTTTACGAATTGTAGTTCTGGATATTGTGTTTCAAACATATCGTTCATAAATGTGGAAACTATTACCTTACATTTATGCTTTTTTCTAAATTCATCAACATATGGAAACCATGCTAAAGAATCTCCTAATGCTTTTGAATCTAATGCAATATAAACTCTTTTATCCTTTGCATCGTATGTATGTTCAAACCATAATTTTCCATTTTCAAATATTTCAATTTTCCATTCTACAAAATATTCAATACTACATCTTGCCCAACAATTATTTGTAATTTCTGATGTGAAGTGAACTTTATTAGTTTTATTATCAATAAATTTTATAAGATAATTTGATACTTTCGGTCCTTTTATTTCTACAAAGGGGCCCCTAACAAAATGAAATAATACTCTGTTTTGTACTTCTACTTTATTATTTTTATTCTTTTTTAAATTATTATAAATCATTAGTCCCAAGTTTTTATTGTTTCATCAAGTAATGAATATCCTTCAACTTGCTTACTATACACTTTATTAGTAGTGTATCTTAATTCTTGATGGTGATAGAATATGTGGTTAAACCAAAGGTCACCAACATCCCATTCACAATCTTTTATTCTTTGATTCCACCATTCTCTATCGGTATTCCTTAACAAATAACAATGTGCCAAATCTTGATTATGAGCGGTTTTACTAAAATCCTCATCCACTACTTCTTTATATTGACTTAAGTTATTTGCCAATCCAATATAGTAAACGTTATTCTTTTCTGCTATATCACATGCTTTATATACTATATCAACAAATTCTTCAACGGTTGAATAAATAAAACCATCTGCTTCAAACACTAATGTATAATCGTAATCTCTATTTAAATTTTCAACTGCCATTTTATGTGCCAAATAGCAACCATAATGTCTTCCAGTAATCCAACCCAAACCAGCTCCAGGATATAATTCTCCAGGTTTATTATCTTTACTTAAATGGTCAGGTCTTCTACAATGTTCTTTTGGTGCAAAATCTTCATAAACTTCATTTACAATTGGAACATAGTCCATTCCATAACTTTCCAATTGACGAATAGATTTCATACTAAATCGTTCTCTATCGTTGTATGGGGTTGTTAGTAAATGTTTTATTTGTATTCTTGGCTTTTCTGAAAATCCTTCTTTAAATTCAGGTTTTAGATTTTCTATAAGAATTTGTTTAGTTGCATTTGTATCATCGGTTATATATGTAACCAACGGATTGGCATCATATGTATCCAAATATGTATATAATTTTCTAAAGATGCATTTCATTTTAAAAGATAATGCTTCTTTTATAGAAAGAGGATTTAGTTCTAATATTGATGAAAAATAAAAAAGGTCACATGCCGCATAAAACGTATCAACATCATCACGCTCTCCCCAAACAATACAATTATCTGGTTTGTTTTTCATCAATGGTGACCAATATGTTTCGTAATTCATAGCCTGATTACCTACGAAATGAAATTTAATTTTATACTTTTGTAATTTTCTTGCTATTTCAAATATTTCCGCTTGGTTTTTTCCAGGCGAAAATAGCCCAACCATTAAAACATGTTTGTAATCTTTTTCTAATCCCAATTCTATTTGAGATTCCTCTTTATTAAATGAATATTCTTCTATTGGATATTCCCAAGTAGTTAATTCAACACCAAGATTAGATTCTTCAAATTTCTTTTTACTCCATTCCGATACCAACACATATCTATCTGGTTGATATACTATATCCGAAGGATTTGTAAACGAACCATGTGTTGTTGCAACAATATTATATTTTCTTTTATTATCAAATATTATATCCAACACATATTCTGGAAGGTCAAACTGCGGTATCTCCTGAAAATGTATTATATCAGGATTAAAATTTTGAATTACATCTATAATTTTAGATTTATCTTCTCCCAATGTATGAACGGGTACTAAACTTTTAATACGATTTTTTTGTACCACAAATGCAGTACCACCACTATTGTTTATTTCAACAACTTCAATTTGAAAATCAGATAAAAAATGCTTTATCTGTTTATAGGTATATTGTGGTTGTCCACCCGTAGAAAGGTGCGGACATATGTAAAGTAACTTCTTTTTTTGCATTATGTAAATATACGAAAAAAACTTGAATTTTCCAAATTTAATCCATCACTACGGGATTCGTCATATGTTCTACGAAAGTTAATCCCAAGTGTTCACATAGTTTTTCTGCCAAAAAATAGTTATCCATACCCCAATTATTCAAAATGTTAGCAGGTACTTTCCATTCTCCACTTGAAATAAAAGAATCTGGTTCGGCTACTGAATTTTGTGAATTTCTATATCTCAATTCGTATCTAACAGTACACGCATCTCTACCTAAATCGTAGTTCAAAATGTTACAATATAGTCTATTTATTGTATTCCCTAATAGATTAATTTCTTGTATTTTAGTTTTTAACATCTTTTTTTGTTTTCTATAAATATAAACTATTCAGATACTTCAAACGTAACCGTACCATCATTTAAATCAATTTCCGCATTTTTATACTTTCTTTGAAGGTCTGATAATACATTCTCTAATTGAAGACTTTGGTTATCCAACTTATCTTCTATTTGTTTTTTTATTTCAAGTATTCTTTTAGATTCTAATTCTAGCTCTCTGCTTCTTACAGAAAGTTGTCCTAAATCAAAGATATAACCATTTACATCACTTTGAATGTTTTTGATATTATCTATAATATCTTCTGCTATTTTTTCGGTTTTTGTTGCCATATGATTGTTTATATATAAATATATATGTTTTAAATTATTCAAAAATTGCAGAAGCACATCCTCTACAAATCGTTTCATATGAGTTTTCAACCATTTTAACATGCTCATCAGTTCCCCAAAAATCTCTCAATTCCTGCGTTTTAAAATCCCCAAACTGCATTTCCATTTCATAATCATTACAACAAAGGAACGCTTTTCCACTTGCATTTACATGAACCCACCCAATAGGTCTACCACCAACCTCTCTACCATTTCCACACCCAATCACTTTTTTATCAGCAACATTTCTTTTCAAATTTCTTTCTATTGCAGGTTTGTTACTCATTACTTCATCCAGTAGTCCAGCTCTATCAATAAGATATGGTACTGTAAAAATATTCACACCTGGAAATAATTCTTTCGCTTTTTTCTCTTGCTGAACTAACTCTCCATTTTGTACATCTAAGTCAATATCCTGTGGGAATTGTGGACCTTTTTGTAACCAACCGCCTTTCTCAACAAATGATAATTCATGCGAACCATTTATTTGAATTGAGAATGCTTTTCGTTTTACCATTTCTGGTAATTGTTCTACTGCATATTTTATATTAGATATTAGTTTATCAAATTGCTTTATATTAATACCACTTCTCTTACTCCAAGTATCCGCATCAAATGCAGGTGTATTTAGGCAGATACCACTTAAACAATCTTGATACTCTTTTAGTATATCAACTCTTTCCGGTGTTAGTGGTATTCCATTTGAAAGTACCATCGTTACTAATTTATACTTTCTACATATTTTAAGTATTTCTTCAAAGTGCGGATATAAAAGAACTTCGTTATAATGCGCTGTGTAAAATCCATTAAATGCTTTTGATACTAGTCCATCTGGTCTTTCTCTTTCATCGATAAGATTTTTAATTATCTTTTCAAATAGTTCAGGACTCATTACTTCTTTACCGTGGTCAGGATTTCCTTTATATCTTACTGGGCAAAACCAACATTTAGCATTACAAACTCCATATGGGTCTATTTGTAAGTTTGTTATTTTATAATCATTAAATTGAGTTTGAACTAAACTCATTTTTGGGTGTTCAATTAATATAGATGTTTTTGCGGTTTCACAAATTTCTTTCCAATAATATGAAGAAGCAAACTTATCACTTATATCTAACTTCGCATTATAAGGAAGTTTATCCGTGTATGCCCCTTTATAAAATAAACCTTTAGCATACGAATGTACATGAGTTGAATCTGCCACAACTCCTGCATTATGTAGTATAGGATATTTTTCTACTTCCGAAATATCACCAGTTACCCAACCAAAATCCAATCGTTCATCTACTATTGTTTCATGTCCCGCTAACCAAGCATTCCAAAGTAAACTCCACATACCCGCAGTCCATTTTTGTATTGGATAATCGTATTCAGTTTTTTTAACATGCAAATGTTCAGTATCACAAAAATATTTATATAAATTTATACTATCAGTTTCTACTTTATCCCAAAATTCATATGTAGTGTTTTTAACAATATATTGCGCTCCACCTGAATTATTATTTAGTAGCTTTGGTATTAGTGGGTCTATTCCAACTATTTCACACATTTTTTTATATGTATGGTCACCTTTACCGATTATATAATCATAATTTATATAAAATTTAGTATTAGATAAGTACCAACTATTACCTTTTATCATATCATCAAATTTCGGTGGTTTTGTTAAAACTATATCCGAATCATGTAAAAATAAAACATCATCTTGAATTTCTGGCCTTGCAACAATATGTTGCTTCATTAAATTAAAATAAATAGATGGTTGATAACCTTTATCGTTTCTAGTATCATTATAAAAGAAAAATCGTATAG
>Ga0315899_10002530_pt1 | contig 20224 bp, 9 predicted proteins | sample LakEriMetagenome_2_FD_203518 | JGI IMG/M metagenome (GOLD analysis project Ga0315899, IMG submission 203518) | Freshwater fungal communities from buoy surface, Lake Erie, Ohio, United States - Buoy 4 MA112 | ecosystem: Environmental > Aquatic > Freshwater > Lake | place: USA: Lake Erie, Ohio... | reverse complement strand
TCATGATGGGTTGTATGTTTGTTTGTTCGTACCGAGTGCTTGTGATCCGAAGCGAATTGGACGTGTGTGTATGTGTGTGTGTGTATGTGTGTGTGTGTGTGTGTGTGTGTTTGCTTGCGAACGGCCGGATGTGTATGTTTTTTCAGATACAGACGCATGTGAGACCTCGTGTATTCGGTGGCATGTGCACGCGTTTGCATGTGTGGGTGCTCGAGTCTGCCGTCAAAGATGTAAACCCTGACGCATACACGTTTGGCAGCCTTGCACCCGAGTCGCTGGGGATTGCTGGTGCTCCGGCTGGTGCAAAGGGGCTTGTGAGAAAGAGCGTAGGTGGCGATGCATTGGGCCAGCCCCCGCCAGAAAATCACAGTGCGAAAGAAGGCGTCGGAGGCAAGAATTATAACGGTGCAACTCGTAAGCTGCTTGCAAGATTGTTATCTACTGCGTCGGGTTCATCGTCGCGGGCTAAGCTCCGGGGAGCTAGAGGAGGAGGCGACGGCAACGTGTCCGTGACGATTCTCAAATGGAACAGTCGTGTGGCTGTCGGAGTTATGGATCTGAAAGCCTTGACGATTGGAGCTGAGGCTGCACTGCATCCGGTGTTTGTGCCTATGCCTGCCAACTGGAGGGGGAAAGACACGACAGGCGAGAAGCTCAATGCGCAGCAAGCGGATGCTGATATACCGCGCTCCTCTCGTCAGTTGACTGCCGCGCGTCATCTTGCTGGTGCGGATCCTGCTGGTGCAATGCGTAGAGAAGCACATAGTGAAGGCGTTGCAGCGATGGACCATGCCGTAGACCCAAGTTTTCATGAAGCTTCGCAGAACCTGAGAGCTGTTGGCAGCAGCACAAGGCATCAGTGGGGATCTTGGAGTAGCGTTCGCAGGAACCTGCTATCAACAGTCGAAAAGGTATTTGCCAGTGGGGGCAGTAGTGCTAATGTTGTGTTGACCAGAAATAGTAGAAACATGACTATGGGTGAGTCGGGAGCAAAGTCAGGAAAAAAATCAAGTCACGAACCTAGTGCAAAGAGTAAGCTTGGTAGCGAGGCATCTGGTCAACAGAGTGGCAGTGAGCGTAAGGTTGGGAGGGACGGTGATGACGGAGGGCCATGGGTACCATGCATGCCGGCACCAGTCCGGAACGAGGGGAACAACACGGCCACTATCTCGTTTGCCACAGGGTGCGTACAAGATCCTTGTAACCACGCCTTTGTAATCATTTGCGACATATGCATGCACTGCTGGTGTCATTGCGTGTATCCACCGTCGTCTTTGCGCACAAATATGAACACACGTATGCACGCACACCGCGCTGTGCACATCTGCGTATTAGTGCTCAGAAGATGACAGAAGATGACATTGAACACAGGCCGGAGGACCCTCGCCTGCAATTTAGCGACATTGATGGCGCTCTGCGGATTTCAGTTTTCTCTTACGTACCGGGGGCAGATAGTGCGACCGACATCCCCAAGCCCTGTTCTGATCGCACATCCTACGGACGTATGTATGAGGTCACGGTGTCGGCCGAGTCTCAAGGGATGGAAACCAAGGAACTTTTCTATGACGAACTCGAGAGATCGCCAATTGAGAAGAACTGGATGCGGTTTGAGCACAAGGGCGTGGTGCACTACATTCGATCCCTGGACCCCTTCATAGTGCTCGCGGCCCACCAGACAGGGTTGAAAGTGGTGGTTCGCACGGAGATTATGCCCTTTCGGCAAGCTTCTGAGCGCAAGCTCGCTGTTCACGGCGGCAGCAATCCGGTGCTGATCAAGAAGTCCACGTCACCAGCAGAATATTTAGGTGGTGCAAAATACGCCTCGTATTATTTGGGTACATTTCATACGCGGGACAGCAAGGGGAGGTACCGCAACTATGTCTTCGCCTTCCAGGCCGCAAAACCTTTTTCCATTTTGGGGATTTCTCCGCAGCTGCCCCTGGTAGCCGCATTCCTGCCGCTCCCGCCGCTGCTAGCGCCGCCGCCACCTCGTCTGCCCCTGATAACGCCTTGAAACATTGTGAATGGTGTTGACATTGCTCGCAACATCAGTGCCGGACCCTGACTTTAAACCAATCACACTTTATGAACACGCTCGCTGGCGCTCGCACTGTGCATCTATGGATTCTTTTTACACGCAGGTGGAGACAGGTGGGCGCATGAACGCTTTCCTGAGCGGGCTGTTTGTCGCTCGTGACACCAGTCCTCGGCTGGTTCAAACTCATGATGCCTCCGCCTACCCTGCAGACTCCACCACTGTTTTCTTCAGGTAACTGGCATGGACGCTGGCCAACAGCTGCATAGGCAGACTGGAAAACAGATACGCTTAGATGATCAGTGGCGTAATTCGGAGTTGTATTAGGCAAGAGCAAGTGTGCGATAGCAAAAACAGCCAGTGGAATGATGCGAACCTGATGTTGCTTCATGGGACAGTTATGGGGCTGGTGACCAAGAGAGTCGAGTACTCAAGGCTCCCCTTGAGCTAGTCGAGCGCTGGCTTTTCCCGCACGGGCAACCCCAGGTGTGAAAATGTTTGTTGGATTAATCTGCACCAACCCCCGCTTTTTTGCTTGTTTGCTCTGTGAGCTCTGACATCTCCTGCGTATGTCCTCTTTCATCGTGTTTGCCTCTTCTTTCCTCGTCTTTTCCCGCAGGCACGACAAAAACAAAGGCCCAAAAAGCAGGGACAGGTTCTGCCCAAGCAACCGCATGCTCATAGCTCTCCAGCCGCGGTCACGAATGCAAACACGCTGGTCTCGCGGGACCAACTTCCTATCCCTAGCGATGGACAAAACGAGAAAACGGATCAACCTCAATTTTCTGGCTGGAATGCCTTCGCTGGTGCTTGAACGTGCTTTTCGAAAAATTGCCCACCTGGTAGACGCTAGCGGTGCAAGCGCGAACGCAATGGTCGTCCTAACAGCCTCTCACTCAAACACTATAATTAAACATCATTATTTTTTCTTACAGCGCGTGTCCTTGTCAGATCATGCCTGAAATCTTGCTTGAGAGTCAAGAAGGAGACATGAGAGGAGGAGATAACAAGTGTCAAGAGGTGTATTTTTGCTAGGATGCCAGAGACAGCATAGATAGACGATCATTTTCGAATTTCAACTTTATTACTAATTCAAGATACCGCGATCACTAGACTGGTGTGACTGGTGTGACTTGTCTGCAGTTTACTGCAGGGTAGACCACAACCTGCTAGTTCTGATAAGTTCAACTCTCAATTCCAAGCAAACTTTTTATCCGTAGTTCCCGAAGCTGATTTGTTGCCCTGTCCCAGCTCAATCGGGACATCTAAGTCGTCCAACACGGCAGTCAGCTTGGGCGCACGTCTAACCGTTGAAATAGGACGCGAAATTCCGCTTGCGGGCTCCTTCGACTGCGGCCCAATACCAGGGCCCTGACGCAACCGCCTGATAGGTTGGCTCTCGGAAGTTGCGCCAAGCGGGGCAGTTGGAGCGACATCAGGTAGTGTAGGTCGAGCATAAGACGCGCGTTGGCGTGGTGCACCTACTTCTGACATCAATTGATTGGCAACCGCAGCCTCCGATTCCTCTTCCTCACCTCTGGGCAACTTCTCGAGGAGCTGGTCAAGCTGCATCTCCAGGGCCTTGAGGCGCGAGCGAGCATGTCCCCAGCGACCCGTCGTGTTTTGATCGCCAGATGTGGATGTCAGGCTCGTCGCACCAGGCCAGAGTGCAGCGGCTGGCCGCTCTCCATTATCGGACATACGGCTGATACCGTAGGGATCCAGCTCAGACGTATTTGGTTTGACGTCAGGCAGATTTTCAGTTTCCAATCCATCGGCGGGCTCCTGCTCGCCCTCGAAGTCTGGAGCGTCAAATATGTATCCCAAATCCTCCTCCTCCTCCTCTGGTGGGGCTTCTGGCTTCCACACATTGTCTTTGACCTTCATCTCCTCGAGGACAACTTTGTGGATTTTTTGTTTCTTTGGCTGTTTATCTATAAATTTTTGAGGTGTTCTCGCCTTTACAAATGTTTTGTATGCTGGAATAATGAACGCCACGCACGAGAAGACAATAAATGCTAGGGCAGAGAACGCAATTATCAAGTAAAACACCCACCCAGCCAAACCGGGGATAGGGTCAGAGGCAGATTGGAACAAGGTCGCTTTTGTGCCGTTGCCTGATCCGCCAGCATTTGGCCCGAATCCAGGTGCCGTGAAGGCAGCACCGTCTTCAACCACCCCGGGGAAGCTTCCAAATCGCGCCTCAATCTCTCGCCCAGTTGCAGCTTGCATCACGTTGATAAAAGTGCTCAGGAAAGTGCTTTTGGTGATCGCCATGTATAGTTCGGTTGTTGTTGCTGCGTCACCTTTATTGACCATAAAAAATACCTCTAGCATATTAGCAGCTGCGCGAAGTTGTATTTCGCTGCGTCGAAGCGTAAAAAATTCTTCGCAGTCTGATCCAAAGCACACCTTAAGAATGACTACATCATTCTCAGTCAGTTTTGAAATACCCATTGCAGTCGCCACAGACTGTGTGAAAACAGCCTGCCCATTCAAGAAATCTTGCTTTGACGAGTACCCAGTCATCTTGAGCGAAGCTTTGATGCCTGCAATCGCTGGCTCAGGGGCACCAGGTGCCCTGTTGCATTTACACAAAGAGGGCTCGCCAGTACATTCACAATTGGGTTCGATTTGACAGGATCTGGAACATCCATCTCTGTTGATTTGATTCACGTCGTCGCAGGTCTCACCTACCTGAATAACTCCGTCGCCGCATGCCATGGCGCTAGTGTCATGGTGGATTGCAAACAGGGTCAGGTGTGTGCATCTACATGTCACCGAGTAAATTGAAGCCTCTGACACATTGCAGCCATAATCTTGATAAGTGGTGTTATCCCAGAATACGCACTTGACCTGTTGCGCGAAAATTATGCGCTGTTTTGGTCTCAGATCCGATGTGTCTACTGGAATTGTAATCAAGATGGGCCTGCTCAAATTTTTTACAGGAATAGCAGATGTGGCCTTTGCATACGACACAGTTAAACCTATAAGAGGCGACTTGAGTTTGAAGCCTGGAGCATCAGGAGCGAACCCATGTGCCTGGGTGTGAATGTCCAGGTCGGGTGTTTGGCTTCCAAAAAGGTCTTGTGTGAATGTGTTTGGCAACTTAATTGCTGCAATCCCTGTGGGCCCTGCTCGCCGCGCACTTCCTGATCCGAACATGGAAGGGATCGGATGGCTCCAGCTCTCGTACATTGATCCTGTTTGCAGCTGATTAGCAGACACGCGGTTGATACTATGCTCAGCTGCTTCCGACGAGACCTTTCGTGGGCCCTCTCCTGTGATGGCATCCCAAGCCGCTTGCAGCATAACCTGTTTCATCCCTGACTCGAGAGACTCCACAAACTCGGCTCTCGAGGCTGCTGTCATCATGGACCGCCCTGGATTGGCCTTTTTGAAGTCAGCCTGGGCTTTCAGAGAGCTTCCCATACTACCGACTGCATTAGCTGCACACGTCGAATCAATCGCAGCAGTGAGCTTGGACTTGAGCATGTTCTTCATCATGGCTGCCATGCCACCAACAGCAGCACCACCCAACGAACCGGCGTTGCTTGTCACGGCTTTTGCAGCTGAGAACGACTCACACTGTCCTCCTGTGGTTGGTGCTGACCGCAATGTACCCGAAGCCATGGTGCCCAATAGATTCGCTTTCATGCTTTGCTGATCTGCTGCTGACATTCCTTCTGATGAACCAGACATAGCTCCCGCCATTTGATTGATTTTATCAGCCCGGAAGGTCTGAAGCGACTCTTTCAGCTTTGCTTTCGCCTTCTCCCAAAAGCCTTCACTTGATAAGAGGCGACGTCCGCCAGGACCTTGGTCCGATACCGTGATTGTATCAGTCTGCAAATCTGTCTCGGCACCATAGGCGTCGTACACAATAGCCATAAGTTGAACTGATCCGACAGGAAACCCAATATCTCTGGCATTATCGAAAGTTTTGTCGTACCACACAGATTCTGTCACAGTACCATTTTCAGAAATTTTGGTTTTTGAAAATCCGAATTTGTACTCAAGGGGCAAATCCACGTCTACCCAGCCTGCACATGAGATTCTAAATTCATCCGTCACAGGCACTCCCGACTTGATGCACCCGTTCTGTCCTGGTCGACTGAGGCAGGCAGTAAAAGTGCCACTCACTGGAGGAGTATTGACGACCAGCCTCAGGGAAGAAAAGCCGGCCGCACCAGTCACAAGACCTGCTGAAACTTCGACAAGACCTGCTGACAATCTGACAGTATATGTAGTTCCAGCCAAAAGGATGTGCGGTGCACTGTTTAATACGAATGTATCTCGGTGATATCCAAATGGAACGTCAACTGCCTTTGTGTCGAGCGGAGGATCAAAGGTCCAATTAAATGCAGAGATACAATTTTCTGTGATCCCTGGGTCAACGATTGGCTTCAGTGCCGGAGCATTTGATTCATTCCCTTTAGAATGTGTGGTTGTATTTGATGTGTTGAACTCATAGCCAGGGGGATACGTAATGGATTGAGCTCGACATGCTGGCCTATTCATCAGACTATCAAGGACCAATCTGCTCTTGCTCGAAACATACAGCGCTCCGTTCTTCATGGACACACCAGCCCCAAGATTCTGTTGTATGGCAACGTGTGGCACCTCGCCCTCAATCACAAACACTGTCTTGCTGTAAGTGGACAATTTGCGGCCCGGTTTCGTTACAATTACTGTAAAAATGTATGGAAAGGGGGCAGGAGGCAAAAGACCAGGTGTCACCGTGATATCCTGCTGCTTGGCGAAGGTGAGAGCCCCTCCCGTCACGTTTCGACATACATTCACCACACGACCTGTCCTGTAGCTGCAGGTCCATGAAAATTTGAGTCCTTGATCAGCAGCGGGCTCAACGTCTTTGTCCCGGGATGGAGATGCAGAAAGCGTAAACTCATCTGATGACGAATGTGCGGTGCTTATTCCTCCCGCAATCAAAGCCTCCAAACCTTGAAAACCTACCGTCAGCACAAAGACACTTTCAGAGCTCTTCGAGCTGTCAGTCTCCATGCTGAGCTTCAGAGCAAGCTGATACACCGAGTTTTCCATCAGCGATCCACTGGGAATTTGCATTTGTGGCAGTCGAGTCCTAAGTAGCTCAGCTGGAAGAGAAGGTCCTGACACTTGACGCCACGAGAACGCCAAGTCTTCTTTTGCAACAGGACACGTTGAGAAAACTGCCTCGCCCTTGATCAATATTTCCTCATTCTTGGTTGCAGTCATTACCGGAGGGTTGAACCGAATTTGTGGTGTTGCTGAGTCTTTCTTCAGAACTTTGGCCACCGCCATTTCGCTGACTGATCCCATGAAATCTCGAACGTGCACTGATATTTGGTAGGTCTTGGACAAGGTTGTCATTTCAGCTGTACCTGGAGGTAGATATAGCGTATCCCCACCCTGCGTGCTTAAAAAGCTATTTAGGTCTATGTCGTTGCTGCACGACCAAATGTATGTTGGAGGTCTCGGACTGGCTGCTGTGGCACGGATCTCTAACGCCGCGCAAGGATCAATGGTCTCAGGGCACTTTATTTCCACTCTTGGTAGTACACGCCTCAGAGGTAATGCACAACGCGCCTGGGAAGCGCTTGAAGCAGAAATGCCATTGAACGACTTCAGACCAGCACTTTCTGAGATGTACAGGGGTGTTCCCGGGACGACTGTCGCTTCAGCCCCCAAGAAAATCTCTAGCGTGCGCCTCGATTGCCACACGCACTGTGAACGCATCCCCATGAATGATCGACAATTTGCATCGAACAACATCGAGCAATTGGTTTGAGCGCCCGTCATCTCTGCTTGATTCGTTTCCTGATCAAATGTCATTATCAATTTGCCACCAGTGCTGTCGAAAGCTAGTGACGCAATCTCCGGTGGTGCCCAATATTGATACTTGGTCGCTGCAATGGAGGACCCGGTGCTCTTGTATGCTACAACTAAATCCACAACAGCTCTGCCTTCAATTGTTTTGCACGACAGACAGGTATAAGCAGGCGGGAGCACACGAAAAACTGCCCCGGACTTCCCTTTTCGAACCAGCTGCATATCTTGCGAGGGAATTCCGGCAAACAGGAAGACGTAAGTTTCAGAAACAGGACCATCTCCCACCACTAAATTCGATACATTTACAATAAGAGCTCTCGTAGCCTGAACTTGACCATTACATCCAGTAGACACGTCACAGGTCAGCTCGATATTTTCATCGTAAAGTCTCACGTTAAAGCGGGCCACTGAGACCGTTGGACGAGTTATGTCTGCTTGAAGCGTCAAAGATGCGCCGACCACTCCTGTCTCAGCAGGGCTGCCCAAAACAAGTTCAAAAGCAGATCGCACGTCATCGGTGTACAGGATACGTCTGACCAAGCCTGGGTAATTTCCAAACTGAACCGACACTGCTGCAGTTTCTGCAATTCTACCGGTGTTCATGGTCCAGGGAACGTTGCCCATATTTTCAACCACAACTGTGAGAACACTAGTTCCTGAGGTTCCAAGCACGTCTTCACTGGGCGTGATGCCATCTGCGCATGCACCATTCACGATGCAGGTTGTGACGTTCGGTCCTGAATTGCACTTTTGGCAGTGTAGCGCAGATATAACCACCGGAGACGCTATGTTGTACTTAAATTGAGATGTCGCAAACTTTCTTGAACGAACGTAGACGGCAGACGGATCTCCTCCTTGTGGAGGGAGGGCTTTGCCAACATATTCGACAATTAGGGCGACATCCATAGTCCTTTGCACGGGCGGTACCGTAACAACCAGTTCAACACTTTCAGCAGTATTCTTGAAATCTAGTACACTGCACACGTCGCCTCCACAGACGATTCTCCCAAACGAGACTTGAACATCCGAAACGGATTTCAAGGGAGGAAAGTTGCGAATTGAGATGGTGACTGAACGCCCATCCACCGAAACTGTCTGGCCCTGGAGGGATGCTTGACTCGGCTCAACGACTGCAGTCGGACTAGCGGAACACTCGAAATCGAATGTGTTTGAGAAAAGTTCGAAGGAGGCTCTGCCTTTTTGGGCGCCTGGAGTAAGAACTGGGGTTGTAATGGTGAAGGTCGTCAAGGATGTGTCCTCATTGCTCATGGATGAAAGAATGCTCCCGACCTTTGCCTGTTTGCCCTCAATTGTTACAGAAATTTGTGATGCTAGTTTCACTACCTTGCCCCAGCCCATAGCCGAAACTGTTATGATCGCACCACCATTGCACGTGGCATCTATTGGGACAAGCTCCGCACTCGGTATCGCAAAGATCAGCTCGGACGTTACAACCACAGTGCCTTCTTTCACCAGCAGTATCACTTTTCCCCCTTGACCCTTCGGCGCGAAGGGCGGTTCCACAAAAATTGTACGAAGCCCATTTGCTGTAGAACCACCCGTAACAATACCTGTTCGCGTGATTTGCTGCGAGCCTGTCCCAAAAGTAAATGAGGCAACGCATGAAGACCCAACACCGCAGAAGGAAGAGCCGACATTCGAAATGAACACCGTCAGGGTAGTATTCTTCAATTTGGCGACCGAAACTGACTTTGGATCGATAGCTTCCAGCACAGGTGTCCATGAAGGAGCATATCGATACTCAAAATCAACTCGATCAGATGCTTGATTAGTGCTTTCGATACGCATTGTGATGAGTCCCCCCGGGTCAGGGATGAGGTCCTTGGCAATAATGACTGGTATAGTTACCTTCGAGCAAACACGAAATGCACAACCACTAGGTGTTTGAACCAAAACTTCACCAACAAGCAGCTGACCGGATTTCCCTCCTTTTGTGATACTGACTTTGAAGTCACCATTGCCAAGCTCAGGCAGAACGTAACGTACATTTATACTGAGCGACAATTCACGGCCTACGATTCCGCTAGAAGGAAAGAAGCCACCATTTCCGTTGGCGTCCGTGGCTATCTCCGGCGTAACTGGAGGTTCCACAGTGATCATGCTCTGTGTGGCTCTAGCTTCCCCATGAGGACTGAAATATACCTGCAGCGGTCTCTGACCTGGGGTAGCACCTCTCAAAACAAAAGAAGCTAGGGTGTTTTCGTAGGTGGATGATATGATCGACGACGCAACTATCGTCCTTCCTTCAAACACTGCTTGGACGTTCTCAAGATCTGCAAGATTCTTGATGAGAGGGAAGTTAGTTATTTGAACTACGACCGTATTGTCAGCCTCCGAAATAATACTGGCGGGACGAATCGTGCTCAACACGGCACGTCCGACAGGGACTGGCGTGAAGATGAATTGATCGCCCACTGAAACTGAAATGGGTCCGATGTAGACGATGAGTTGGATGAGAAGCTGTTCGACCGAGCGAGTGTTTGCAACAGATGGCGTATCGAACTCTAACGTGCCTTTACTCGAAAGCAGGTTACCGCCAGGATTTGAAACGGTGATTACTTTCCCATACACAGCTGAGCCACCAGATCCAACAACAACAGAGACGTCTTCCGTCCCAAACGCTGGGAAATTTTCGAAATAAACTTGCACTCTCGTGCCACCGGTCGCCGGACCTTCTCTGGGAAGCATAGATGTTAGCATTGGGGTTGGCAGTGAAGAAGGATCCGCACAAAATTGAATGTTACAGGAGTCGTCAGCCGGAAATTCCGCCAGGAGCCTCTGTGAATCAATTAGCTTCCCTTTGTCATTACAAAACTTCTCATACTCGCACGGTTTGAAATATGGTATTGTCAGGGGAAAGCTTTCATCTGCATCGACAGCCATGAAGAAAGGTACGTTTCTTGCAACGTCCTGTGGGTGCGACACAATTGTCACCTCAGTTCTGTTACAGTCAATAGCAGTTTTCGAGCATGACACGATGTCAACTATTGATGTCACATTGACAACGGTAGATGCCCCTAGCATCATGTTCAGGCGTTCTGGTGTCAACCCCTGCTTGAGATTAGCAAACGTTAATTTCACCGTCCTCGTCAGATCCATGGTTCGGCCGTATATGGAAAGTCTTGTCGGCAATTGTGGAGGGTCCGTGCGCGCCAGTCGCAAAGACGTGCCGTCGTAAAATGCGTAATTAAAAGTTCCTGACTTTACCGTGCCAGCTGACGTAATCGTAATTGTGCACACAGAGTTTCCAACCATATTCGCATGCGGTCGACTAAAAACAATCGACGCCGTTTCATCGATTTGTGCGACTGAAATGATGACGATCTGTCCTACCCTCACCTGACCCTCTCCTGCGCACGAAATGACCAGTGCTTCGTAACCCAGGGACGGAAAAGGGGCCACTTGGATGGCTTGGGTGGTGCCTGAACGTCCCTGAAAAGGACCACCCGTTGGCAATGGTGGCAAAACGACGGGAAGGGAAGAATCTAACTGTTCGAACGAAAACTCAACACTTTTGCCACAATTTGGGCATACTTTTGGAGTGACTCTGACCATAAAATCTCCCGGTTCGGTGGCTGGCGTTTCGAAAGAGATTGTCGACAGTTGCTTTGTGCTCGTCTTGGCAACGCGGATTGAAGAATCAGGGATAACGGTCGATCCAAATTCGACGATTATATCTGTTGGAAAGGGAAAGTATTTTATTCGAACGAGGGTGCTAACTCCTCCTTTGTTCGATCCCCTCGACGGCAAAACTGCACCGGTCAAAATTGGCACAGATTCCTCAACCAGATAGTTGATATTGAGCTTCTGGCTTGGATTAGAATTCGGAGATAGCTGCAGAACAACTGCTCGCGCAAACTCACCTTTGAGATCAATCTCAGGAGTCTCCACCAGCAACTTGGTCTCAGAAACAGATGAAGATACTACAAATACTCGTCCTTCACTTGCAGAGTCGAACACAGCCGCTACTTCCTTGCTCGCCTCGTCACTTGCTTCTACAACAGGAAAATTGGTGACGTGTACACGGACTATTGAGCCTCCGAGTTCTGTTCCAGTGGTACCAGAAACGAACGATACTCTGGGAGCCAGGTCATCAAAGTATTGCAACTTGAAGCAACTGGTTCGGCATGTACAAACGTCTGAACATGATGAAGTTGCGCAACATGCACTTCTGCACATCGTCCCGCACGACGATGCAAAAAGAACAAAACCAAAAACACTTTCTGGCGATGATCGTGAGTTCGAGGTGAAAACAGCTCTGGCGCTTCGACTCGTCGGTGCGTATTGCGATAAAACAAGATCTCTGGGCTTTCCATCCACCTGAATACCAACTACTGCTTCACGTGCATTTCTTATAGATAAGGAGACTTCTGTTGGCGCAGACATCCGAACTTCTACAACATCCGCACCATTCGTGGATGCATCGGTTCTCATAGTTTCAACTTGAGGATTCGTGGTATCGATGAATTTGAATCCCTGCTTTTGACCCTGCCTTTTACGATAGCCCACATGATAAACACTCAAGCTGACCACACCCTCCCTCACCTCCGAACCTGTCGGCGAGTCAACATCTATGAGATAATCCTGAACAGCCGTGGAAAACTTGCTCTTGTCTACCTGACTGTAGGATGTCACAGCAGCTTCGATGGGGTTTGCGTTTGGCCACTTGAACTCTACAACGACGTCAGATGCCGACGAAATGCCCGGAAAGTTTTCCATCAAGATCCTGACTGGCGATGCGGTGAGCAACGGAGCGGTCGAGGGATTGAATGACTGCAAGACCGGATTCGGTGGAGTTTTGTACGAAATCGCTGACGGGAAATTGAGGTGAATCCCTGCTTGCGGAATCCGAAGCTGGGGGATCACAGACTTGGCAGAATCTGAAGGGGGTACAAGAGCAGTGATAAGAGCACGATTAAGACCTATATAACCTGTGGCTTCTAGGGTTACAATATCCATAATCGTTGCATTATTTGGGAATTCTACAAGAATTTGATTTTTGGTGACACTTGCTGGGAGATTGTCAAAAACGATTTTGACCGGGACTCTGCCATCAGTTGCAACAACCAGTGGATCCACGAGTTCGATGAAAGGGGCGTCAGGGCGCCGAAAATTTAAGACGAATGTCACTGATTTTTTTCTGCAGATATCCATACCTAGCAGCGACGAGGGGCAATTTGCAATTGTTACCCTGACACCGCCCACTATTTGAAAGCGGTTGGTGGCTTCAAATTTGACAACTAAACCTCCGTTTCCTGTCCTGATTTCAGTGATAGTGTTGTTGTAATTGGCTGAGTCCACATTTTCAGGACCGTACTTTGCTCCGTGTGTCAATAAACATCCAGAGCCCTTGCCTTCGCGATCCGACCAAGTCTCGCACGATGACTCATATCCTATGAAGACTCCGATTTGAGATGCATCTTGAACGCCCCCGAGTCTTGATACTAAAACCTCTACTGTCTCTCTGTTTGCGCTTGCCTTCAGGCTCGCAGGATAGACATAAACCACGTCCGCTATGCTGTCATCACGGAAAAACACCGGCACTAGCGCATGCAGCAAAGGGTTTTGAATGTTCCAAATCTTGACTTCGCCAGTCTGCCCTCCAAAGTCATCGGGTACAGCAGGTGCTGTGAAAGATAAGCGCGTTTCTAGGATGTTGGATACCACTCGCATGCCCGAATCTGTGGATACCTGCTGTTCCGTCTGAAAGCAATGAGGCATCGATTGGTTTTGAGAGCACAAGGTACCCACCTTAAAATGCACTCTCATGTTCGACTCATCGGTAACCAGCCTGAAATTATTCATGCTGATGCTCATAATTGTTCCTCCCAGACTGGACGCAATTGTCGGCGAAACTTGCACAACTCTCGGAACAGTGGTCGGAAACGCAGCATACATAAAAGACTGACAATCGGGCTTGGTTTTCGGGCAAGTGGAACCCTTTGATGCAGCACCAATCACAAATTTAGCTTTTCCAACGGCGGCTGCTGGAACAATAAACGTAAGATATGATGTGTCTTCCGGGGGAATACCGCCCTCACGAACAAGTTTGGACGGCTTTACAGAATCACCGATCTTACTCGAAGAACTTGTTCCAATGCTATAAAAATCCACGGTCAAGTCCCGCAACGTCACGTCAGGGAGCAGGGCAACCGCCGCTTGCATTTCTACTCCGCCTGTCTCGTACACAAGGGATGGACCAAACGAAATGACTTCGGGCACGCGCAGATCAACGTACTCCACATTGAACTCTGCAATATTTGAGGTCAAATGCGTCGGTCGTAGAGATATTTTGATTACACCGGGGGCACCACGCGGCGCAATAATATAGAGTTTGGTCTCACGTCGTGTGCTATACAAGAGGCGGGAGATTTGAAGGGGAGTCTCCCCCAGCATGGCAGTTATGTCAACCGTTTTGTAAACAATAGCAAAGTTGAATAATGAAACAGTTAACCTCACATCTCCATCCAGCGAGATCTTCAAGTCTCCCTTTTCGGTGCTGACAGATACATCGGCCGCACCCCTAGGGGAAGCAATACAGACGTACGAGCTTCTGACTGTGATATTCTGCGCCGTAAGTTGAACGTCCAATGCCATCGAGGCACTTGAGTTCAGTCCATTCCCATTGAATTCGGGCATTTGGAGGAAGGCGAATGCCGCCTGCTGCATGCCGACTTGGGGATCGAATGACTCCTGTTCAATGGCGGATATGGTCTTCTCCACCAGAGCATCCATTTCTGCCTGAGTGGCGTCATTGATACCAACCTTAAAAGAAGAAATTGCCGACTGACTGTTCAATCTCAGATACTTTATGCCTCGGTCTACCCAGTCCTTGACCGAAATAATGCCCAGCACCTTCAAATGCTTGCTCTCGCTTGAACTTCTCGCCTTAGCTTCAGGTGCGCTAGATTCCAGTAATATTCCAGGAAACGACAACATCGCAACCATCATAATGTTGCCGCCTCGCGAGGGGCCCTCAGAAGGTGAAAGCCCCACAATACGAGGCTCCGACAAATCTCTGAATTCGATCTCGAATGGCGTAGAATCCGCGTACCTGTCAGCAGAGGATACCACAATTCCGTTCGATAATACGGTGACATTTGCTCGGACCATGCCCGGGGCCATCCTGTCAGGGGTGGTGAACGTGACCTTTGAATCGAACCCAAGCTGCTGATACTTTTGTACCAGCGCGCGCTTGTTGCCAAAGTAAATCTGTATATCGTCATAAAAGATGCCATATTTCGGGCTAAGATTCTGAATTACGAATGAGCCAGCATAGCCTTTGGCGCTTGCCGGAGCCCAGAGACCTTCGTTCGCGTTAATCACCATTGAATCCTTATTGATGACAGGCGTTGGCGGAAGTTCATATCGATACGTTGACGTCAGGCTCTCTAGGAGGCGGGAGTCTGCAAGAGACACGTTCAATGTTCCTGCTAATCTATATGGTAATTCGGGCACAGACACAGTAATTGTTGTGACGGTTCCAAGATCATTAGGGACAGGATTTGAAATACCAACCACTACACAGGGCACTCTGGAAAAGGTTACTGCAGGACTTGAGCCCGCAGCCAAGTTTGCCACCTTCAGCTGCACTGTCGCGCCCCCTGAACCTGGATTCAAGTACGCGGACGGCGGAACGAGTGTCATGATCTTTGCACCGATGTACTCGAAGGAGAAATCTGCTAGAACTGTGTTGAAGGATAGCACCTCGTTTGAAACCGAAATCTGTATGTTCGAAAGTGTTGGACCTCCAGTCGGTGATTCAGGTAACAGAACCTCGAGCTCGTATAATCTTGAAGAGTCGGGCTCCAGTGGGCCCAGCGTGATATTGTCGGCATAGAAATCCTGGACAACCATCGACTTTTGAGCCACAGAAAACGTTATTCTTATTGGCAGTTTGTCGAAATATGCCCCGTAGAGCGTGGGAAGGCCGGCGCCAGCACTTGTACGGGGACCTTCAAAGTCTTGCAGGCGCAGTTTAACAAAAGTTCCTCCAGAAATAGGACCATTGTAAGGATTAACTCCCAGCACTGACGCTTTGGGATAAGTGAAGAACTTAATGCTGATACTAATTGATTTTGCTGCCCACCTCAAAAACCTGATGTTGACAGTAAAGAGACAAAGTCCACAACTTGAAACGGTAGATTCCGGGATCGCTGGTGGCCTGAAAACAAACGTCGCGCCTCTCTCAAGCGAAGAGCTTTCAATGCTCAAGGAATCGGCGATGCTCACTTCGCTCAGGGGATTGGTGTCATCATCTGTCGCATACGTCATGGCAAGGTCTGATAGGCTCCGGACAAGAGGAAAGCCAACCACCTCCAAGATTGTGGAACTTTTCGAGCTTACTATGCTGTCCCCTTGCCAGATTTGGATTCCAGCGTCGGTGACAGCAATGGGAATCGGATAAACAACCGGAAACTTGACCAAGGGAACCTCGTAAGGAAGGCTTCCGAATTGCTCACGCAATTCTTCCAACAAAACCGCAGGACCGATCGCATTATATGGTGTGACTCGGTAGAGGTAGAAAAATCCTGGATGCAGGTCGTAAGAAACCGTGAATAAAATGGGGTAGAGGAAAGTGCCGTCCACTAAATCCTTTGTGTAAATAGAGGGATGGCGCGGTTCGACTATATCTGACCACGTTGAGCAAAGGGTATCGTTATCAGGGAAGCCTTCACAAGAGGACACCTCCAGCAGATACCTCAAAATCGGCAAGTCGATCGCATTGCCATATCCAGTGTCTGACGGGGCATTCCAAAGTAACTGAATCGTGTCCTGATTCTCTATCTCTTCCAATTGCACATCGCCAGTAGGCAGAATCATCCACCTGATTGTATGAGTCGAGTAGTCACTCATCCCTGCAATGTTCACTGTCCCCAAGCTTACGTTTAGGAACTCCCCACCGTCCAGAGACGGAATAAAAAAAGAGCAATCTGACCCTTCTGCTGGTGTGCAATCGTTGTATGGCACTTCAAAAGCAAAGCCAGCGATTTCACAATCCGCGCAAGAGCTTCTCTGCACCACAACCGTGTAATGCGCGACCCGATGAGGAAGTTCGTGACGTGCTGCATGCAAGGACTTGACCGTGTGGTTCCAGACCAGCCACACAGAACCTGGGAGGTGTGAGGGTTCCGAGGAAACAGTTCGGCTTGGAGTAGCGGCAGGAGGCTCAATCTTGCACTCCTGGTCACATCCATCCAGGTTGTCGAGATTTCCATCGTCACATTCCTCTCTTCCAGGCATGGAATTCCCGTCACCACACACAGCACAGTCGTAGGCTATCAACAGCTCACGATCTGCATGCGCAGACGAAGACGCACATGAGCTCATACAAGCTGTGCTCCTGTAGTATGCAGGTATGAACAGTGGCGGTATCGCAACGGTCTCAACGTATGTCTGATTGTTGACGTAGACGGTTTGAGTGATATTGGCCTGGGGCTCATAACGGCCGATTTCCGCAGGCGTTCCACATGTTCCTGCAGGAAGTTGCGTGAACAGTTCTTGGTTGTTGTGATAGCATTGGCATCGTTCTGCATACTTATTTTGCTCAATGTGGTACGGATCTCCATACCAACGCTGCAGACCAAGCACTCCGACATTGTAAGGATAGAGCTTCACAATGGTGGCATTCGGTCCTTCAAGGCACTGCTGAAGATTAAATTCACACTCGCTATGTGTATCCCAGTCACACTGGGTCGCACGTGGGTAAGCAAGCTGGCACTGGGTGGCCGTGCATCCTGAAAGCCTGCAGATCCCTGCGATGGCTTCGTGGCTCATCTTGTCACAACCGGTGTCCACAGAGCATTTCTTCAACCGTCCTAGACATTCGCAAGTACCATTCTGAAGACTAAGAGCCTCCATACAGAGTTGAAATTCATCTTGACAATCTTGAAATTTTTCGGCGGAACAAGATTCCAGACACTCGTTTGCCACATCAACATCTCCGCAGATCTTTGCATAATTAGCCTGGCTCACGTTGTCTCTTGCGAGGTGTGAACTCGTGAGTAAAAAGGTGTAGTACAGGCGGCTACAGTTGAAAGAGGGGAAACACTCGCAAGTTCCATCATTCCGGCAACGACCTGAGCCATGACATGTCTCATCGGCGGAACAAGTGTCATTGCAAATGCCTTCGAATCCAACGGCGCAAACATCACAAGCATTCCCGCTCCAGCCATCATCACATACGCATCCATCTCCCGACGCTTCGCAGCGCCCATGCCCACTACAAGAGTCATCAGAGCAAACTCGTTCGCAATCACTTCCGAATCTGTCAGGCAAACATGTATCACAGGATGGTCCCGCAAAGCCTTCGTTGCATACACAAGTGCCATTTCCTGTGCAACGACCATGTCCATTGCACGTTTTTGTCCTGTCACAAGCCATGCGGCAATCGTCGCCAAACATGCCGTTCGGGCAGTCCCGACAGTCTTCCCCGGCTCTACTGGCATCGCAAACGCAGAGACCCTCGCCATCACAACGCCCTCTACCATCGCAAGTTGTGTTCCATGCACAGTGGGTTTTACATGTTTGACCGCGTCTTTCAATCGCACACGTATCACATGCACCAGTCAAATTATTATGAAAGCAATTGCACAATGTGCTGTTCAGACAAGTGCCCTGTCCACTGCATGTCGTGTTTAGGTCGCACAGTGTTTCGCCACGCAAAGTTATTCGATTAAAATCACTCCCTTCATCTGCGCATTCTGTGTCGTATTCGTTTCGTGCCAGTCTGAATGGACAAATGGAACAATCGACTCCAAGGTATCCTCCAAAGCACGCACAGCCGACGTTGTCGCTGACAATACAGCGGCCATGTGAATTGCATGTAGTTTTCCAGTTGCACTGTGTTGCGCAATCTTCTCCAAACACTAACGAGCCACAAGTTTCACAGGTATCTCCAACAGAGCCATCGTCGCACACGCAAACACCTTGTGGGTCACAATAACCTTGGGAACTACAAGTTGCATTGTCGTCACACATCTTCTGGCAATCTTCACCGTAGAAATCAGGAAGACAAACGTTGCAGTGTTCACCCGTATAATTGCCAAAACATTCACACGAACCGTCTGACATGCAGCGGCCGTGCGAAGAACATGTGATCGTCCGCATGCACACATGTGTGCATGTGTAGGAACTATCATTGTGCAAACTCGCATACGAGTTCGCATTACAATCCATGCAGTCAGCTCCGTAAAATCCGTCAAAGCACATACAGGAGCCGTCACCCATGCACCGTCCGTGGCCTGAGCAAGTTGTGTTCCACTGACACATCTCTCCGCAAAGGCCACCGAACGTGGTCACGCCACACTTGTCACAGCCTGTTGAAACAAACGGGTCCGAGCACGAGCAAAGACCATCTCCTGTGCACCTGCCATTCTTCCTACACGTAGTGTCGTGGTGACAGATCTGTCCGCAGTCTCCTCCGAACAAATCCACGTCACATTGAGGAAGACAATCGGGACCCCCAAAGCCCGGATCGCATTCACATGATCCTTGGCTGTTGCAACGACCATGACCTGAGCAGTCATGGTTCGACAAACAGTGCACATCACAGGCCTCCGCATAGTATCCTTCAGCGCATCGATCACATGCTGGGCCTGCGAAGCCAGGCAAGCATTCACAACTGCCATCTTGAAGACAGCGTCCGCATTTCTTCAAGTCACAGACCGCCTTACAGGAATCACCGAAATAACCTGACGTATCATCGTAATAACCTGAGCATACCTCACAATTCTTTCCTGACCACCCCTCGTTGCACTCGCAGCTTCCATCCTCTCGGCAACGACCGCGAGAGCTGCAGGTCACATTCCATGCACAGGTCTCTTCGCAATCTCGACCCTGCGAGCCCGACGCACAGATGTCGCAACCCTGGCCGGAATACACCAAATCGCATGCACAAGCGTCATTTCCGACGCATCTCCCGTGACCAGCACACGTGCCGTGCCTTGAACATTCGTCCTGACAAGCATCTCCGAATAGGCCCTCCGTGCAGACGTCGCACACGTCGCCAGTGAAGCCTGGGAAGCACGAACATGACCCGTCGGCCGCACACTGTCCATTCTCGCCGCACGTGCTGTATGTACACTGTGTTTCGCACTCGGCCCCGTACCATGTCGCAGCGCACATCTCACATGAAACCCCATCAAAAGGCGCATCGCACTCGCACACGCCGTCCTTGGTGCAATGTCCCCGTCCTGAGCAATCCTGCTCGGCATCGCATCTGTGCTGGCAATCCTCCCCAGAAAACCCTCGTGAGCACATATCGCACAAGTCGCCTGCCCAGTTTACCTCGCATTTGCACGTGCCATCCCCGCGGCATCGTCCTCGACCGTTGCAATT
>Ga0315899_10002526_pt1 | contig 20236 bp, 8 predicted proteins | sample LakEriMetagenome_2_FD_203518 | JGI IMG/M metagenome (GOLD analysis project Ga0315899, IMG submission 203518) | Freshwater fungal communities from buoy surface, Lake Erie, Ohio, United States - Buoy 4 MA112 | ecosystem: Environmental > Aquatic > Freshwater > Lake | place: USA: Lake Erie, Ohio... | reverse complement strand
AGGAAACGGTGGATCTTTGAAAGGAAAAGTCATTGACAAAGAGACGAAGAAGCCTCTTCCTTTCGTGAATGTCGTTCTGTTTTTGAATGGAAATCTGATTACAGGTGGACAAACGGATCCGGATGGACAATACACCATTAAACCTATTGATCCAGGAACCTACGAGGTTCAGTTCAACTTTGTAGGTTACCAAACCCAAAGTCAAACTGGAATTCCAATTTCAGCTGGAAAAATTCAATTCGCTAATGCAGAGTTAAGTCCAGGTGTTGAAATGAACACTGTGGAGATTAAGGAATACCGCGTTCCTCTTATTGATAAAGATGGAGGTGCTTCCGGTGGAACCGTTACTCGCGAAGAGTTAGAAAAAATGCCTAGTCGTGATGCACTTGGTCTTGCACAAACTGTTGCAGGGGTAAGTTCAGCTGGAACGGGAGGTGGAATTTCTATTCGTGGAGCTCGTACAGGATCTACTTGGATCTACATCGACGGAATGAAAGTTCGTGGATCAACTTCACTTCCTAAATCTGCAATCGAGGAGGTATCTGTAATTACAGGAGGTATTCCGGCAAACATTGGAGATGCTACAGGAGGTGTAATCAATATTTCTCTTCGTTCTGCATCCTCTGAATATACTGGAGGTCTTGAAGCTATTAGCTCAGGATTCAAAGTAGGAGAAAAGGCCGTTGGTCTTGATTATTATGGATACAACCTTTTGGAAGGATCATTGTCAGGTCCTATCTTATTCAGAAAAAAAGCAGATGGAACGAATGGCAGACCAATCTTAGGATTTTTCCTTTCAGGAAACTATACAGACGTTGTAGATGGTGGTCCAACCTTCGGTGGCGTTTACCGCATGAAAGAAGATGCTCGTCAAGCCATCCTTGCTAACCCATTACGTCAAAATGTTCAAGAAGACGGAACAGTTAACGGAGCCTTGTACAACGCAGATTTCCTTACTGCTGACGATTTTGAAAAAATCAACACCCGCATGAACGTTCGCTCAAGACAAGCAAACGTGGTTGCGAAGATTGACTTGAATGCTTCTGAAAATGTGACTTTAACATTCGGTGGTACAGTTGCACTTAGCCGTGGAAACGGTTTTGATTATGGTAACATGTTATCGAACTGGCAGAATAACCAACAAAATACTGGCTTAGACTGGAGAGCTTATGCGAAATTCGCTCAGCGCTTCAAGAACGCAGACGAAGAGTCTGGAAGTTCAAACTTGAAAAACGTATTCTATCGTATCCAAGCCGATTATCAGCAAGGATATAGCCGCTCTGAAGATGCACAACACGGCAATAATCTCTTCAGATATGGCCACGTTGGAACATTCGACATTTACCGTAAACCTTCATACACTTTGAATAGCTCTGGTAATTTCTATGAGCAAAACGGTTGGCAAGATGTGAATGTGAATTTCACTCCTTCTGAATACAACCCTGATCTTGCGGCTATCACGAATCAATTCTTCACTCTTTTCAATACTAATCCTTATGTGACAGAAGTTTTGAACGGAACTGACGGAATCATTACTGATGATCAATTCTTTGACCCAACCATCAACGATTTCACCTCTGAGACTGAGCAAATTGGAGACTCTCCCTATGCCTCTATAACCAATATTCAAGGTGGAAACGGTTTAGTTAACGGTCAACAACCTACCGGCACCTACGGTTTATGGTCACATATCGGTACCAAATCGAACAACTACAGTGTATTCCGCAATAACCAATTCCGTATTTCTGGATCGGGATCTGCCGATATCGGAGACCACGCGATTGAAGTAGGTTTCGAATTCGAACAACGCAAAGATGCAGGCTACTCAGTAGCACCAATTGGATTGTGGCAATTGGCTCGTAATTATGCTAACTTTCATACTAAAGAGCTAAACATTGACAATCCATTTTACTACAACAATGGAACTTACACTTATATCGATTACAGCAATCTAGTTGGTTCTGGTCAATTTGAATTCGATTACAACCTAAGAACAGCTCTAGGTTTGAATCCTAATGGAACTGATTACATTAACACCGATGGTCTTAGCCCAGACTTCTTAACAATAGACATGTTTGGTGCGAGTGACCTGTTAAATCAAGGAAATCCAGTTGTAACCTATTACGGTTATGACCACAAAGGAAACTTGTTGGGCCGTAAGCCATCACTTGACGATTTCTTCTCTGAGCGATACACATTAGGAGATGGCTCTTATTACACAAGAGCAGTAGGAGCCTTCGAACCAGTATATATCTCAGGATATATCATGGACAAATTCGCCTTCGACGATTTGATTTTCAACGTAGGTCTTCGTATTGACCGTTACGATGCAAACCAATACGTTCCTAAAGACCCTTACGTTATTAGCGAAGCGTATACAGCTGGAGAAGTTGACTTCGATAACTTCGGAACTTCTCGCCCTGCTAACATTGGAGATGACTTTGTTGTATACGTGGATGATATTCGCAACCCAACGGCTATTCAAGGTTACCGTGATGGTGACAACTGGTATAACGCTCAAGGTACTTTGGTTACTGACCCATTCACAAGCGTTGCAGCTGGTGGGAAAATCAACCCATACTTAAGTGTAGACCCAGATGCAGCTTTAACAAGCAAAGCGTTTGAAGAATATACACCTGCCGTGAACTTCATGCCTCGTGTGGCGTTCTCATTCCCTATCTCGGAAGAAGCTTTGTTCTTTGCACACTACGACATCTTAACGCAACGTCCAACTTCAAGTAACCGCTTTAATCCAGTTGATTACTTATTCATGGAAAACAGAAACGTATTAATCAGCAATCCGAACCTTCGTCCTGAGAAAACAGTTGACTACGCGCTTGGATTCCAACAAGTACTTTCAAAAACATCTTCGATCAAAGTTGAAGCGTTTTATCGTGAGTTACGCGACATGATTCAAGTTCGTCGATTCAATGGAGCTTACCCAAGTACTTACAGTGCCTTCGGTAACTTAGACTTCGGTACTGTTAAAGGTTTGACCTTAACTTATGACTTGAGAAGAACTGGAAACCTTTGGATGAAGACTTCTTATACACTTCAATTCGCAGATGGAACAGGTTCCAATACTCAAACTCAGTTAGCCTTAATCAATGCTGGTCTTCCTAACTTACGTACAGTTTCTCCTTTCAATTACGATCAGCGTCACCGCATTGTGACAACTGTTGACTACCGTTACGGAGAAGGAAAAGAGTACAATGGTCCAGTTTGGTTCGGCAAGCAAATCTTCGCTAACACAGGAGCTAACCTTATCGCAAATCTTGGTTCAGGAACACCATATACTGCACAAGTTTTCCCAACTCCAATTACAGGTGAGTTAAGCCCTACTACAGCTGGTGGAATCAACAGTGCTCGTCTTCCTTGGCAGTTCACAGTTGATATGAACTTCGACAAAAACTTCAGTCTTGCCTTCGGTGGAGAAGGTGACAAGAAAAAAGCAGCTAACTTAAATGTGTACTTATGGGTTACTAACCTTTTGAATACACAAAACATTTCAAGTGTTTATCGCTTTACAGGTACGCCTGATGACGACGGATATTTGGCTGCTGCTCAATACCAAAACGTAATCAATACCCAAAACTCACCTTCTTCATTCAGAAACTACTACAGCATGTACGTAAACAACCCATACAACTTGGGTTCACCACGTCAGATTCGTTTAGGGGTAAGATTTGATTTTTAATTTTTTGAGAAAATGAATTATTCAAAAAGCATGAGAAAGAAAATATACATAAGTCTAGTTGCTTTGGCACTTGGATTTGCGAACCAAACTTTCGCATACAAGTCTGTTCTAGAAAATTCTGGAATGGTTCAGAACAACGAAATCGTTACTGATTCTCGCGCTGCTCTTTGCGCGCCTGCAACAGGATTAAGAGACTTAGCTTGGAATAACGTTAAGGCGTTAATTGAAACGGGTGGCTCTATGTGGCAAAACCGTTCATTAAGCCGTGCGGCCTATGAAGTACCAAAAGGTGGCGGTGTATCTTCAATATACGCTGGAGCCCTTTGGATGGGTGGTATTTCTCCTGACCAACAATTAAAGTTAGCTGCAGTTACCTTCCGCGGTGACGGTAATGACTACTGGCCAGGACCATTGACAAACGACGGAACAGCCTCTGTTACTGAATCTACTTGTGAGCAGTATGACAGATTCTTTGTTTCATTGCGTCAAGATGCACAAAGACATCGCGCTTACTACGATTGTCTCGCTGCAGGTGGAACAGATTGTGCAACAGATTATGCAATTCCAGGTTATTTCTACGAATACCCTGCTATTGGTAATACTGCTGCTGGTCAGGATTTATATCTTGCTCCTTTCTATGATTATGACCAAGATGGATTTTACAACCCACAAAACGGTGACTACCCATGGTATGACTTCTTAAGAGAAATCAATTGCGCTGAACGTCGCAGAGAGGATATCGTACCTCTTTTTGGTGACCAAACTTACTACTGGATTTTCAACGATAAAGGAAATGCACACACAGAATCACAAGGTCAACCAATTGGTATGGAGATTCGTGCACAAGCTTTCGCATTTACTTCGAACGACGAGGTAAACAACATGACTTTTTACAACTACGTATTGATTAACCAAGGTTCACAAACTTTAACAGAAACCTATTTCGGATCATGGGTTGACCCTGACTTAGGTACATCTACAGATGACTATGTAGGTTGTGACGTTCAACGTGGTTTAGGTTATTGCTACAATGGAGATGCATTCGATGAGCCAACATCTTCTTCTTTGGGCTATGGTTCTAACCCTCCAGCTGTTGGTGTTGACTTCTTTGAAGGTCCATATCAAGATACAGACAACAAAGACAACCCTTTGACTACTGACATCATAGATGCGATTGACCAAGACGGTATTCCTTACAAAGGATTAGGAATCGGTTATGGCGACGGAGTTGTAGACAATGAGCGTTTCGGTATGCGTAAGTTCGTTTATTACAACAATAGCCAAAATCCTGTAAACGGAGAACCTGCATTACCAAGTCACTTCTACAATTACATGCGTGGTTTCTGGAAAAATGGACAACGCATGGCTTACGGTGGAAATGGAGCTTCAGGTCCAAACGTAACTGATATTGCTGCTGACTACATGTTTCCAGACGACACCGATCCTTTGCATTGGGGTACTGGCGGAGTTATTACTGACGATTGGTCTGAAGAGTCTGAAGGTAATCCACCAAATGACCGTCGTTTTATTCAAGCTGCAGGACCTTTCACATTGAAGCCTGGTGACTACAACAACATTACTTTAGGTGTTGTATGGGCAAAGGCTAATAGCGGTGACCCATTCGAGTCTGTGCGTTTACTTCGTGAGTACGATGATAAAGCTCAAGCTTTGTTTGACAACTGTTTCGAATTAGTTTCTGGCCCAGATGCACCAGATGTTACAATACAAGAATTGGATAAAGAAATCATTTTGATGCTTTCTAATGACAATGCAATTTCTACGAACTATCAAGAAAATTATGGTCCTGGTCAAGGTGGCTTCGACCCTAGTATTCCTGAAGAGTTAGCAGATGGCACACAACTTACTGAAGAAGATCGTTCTTACAAATTCGAAGGATATTTAGTTTATCAAAGAGCTAACGACGATGTCAGTGCGAATGACCTAGGAGATATTGAAAAGGCTCGTTTAATTGCTCAGTGTGACGTTGAAAATGGAATCGGAAGAATTATTAACTTCTCACGTGACCCTGTTACTGGTTATATCATTCCTGAATTAAAGGTAGATGGTGCTGACCAAGGTATTCAACGTTCTTTCCGAGTGACTACCGACGCATTCGCTACAGGTAATAATGCTCTTGTAAATCACAAGACATACTACTTCATGGTTATCGCTTACGGTTATAATAACTATGCTCAATATGATATTTCTCTAGAGAAAGGTCAAGACGAAGCGTTCCTTTCTTCAAGAAAGAGTGCAATTGGTGAAATTCAGAAAATTGCTGCTATCCCTCACATCCCTTCTCCAGAATTAGGAGGTACTATCCAGAATTCTAACTACGGAGATGGCGTTCCTTTGACTCGTCTTGAAGGAAAAGGAAACGGAAACAATGACTTACTTCTAAGCTCTGAAACTGAAGCAATCATCTTAGCAAATAATAACATCAGCGAATTAACCTACGCTCCAGGAAAAGGGCCTGTACAGGTTAAAGTTGTTGATCCATTAAGAGTTCCTTCAGCTGACTTTGAGTTGAGACTTAAAACAACTGAATTCGGTGAAGACACTCCGGATAGCATGTACTGGGAATTAGAAAATCTTGACAACGGTACTGTTTATGGAACCTATAAAAAGTTCAATTCTTCAAGTGAAGACGTGATATTAGATTGGGGACTTTCTGTTACTTGGGGTCAATATGATTATCAGGTTGAAGGTGCTGAGGTAAAACATTACACTGAACTTCTTTCATCGTCTGTGTCATACAGTGATCCATCTAAACCTTGGTTGCTCGGGGTTGCAGATGCTGAAGGATTTACAGAACAAAACTGGATTCGTGCAGGAAGTGTTAAAACTGAAGGAACCGACCCACAAGCTCTTTCAGAAGCGCTTTATGATGACTACGAACAAGGAAGTTCGGGTTTTCCTTTCACAGATGAATCTGAGAAATACGAAGCTGTTGCAGGTGGAACATGGTCTCCATATTGTTTAGTATCAGGAACTGTATTGGATCCAAATGATGCAACAATCGTTGTAAACAATGTCGCTCCAACCATTGACGCTTTGAAAGGAGACCTTGATCAATTAGACCAACAGCGTAAATCAAACATCAGAGGATTAAATAACATTGATGTTGTATTTACTAAGGACAAATCTAAATGGACTCGTTGCCCTGTTCTTGAAATGCAATTCACTCCTGAATTAGCAGAAGACAATGACGGTGACAACACTGTAGACCCTGAAAAAATGAAAGTTCGTCGTGCTCCATCAGTAGATAAAAACGGAAGAAGAGCAGGACAGGCCGGATACAATGCGGCTGAAGGAGAACTTGTTTCTGCAATTGGTATGGGTTGGTTCCCAGGATACGCAATCGACCTTGGCACTGGAGAGCGATTGAATATGGCCTTCGGTGAAGACAGCTGGTTGGTTGGTGAAAATGGTCGTGATATGATATGGAATCCAACTTCTCGCTTGTACAACAACAACGGACAGCCATTATTCGGCGGCCAACACTGGATTTATGTGTTCAAAAACCTACAGTGGGAAGATTACTCTCCTACAAGTCCTACTTCAAGTTTGGCTCTATGCCCTTATTATGACAATGGACAATTCTTGTATTCTAAACTTTCGGACCCATCTATAAGTTCTTCTAACTGGAAAAAAGTATTCCGTGGTTGCACATGGGTAGGAAGTGGATTAGTAAATCCTGAGCATCCGTTGCTGTCAGTTGAAGAAGGAATCATTCCTAACGACGTTAGAATTAGCGTGCGTGTTGCTAAACCATACAACAGTTTTGCATACAACAACCCAGATATTTCTACTACTGCTAATTCGGTAAACGAATGGAGAAACATTTATACCTTCTCCACTAAGAATATCGCCACAACATTGAACGATGCTAATACGCTTACATCAGTGTTAGATATTATCAACGTTGTTCCGAATCCTTACTATGCATTCAGCTCTTATGAAACGAATCAATTAGATAACCGAGTTAAGGTAACTAACCTTCCAGATATTTGTACGGTAACAATCTATGACTTAAACGGTAACAGAATCAGACAGTTTAAGAAAGCTGATAAGATTACTAGCATAGATTGGGATTTGAAAAACGAGAGAAACATTCCAATCGCTTCTGGAACCTACATCATTCACGTTGATGTACCAGGTATCGGTGAAAAAATATTGAAATGGTTCGGCGTTATGCGTCCAGTTGACTTGAATAACTTCTAATTGAAAAACGAAATTACGATCATGAAAAAATCAATCATATCACTTACCCTGATTTTAGGAATTACTTCCTCGCTTTTTGCAGGAAATCCTGATAGATCTGGATCAGCCGGTGCTAGTCACCTGCTCGTGAATCCATGGGCTCGTTCTTCTGGATTAGGCAACGCATCTCTATCTTCTGTAACAGGGGTTGAAAGTGTGTTTTTAAATGTGGCTGGCTTGGCTTTCACTAAGAAGACAGAATTGCTTTTCACCAACACGCAGTATTTCGTGGGGACTGGTATCCAACTTAATGCTGCTGCTTTCGGACAAAAAGTAGGAAAGTCTGGTGCTTTCGGATTATCTGTTGTAAACATGAACTTCGGAGACATCGCGCGAACAACTGAAGCTCTACCTGAGGGCGGTATTGGATCTTTCACAGTGAACTATTCCAACATTGGAATTAGCTTCGCAAAGGAATTCTCTAACAGCATCTATGGTGGACTTACTGTTCGCCTTATTAGTGAAGCAATCTATAACGTTCGTTCACAAGGAGTGGCTTTCGATGCGGGTATTCGTTATGTAACCGGAGAAAAAGATAATGTTCGCTTCGGAATTACCTTGCGTAATGTTGGACCTCCTATGCGTTATAAAGGAGATGGTATGACTGTTTCTGCAGTTATTCCTTCAAATGGTAACTCATTAACAGTAGAGCAACGCTCTCAGCCTTATGAAATGCCATCAATGGTTAACGTTGGTTTTGCCTATGACTTCCTTATGAAGAACAGTATGAAGCTTACAGCGAATGCTGCTTACACTTCAAACTCTTTCAGCAAAGACCAAGTTGCATTAGGTTTAGAATACAACCTTCGCAATCGTCTTTTCCTAAGAGGTGGATACCAACAAGACATTGGTTCTAACACAACCTACAATGCAAAGAGTGCTTTATCAGGACCAACAGGGGGACTTACTGTTCAATTACCTACAGGTGATAACGGTAGTGTAATTGGACTGGATTATTCTTATCGCTTAACGAATCCATTCAACGGTATTCACAGCATGGGAATTCACATCACGCTTTAAAATTCTTACTATATTTGTTTAGAAACCTCGTTCGCGGGGTTTCTTTATTTTTAATACATACACGACCATGTCACATATTGCCTATTACACAGCGGAAGGACTTAAAAAATTAAAGGATGATTTGTACAACCTTAAAATGGTTGAACGTCCTAAAATTAGCCAGCAAATAGCTGAAGCAAGAGACAAAGGTGATTTGAGTGAAAATGCTGAATATGATGCTGCCAAAGAAGCACAAGGCCACCTTGAGGCACGTATTGCAAAAATGGAAGACCTTGCAGCTAATGCTCGTTTGATCGACGATTCTCACATTGATAATTCCAAGGTTTTCATATTATCTCGCGTGAAATTGAAAAATCTAAAAACGAATACCGAAGTAGAATATACTTTGGTTGCAGAAAATGAAGCAAACCTCGCTGATAAAAAAATCAGTATTGATTCTCCTATTGGAAAAGGATTATTAGGTAAAAAAGTTGGAGACATCGCCGAAGTGCAAGTTCCAGCAGGCACCCTTCAACTCGAAATTCTAGATATCAATAGATAATGGCAACGCTCTTTACTCGGATCATCAACGGAGATATTCCCTGCTACAAAATTGCCGAGAACGAATTATTTATTGCATTTCTTGACATACTTCCCGTCGCAAAAGGACATGCTCTTGTTGTGCCTAAAAAAGAAATAGACTACATCTTTGATTTGCCTGATGAAGAACTTCAAGCTTTAAATCTTTTCGCTAAAGAGATCGCTCGTAAAATACAAGCCGTCATTCCTTGCAAAAAAATCGGTATAAGCGTAATCGGATTGGAAGTGCCACATGCACACATGCATCTCATTCCAATCAATAACATTCACGATATGAATTTCGAAAAAGAACGATTGAAATTCACGGCCGAAGAATACTCCGAACTTTGTCACAATATTTCGAAAGCTTAATTTCAAATTACTCAAACTAAAAAAGGCCCTATTTCTAGGGCCTTTTCTATAAAGAGTAAGAAGATTAGTTCTTCAACATTTTCTTTCTTGCAACAGCATTGTTATCTGTATGAATCTCGACTGTATACATTCCTGCAGACCAGTTTGAAGAATCTACGAATACAACCTCTTGGTTAGTCGTATTTGAATTGTAAACAATTCTACCCATTGCATCGAAAACACGAACAGCACTCACACGCTCTGAAGCGCGGATAGCAAATGATTCGTTCGCTGGATTCGGGAATACATTGAATGAAACTTCTTCAGTCTCATCAACACTGATGTAACATGGACTAGTGTTCAAGTTCAAAGCACAAGCAATACGTGGAACTGAATAACCCATGATAGAGTCACAAAAAGCCTTTCCTTTTGCAGCCGACATATCAGGATTAGTCAAAAGACCGTTCGCATTACCTGGGTTTGTTGCAGAATCCCACCACTCCCATGGACCTGAATCAGCTGGTGTAGTAGCAGGACGCTCGAATGGGAATAAACCATGGAAGCCATTGTTTGTAGAATTCGCAGCATCTGTGTACGGCTGGCCAGGGGCATAACCTTCAGCCAATTCAAATACACCATTGTTACCGTAACCGCTTAATGCTAATTGAACGTCATAGCTACCTTGTACTTCTACAACAGGCAAGTTCAAACCAGGAACAATTACAGTTCCGGTGTAGTAAGGAGCAAAAGGATCAGTAGGAACTTGAAAAGAAATAATTGGATTGTCGTTCGCGTCGATCCAAGAAATATCTCCACATGCACCACCCATGTTAAGCGCAACGTTCACATCCGAACTGTATCCAACGTGATTCGCATAACACAAGGTGTCACCATTTAATGGGTTAACTCCAACAGATGTTCCATTGATATCACCATTCACGAAATCCAATACCATTGGAATACCAGCACTTGTGGTGAACTTAGGTAAAAGCAAATCGGTGTAAGCGTCAATACCAGAAACAGCAAAAGTGATGTAACCACCTGTTCCTTGTCCCCAAATAGCTACGCGTGATGGGTCAATTCCGAATGGGTTACTGTCTTCAGCGGCAGTCTTACGGAAAAAACGAACAGCAGTGCGACAATCTTGAACACCACGGTAAGCCGCATTGATCAAAGTGTTTACACGCTCTTCTTGAGTAGCCGCAATAGGATTCCATCCAAGACGATAGTCGCAAGAAGCTACAACGTAACCTAACTTAGCAAGACGAGTGCATAATTCAACAGCAGTTGAATCGGTGCGAGTTCCACCAGTACCTTGATTCTGTGGGAAAGGTAGGAAGTTTCCTGTGTGGAAATAAAGAATAACCGGACGGTTAGTCTCGGTATCACCAGCTGGTGAATAAACATCCATTTTCAATGCTTCTGGAATCGCTTCGCCTAGCTGAGAATAATACAATACAGTAGCGTTTACGCCATAGGTAACGTCCGTTTGAACGTTAACCGAAGTAAATTGCTCTGTCATGTAACGTTGAGCCATTGCTCCGGTTACACTCAACATCGCAATTGCAATCAATGAGTAGATTTTTTTCATGTTTTATTTATTTGTTTTTTGATGATTGAACGAATATTGGATGCTAAGATAGGCCATTCTTCCTATGGAAGGACCTCCGTAAACTTGAACTTGTTTGTTATTTAATACGTTTGAAGCTCCTATTTTAAAGAACATGTTGGATTCAATTAAACTGTAATTCAATTGAACATCTACCATATCATAGGTATTGATAAACCCAGTAAACTGAGGTGAACCCTCAAAAAGATATCCTTGAATCCATTTGTAGTTCACGCTATACCCCCAACAATTTCCTTCGTTAGACTCGAATAATTTGTTACCCGTTACACTCAAATTATACTTGTGCTTCGGTGTGTTGAAAGCCGGAATAATCGGATCGTTCTCATCGCTTCTAGCGATAGCATTGTAGGAATAATTAGCGCCAAAACTGTGCTTCTCGTGAAAGTAATAATTGACCCCTAAATTCAAGCCTTGAGTAATAACCGTATTCTTTGAGTTAGCTGAATAGCGATAGACCTGCAATTCATCAGGAAGATTGGTCGTAGGATCGAAGGTGGCCTCTAATCCAATATTGTAGCCTATGAAATGCTTGTAAACACTATAATAGGCTCCCAAATCTATATACACCTTACTATCAAAAAAAGACCCACGATAACCCAACTCAACAGTCTTTACTTGCTCTGGACGAATTGGGTCGATATTGAAATACTTGAGACTGTCTGTTTCCAATGTATTTCTGTATGCATTGAAACTAGCTAACGTGATCAATGAATCAACTCCAGTTAAGTTCCCGCTCAAAATTGCGGGACCAACATTCAAGCTCAAGTATTGATCGGTAAGAGTTGGATTTCTTAAGGCCGATGAAAATGAACCTCTCAAATAATGATTCTTCTTGGGTTGAAAAACGACAGATGCTGCTGGACTTAATAATGCATCGAAATTTACGTTCTTATCCAATCGAACTGTACCGCTAACAATTAATCGATTCTCCAAGAATTTTCTAGTTGCTCCGAAATACAAACCTCCCTCATAGTTATAGATTTTCTCAACATCATCTGTAAAAATAGTTCCTGCTGAATTCGGTCGATACAAGCGGGCGTTCCCTCCTACTCGATAATCGATATAACCCGCACCTTCCCATTGATATTCCCCTTGTGTATGAAATAACGAAGAGCGGTCGTAGAATCTTGTTCCTCCGTCGGCGTCGTTGTTATTTGACGAGGTAATTCGGTCGAAGTTCGAATTGAATATAGCTGACCCTGGTTGAAAAAATCCATATTGTCCTTGAATCGGAATACCTGCAGTTCCGTTATTCGTCCAATTCTCAACTAAAGAATGAAAATACGCTAGGCTATCAGCATTTTGTGCCGACCAAGAAGCATATTGCTCAGGTGTTGGAACAATGAAGAAATTAGGCTCTGCTGGCCAATTCGGATTTTGCACGTATTGAGGATAATCCATTCCCAAGACTCTGCTTCGAATTGAGTCTTGCCAATACTTCACATACACATTCGCCCAGTTCTCGTCGGAGCGAGCTGCATCTTGTAATTTCAACGCTGTGAAATAAGGGTCAAAACTCTTTCCAGCATCTTCGCCTGTTCCGTAAACGCGAATAAAGTATTTATCCTTCTTTTTTAATTCTACTCTTCCTTGATAAAACAAGATATCGCGTAAACTAAAGCGGTTATCTCCTTGATAAACTGTTGTTCCTTGACCTACATTTCCAGCAACAATCAATTCCGGTGAATTTTCTTCGAGCTCGGGCTTCAAACGAAAATGCACCGATGCATTTGCCTTTACATTCTTTGTATTGTAATTCACTAAATCAGATTCGCGATAACCGGTTCTAAAAAATGTTCCCAATCCTGGCTTTCCATTTGGGTCCTCTGAATAATCATTCGCCGGAAAATATTCGTCCCCATATATGTTAACAGCATCAAACCTACCCGGATTGCTCGCTGAAAAACCACCGTTATAAATTGGCGACTGATTGTCGGCTGCCCAATCCAATGCTTTAAACGCAAAGACATTGAATTTATAAGCTAAGAATTTATACCCTTCTTTGTTTGAAAACGCGTGAGCAAAACGTACAGATGGTTCAACCAATTGACGTTCACCAACGCGCAATTGAGCAGTTAGACCTGTGTGAATAAATGGGTCCTTCGTCTCCATTTTAATTACGCCATTGAATGCGCCAGGGCCGTAAAATGCACTGCTCGCACCTTGAACTATTTCAACAGCAAACACGTCCAAATCAGGAGCACCAAGAAAATTACCCAATGAGAAATTCAAACCTGGAGATTGATTGTCTACCCCATCGATCAACTGCAAACTTCTTACAGGTGAGGTAGAGTTAAACCCTCTTGTATTGATAACTCGAAATCCTAAACTTGCAGTGGTTAGATCTACTCCCTTCAGTGCACCCAAGCCCTCATAGAAATTTCCAGAAGCTGAATTTTTAATGGCCGTTAAATCCATACGCTCAACGGTCAATGGATTCTGCTTTTGTTTTTCTGTGATTCGCGTGTCCTTAATAATTACCGTTGGGCCAAAATCACCTTGATTCATTTCAACCAAAATGAAATCTGCATTCTTGACTAATATCTCTTGATCAGCAAACCCTACATATTTCACAACCAAAGTCGTCGGAAGCTCCGAAACTTTTATGGAAAATTCACCGTCGTAATCAGTTGTCACACCATTCGATGTACCCTTCTGAAAGACAACCGCACCCGTTAGCGTGGCTTGATTTTGTTGCTCCACAACTTTTCCGCGAAGTGTTTGCGAATACATTGTTGTAGTCGTCAATAATGCGACAAGACAAAAAAGGAGATTTCTCATACGACTACAAAGTACAATCATTTTCAAAAGGAAATTTAATTTCCAATGAGAACTTATTAAAAATGAAATGAAGAAAAAAGGGCCGTTAACGGCCCCTTTTCAAATATTCTCTCGAAAGACATTATCCGCTGCAAGACTCGCAAGAATCTGGATTGTCTAAAGAACATGCAATAGCATCGACATTCTTTTGAGAAAGTGTGTCTGGAGTAATGTTCATATTAACTGTCGCTGGAGCAGTTTCAGCAACAACAGCTGCCTTTGGCTGTGACAGTTGTGACTTGTCTACAGTGAACTTAATCGCATCAGTGGCTGCCTTCGTTCTCAGGTAATACATTCCTGTCTTCAAACCTTTCTCCCAAGCATAGAAATGCATTGATGTCAATTTTCCGAAGTTTGCATTCTCCATGAAGATATTCAATGACTGGCTTTGACAGATATAAGCTCCACGATCAGCAGCCATGTCAATAACTACACGCTGAGAAATTTCCCAAGCTGTTTTGTACAACGCCTTCAAGTTATCTGGAATCTCATCTATATTCTGTACTGAACCACTGGTCGACATTAACTTGTTTTTCAAGTTGTCGTTCCACAAACCAAGATTAACGAGGTCTTTCAATAAGTGCTTATTCACAACAATGAACTCACCGGCCAACGTTCTTCTTGAGTAGATGTTCGTAGTATACGGCTCGAAACATTCGTTGTTTCCTAAGATCTGTGCTGTAGATGCTGTTGGCATTGGCGCTAACAACAAGCTGTTACGCATTCCATACTTAGAAATTTCTTCCTTCAACACACTCCACTCCCAACGGTCTGTTGGAGTAACATTCCACATATCGAATTGAAGAATTCCTTTAGATGCTGGAGAACCTGGGAAGGTCTCATAAGCACCGTCTCTTCTTGCCAAGTCTTTCGAAGCTGTGCAAGATGCATAGTAAATCGTTTCAAAAACTTCGCGATTCAACTTCTTCGCTTCCTCCGAATCGAATGGGAAACGCATCAAAATAAACGCATCTGCCAATCCTTGAACACCGATTCCAATCGGACGATGACGCATGTTTGAATTGCGTGTTTCAGGCACTGGGTAATAGTTTCCGTCAATAATCTTGTTCAAATTTACCGTCAATTGGTAAGTCACTTCGAACAACTTATCGTGATCAAAAGCTCCGTCTTTAACGAATTTCGGCAAAGCAATTGAACCTAGATTACAAACTGCAATTTCGTCTGGTGCTGTGTACTCGATAATCTCTGTGCACAAGTTAGAACTCTTAATGGTTCCCAAATTCTGCTGATTACTCTTGCGATTCGCAGCATCTTTGTATAACATGTAAGGGTTACCTGTTTCAATTTGAGATTCAATAATTTTATACCAAAGCTCTTGTGCTTTAATCGTCTCTCTTCCTTTTCCTTCAGACTCGTATTTGGCATACAATTTCTCAAACTCTTCACCCCAACAGTCTGAAAGACCTGGACATTCGTTTGGACACATCAAGGTCCATGTTCCATTGTCTTTAACGCGTTGCATGAACAAATCTGGAATCCAAAGTGCGTAGAACAAATCACGCGCACGAACTTCTTCTTTACCGTGGTTTTTTCTTAAGTCCAAGAAATCATAAACATCTGCATGCCATGGTTCAAGATAGATAGCGAAAGATCCTTTGCGCTTTCCACCTCCCTGATCTACATAACGAGCAGTGTCGTTGAAAACACGCAACATTGGCACAATACCGTTACTTGTTCCGTTTGTTCCGCGGATGTATGAACCTTTTGCACGCACATTGTGAATGCTCAAACCAATACCACCGGCACTTTGAGAGATCAAAGCAGTTTGCTTCAACGTGTCATAAATACCTGGGATACTATCATCTTTCATTTGAATAAGGAAGCAAGAGCTCATCTGAGGCTTTGGCGTTCCTGCATTGAAAAGCGTTGGCGTTGCGTGTGTGAACCAACCTTCGCTGATCATGTTGTAGGTCTTCACAATTTCATCTAAATCTGTCTTGTGAATTCCAACCGCAACACGCATGAACAAATGCTGTGGGCGTTCCACAACCTTGCCGTGCATCTTCAACAAATATGATTTTTCTAAAGTTTTAAATCCGAAATAATCGAATTGAAAATCGCGATCATAGATAATGGTGCTGTCCAATAGTGGCGCGTTTTCCATCACTACTTGATAAACATCATCAGCAATCAAACCGGCACCCTTACCGGTTTTTGGATCTACATAACTATACAAATCCGTAATCGTTTGTGAAAACGACTTCGTTGTATTCTTATGTAAGTTTCCAATTGCAATGCGCGAAGCAAGAAGGGCGTAGTCCGGATGAGTTGTTGTATTCGTTGCAGCAATTTCAGCAGCAAGGGTATCTAACTGGCTCGTTGTTACTCCATCAAAAACCCCTTCAATTACCTTCATGGCAATTTTAAGTGGGTCTACAATTGGGTTCAACCCGTAACATAATTTCGAAATACGAGCAGTGATTTTATCGAATTTAACTGTCTCTTTTCTACCGTCTCTTTTTACTACAAACATGTGCGTACTATATTTTCGTTAATGCTTAATTTTCTTAAAAATCTTCTGAGAATGAAATGGCTCTTGAATCTTCTGACGGGCCATCTTTTACTCCAGCCTTTTGGTACTCCGCAACGCGTTTCTCAAAGAAATTTGTTTTTCCTTCAACACTTATTAAATCCATGAAGTCAAATGGATTGGTGCTGTTATAAATCTTTTCGTTACCTAACTCGTTTAACAAACGGTCTGCAACAAACTCAATGTACTGACTCATTAAATCGCTGTTCATTCCAATCAATCGAACAGGAAGTGCGTCGGTGATAAACTCACGCTCGATGGCAACAGCTTGCTCAATAATTTCACGAACGCGTTCTTTTGGAAGTTTATTTTGAATGTGGTTGTTGTATAACAAACAAGCAAAATCGCAATGCATTCCTTCGTCGCGACTAATCAACTCATTACTGAAAGTCAAGCCAGGCATAAGTCCGCGCTTCTTCAACCAGAAAATACTGCAGAAACTTCCCGAGAAGAAAATCCCTTCAACAGCAGCAAAAGCTACAAGACGCTCAGTGAAGGTACCACCTTTGATCCAACGCAATGCCCACTCTGCTTTTTTCTTAACGCATTCCAACGTGTCAATAGCCTTAAACAAATAATTCTTGTCTGCAGTATCCTTGATGTAAGTATCAATCAACAATGAATACGTTTCACTGTGAATGTTCTCCATCATAATTTGAAAGCCATAGAAAAACTTAGCTTCAGTATATTGAACTTCACGAACGAAGTTCTCCGCTAAGTTCTCGTTAACGATTCCGTCGCTAGCCGCGAAGAAAGCCAAAACGTGCTTGATGAAATGACGCTCGTCGTTGTTCAACTTCGTATTCCAATCAACCAAGTCTACACTCAAATCAATTTCTTCAGCAGTCCAAAAACTTGCCTCCGAGGTTTTGTACATCTGCCAGATATCTTGATGAACAATTGGAAAAAGTACAAACCTGTCTGGATTCTCCTTCAAAAGTGGCTCTTCGTGCTGCATCAGTGTGTTGTTTGAGTTGTTTTGGTAATCTAATTTTTAGTCCGTTTAGCTGAAAACGAAACTCAAAATTCGAGAATCCAAAGATTCGTTATCAAGTGTGAAATTGCAACTTAAAACAGTTAACAAGATGACCTAGTTTTTAACAATTAAAATCTTATTTCTCTGCATCCCTTATCCCCGTAAGGAATTGTGAATTTTATTCTTTTTTTCTTGCTTTTGTGACAGATTTTCCGATATATTTTATGGCACCACTTTTATTATGTGTTTGCCTCGAATGACTGCTTTTATACTCTTAAAAAAGGAAAGAAGGCGTTACATTTGTAACCATTAATTGAAGAACTTATGCTTGGAGCGCTGAATACCATTCTGAAGAAAATAATCGGAGACAAAAAAGAGAAAGATCTTGAAGCCATTCAACCGCTTCTTAAAGCCACCAAATCTGCTTACGAATCAATTTCAAATGCAAGCGCTGACGATGTACGCCGCATGTCCCTTGACATGCAAGCTCGCATTCAGAAATATGTTCAGCATCTCGAAGATGAAGTTGATGCGTTAAACGCAAAAGCCGACGCGCTTCCCTTAGACGCTCTTGAGGAAAAGGAAGGAATTTACACTGACGTTGATAAAGTTCGCAAGACCATTAATGAAGAAATAGAAAAAGTTCTTTTGGAAATTCTTCCTGAAGCATTTGCCGTTATTAAGCGCACGGCAGAGATCTTCAAAAACAATGAAGAAATCACAGTTTCAGCCAACGCCAGTGACAGAGCCTTTGCTACGCAAACTTCAAAAGACTATGTGCGAATTGAAGGTGATAAAGCCATTTGGAAGAACAACTGGTCTGCTGCCGGAAACCGATTTACCTGGGACATGGTGCACTACGATGTGCAGTTAATCGGTGGTATTGCTCTTCACACAGGTAAAGTTGCAGAAATGGCTACCGGTGAAGGAAAAACGTTAGTAGCAACACTTCCTGTTTTCTTGAATGCCCTTGCCAACAAAGGCGTTCACGTAGTAACTGTAAACGATTATCTCGCTCGTCGTGACTCTGAGTGGATGGGGCCTTTGTATGAATTTCATGGATTAAGCGTGGATTGCGTTGACAAGCATCAACCTAATTCTGACGCCAGAAGAAATGCCTACCGCTCGCACATCACCTTCGGAACGAACAACGAATTTGGATTCGATTATTTGCGCGACAACATGGCTGTCGAAGCATCACATTTGGTGCAGCGTAAACATCACTTTGCGATTATTGATGAGGTCGATTCTGTCTTAATCGATGAAGCGAGAACTCCGCTTATCATTTCGGGGCCAACCTCCAAAGGCGATCAACAAGAATTCGATGCGTTAAAGCCGAAGATTCAAATTTTGATGAACGCTCAGAAAGCGGCGGTTACTGATTTCTTGACAGAAGCAAAGAAAAAACTTCAACCAGAATCAGGAACACCAAACAAAGAAGAACTTCAAGAAGGTGGACTTGCACTCCTTCGTGCTTACCGCGGATTACCTCGCAACAAGGCACTTATCAAATTCTTAAGTGAAGATGGAATCAAGGCTATCTTGTTGAAGACGGAAGGACTTCACCTGCAGGACAATCAACGTGAAATGCCAAAAGCAGATGCCGAATTGTTCTTCGTTATCGACGAGAAAAACAATCAAATCGAATTAACCGACAAGGGAATTCAATTGATGTCGAAAAACATGGAAGACGAGCGTTTCTTCGTTCTTCCAGATATCGGAACTGAAATTGCCAACATTGAAAAATCTTCAAAAAGCGATACCGACCGTGTAAGCGCTTTGGAAGAACTTCAACGCGATTACAGCGTGAAGAGCGAACGAATCCACACCATTAATCAACTCCTAAGAGCCTACGCCCTTTTCGAAAGAGACAAGGAATACGTAGTCATGGACAACAAGGTTAAAATTGTTGACGAGCAAACAGGTCGTATGATGGAAGGCCGTCGTTTCTCTGACGGATTGCACCAAGCGATTGAAGCGAAAGAAAACGTAAAGGTTGAAGCGGCTACGCAAACCTATGCGACCATTACCTTACAGAACTACTTCCGCATGTACCATAAACTTGCGGGTATGACCGGAACGGCGGAAACAGAAGCGGGTGAATTGTGGGACATCTACAAATTAGATGTCATGATAATTCCTACTCACCGTCCTATTTCTAGAAAAGATCAAGATGATAAAATCTATAAAACGAAGAGAGAGAAATACAACGCTGTTATTGAAGAAATTGCAGAGTTGCGTGAAGCCGGAAGACCTGTATTGGTAGGTACCACTACTGTTGAAGTATCTGAAGTTCTAAGCAGAATGCTCCGTCAACGCGGCATTGATCACCAAGTGTTGAATGCGAAGCTTCACCAAAAAGAAGCTGAA
>Ga0315899_10002525_pt1 | contig 20241 bp, 23 predicted proteins | sample LakEriMetagenome_2_FD_203518 | JGI IMG/M metagenome (GOLD analysis project Ga0315899, IMG submission 203518) | Freshwater fungal communities from buoy surface, Lake Erie, Ohio, United States - Buoy 4 MA112 | ecosystem: Environmental > Aquatic > Freshwater > Lake | place: USA: Lake Erie, Ohio... | reverse complement strand
TACCGCTTTTTTTTCTGCTTCGCGGCTATCAAAATGCGCATGGTCGGCGATGGCTTGTACGTTCTCTAGCAGTGTTAAGTCTTCAGCGATCTGATCGGTCTGAAATGTTCTACGCAAGCCAAATGCAGCGCGCTGATGAGCGGGTATTCCTGTGATCAACTGACCATTGACTTTGACCCAGCCACGTCGCGGTTCAACAAATCCAGACATCACATTCAATAAGGTTGTCTTGCCTGCGCCGTTGGGTCCTATTAAGCCCACCACCGGGCGATTGAGCGTCACTGTCAGACCATCAATGGGTTTGACACCACCGAACTGCACGCAAAGGTCATTAATTTCTATCATGTGATTTCCCCTTAGCGATAGGCAGCAAAAGGTTTCGGAAACTTGGCATCTATTTTTTGACGAAGCGGCAGAATCACCGGATGCATCAGCAGCTGTATCAGGAAGCGAATCGCAATCGAGCTCCAGATGATCGTTAACGCCACGGTGTAATCCACATCAAACACGCCGTTGACTACCCAAGCCACGAAGTAACCAATGAACAGCACATTTAGCGTGCGCTTTAAGATACGATGATCCGGCATCAGACCGATTGCACTGATGGCATTGGCCAGTCGCAATGACAACCAGGCTTCTGCATCTTCTGCAGCGTCTTGGGCGCGTTTCCCAAAGAAACCCAACAACAACCAGCACACACCCGGTATGGCCTGCCGAAATAGAAGAGCGATCAGTGACAAGAATAAGGCACCCGCAAAACCCATCGCTTGGAAATGCACGGCGGCGAGTGCTAAGCCGATAGAGATGGCACACCAGATGATCGAACCCTCAACGATGCGGCTAACGCGAACAAACTTGTAGAAATCGGCTAGCTGACCCGCCAGTCCTTTGCGGCCTTGAATGAGCGATATCAGCAAAGCAAATCCGTAGAAGGCATTCGATAAATTACCGTCGACACCGTGATCATTAAGTAACGCAGGAAGTGCGCGTATGAGTAGTCCAGCGAATACCGCCCCCATCCAGTGATAGGCGCCACCGACCATCGTGAGTGCATACAACAGAATGGATTGCGATACTGGAAAACCGGTGTTATCGAGCTGGCCGTTCAGACCTGCGAGTAAGCCACCCGCCAGACCCGCAAGCGTGCCTGCCATCGCGAATGCCAGCGCCTTGTAACGCACCACGGATACGCCAGCGGCAATCGCCGCCGCTTCCGATTTACGAATCAGACCCCAGGAGCGACCGGGCAGGGTGGCACGTGCCCATTCGATTAAGCCCATACCTACAGCAAGCCAGAACATGGTGTAGCGAAAATAATCAGTGTCGGATGGTGCGATCCATGGGCGCGCAATCATCAGGCGCTTTCCATTGACAACGTGACCAGCCCAGCCGGTACCACCGTCTGGAAAGCCAATCACATTCACCACCACTTGTACTGCCGCTGCAATCATGAGAGTCAGCAGCGCGAGATACAAACCACGCATGCGTAGCGCAGGCAAGCCAAGAATTAATCCAAACAAACCAGCAATCAGTGCACCAAGCACCAGCGCGAACTCGAAGGGCATGGCGGTACCGTGAGCCAGTCGCAAGCAGAACCAACCTCCCACACCGGCCAATGCAAACTGCGCCAGCGATACCATGCCGAGTTGTCCGTACAACAGCGCAACCGTGCCGGAGGCGAGGATCAGACAGGCGACAGTAGAAAATGTATTTAACCAGTAAGACGAAAACACCCAAGGGCCAATCAGCGCGATCACAAAGAAAGTGATCAACATAGGGCGCACACGCTGAAATGGCGTGCCTGGTGGAATATCTGGTTTGTCCTTGTTGCGTGCCATGGTGTTTTACTCCAGATGACTGTTATCGCGCGACAAGCCAATGCCATGTCGCTGCTGCCACAGCACTATGCTGATTGCAACGACAAACGCGGTCGCTGATCCGTAGCGCTGCACTTCGGGAACCAAATTCAGCAATGACTCGATCACACCGATCGCGAGTCCGCCGATGACGGTCGCTGTCAAAGAATTCATGCGTCCCACCATGGCCGCTGCCATCGCAGGAATCACCAGAAAGGTCAGCACGGTGGGATTGAGTCGCACCATATTGCCCATGAACAAGCCACTAATACCGGCTAACAAACCAGCCAGTGTCCAGGCCCAAGTATCAATACGCTTGACGCGAACGCCGACCAAACCGGCCAGAACACGATTGCTTTGTAATGCACGCATGCGTAAACCGAGAGGTGTTTTTGCAAGTAACCACAACATGCCTATCGTGGCGCCTGCTGCAAACAGCAGGGCAACGACACGCGTGTGGCTGATCAGGCGGCGACCATCAAATTCGACGCCAGATGAATCTGTAGGTAGTACAAGGCGACGTGGATCATCGCCCCAGTACCATTGCGCAATACCCATCACCATCAACGCGAAACCGAGCGTGGCCATGGCGCGTACCACCCTGTCCTGATGAGTGAGCGAGGGAGCAATGAAGCGTCCATACGCCCACGACAGCAGGGTGGCGGCACCTACACCCGTGACCCATCCCATCCAGTCGTCATATTCGAGGTCTATCATTTGCCAGCACACCATAGCGGCAAGACCACCTAGTGCACCGAACGCAAAGTTGACCACGCCGCTGGCTCGGTACAACACCACCAGGCCAACGCCAGACAGTGCATACACCGCGCCGACGCTAATGCCGACAACGATAAAGGGGAGCAGAGTTTCCATGTTCAGCTCGTTTCGTTTTGATTGAGTGGATCAGATCAGTTGACCAAGCCGCCTTTAGCTTCCAACTTCAGCACGTCGGCCAAGTCAGAGTCCTTAGACTGGTAGCATTCAGTAAGGGTCTTGAATCCGCCTTTTTGCATCATTGCTGCGCGACCCTTGTGGTTAGGCTGGTGACGCTCGCCTGTACCGAAATACCAAGGTGCGCACATCATGTCGCTCTTCCATTTAGTGGTACCGACGATGGCCTGATAAGCGGACTTACGATCCACATTGCCCTTGATGCCGAGCAGCGCATCGGTGGTGACCTTGGCAGCTAAAAAGCCTGCTTGTGAGAACGTATCGCGTGGGTCTTTCTTGTCACCGAACTTGTCCATGATGGCTTTCCAGTTGGTGTTATCCGGACCGGTACCATCCATAGGCTCGAGCTCCATGTGCACGTAGAGCTTGTCATGCCAATATTTGCCCACGGCTTTTGGCATATCAGCGTGGTAGGCCGATGTCGGCAGACCCCACTTCATGCTCTTGCCCAAATCCTGCTGCTCTGCTGCGGTCAGGATTGGCAGCATCATGCCGCGCGGCATGCCGAGCACCACACCTTCGCTCTTGGCAGCAGCGACTTGTAGCGCGATCGCGTTGCCGTCCAACTGGCCCGGATCGAAGATCACTGTTTTGACAGCGACGTTGTTGGCCTTGCCGTACGACTCAACACCACCGCATACCCAGTCGCCGAAGCCAGGGATTCCTGGCGCGACGCAGGTCAAGCTCTTGAGCTTGAAGGTCTCGGTAATGTACTGGGCTGCACCCAGTGTCGATTGACGTGGGCCCTGATTAAACGAGATGTAGTTCTTGCCATAGAAGCAGGCACGTGGCACACCCACACCCGATACCGAGGCCACGCCTTCTTTGGTGTACAGATCATTATTAGCGCCACACTCAACGAATGACGACGAGCCTGTCATAGCGACTACTTTGGTGTCTTTCACCAGTTTGTTCGCTGCTTGCGAGGCGACTTCGGGGTTCCAGGTATCGTCCTGTACGGTGTACTGAATCGGGCGACCATTGATGCCGCCATTGGCGTTCACGCAATTGAAATAAGCCTGAGCAGCGCGCGCAGAAGAAGAGAAATCTTCAGGGCCGGTTTTTCCAACGATGGCGCCGATTTGGATCGCTTCACCCGTTGCTTTTTTACCGTTACCCATGCCGCATTTATCTTGCGCCATCGCGCCAGTAGCGGCGAGACTCAGTGCCAGCGCAACTGCCCCGCCGAAAATAGTGGTCTTTTTCATGTCTTGCTGTCTCCGTTATGTCTTTTTTTACTGATGACGGTCCCGTTTTTTTACTTCACGCATTACCGCCGGGTCCGTAGAGGTGGTGATGCGTTGCGTTGCTACTGCGGGGAGGAGTTACCCGCAACTGCCACGCAATCCTTCCAAACCGGGAGTGCGAAAACGCAGTACCGATTTGTGTTGAAAGCCATGCTCAGCCAAGGTGCGATTAAAGTTGGGAGTAAACATTTTTCCGCCGCAAAACCACTGCACCTGTGACCATTGAATACGCTTGAAATCAGGATGCTCGCTGTAGAGCGATGGCAGCAATTTCGCTTGCACATCCGCCATGCTGGTGTGCATAGAGAGAGGCACTACAGCAGGTGCTGCAAACATCATGTGCTCATCCCACGCCACGTACAGCAGCGGTGCGGAAAAACGATCCGCTGTATCGTGCGGGCTGTGCGAGTACGAACCAATCGCAGTGACACTCATAGTTGTGCCTCCTTCATGTCCTGACCACCACCCCATTCGGTAAAGTGAGCGTCATCTTCTGAACCGATGAACTCGCCATTGTCACGACCGATGACAACTCCTAGCTCAGCAATTGAAGCCTGCAAGGCATCTTCAATAGGCGCGCCACGGTGTGCCTGCAAAATCGCATGCGAAGGCAAGTTGGCTTGCACATATTTTTCCGGTTCGTTACCGAAAATTGTCTGGCATTCATCGCTGCAGAAGTGAAAATTTTCGTCCGCGTGTTGAGTTTCGCGATACGCAATCCAGCGTCCATCTACAGGCTCGGTAAACATCATCGGTTGCTGACACACTTGGCACTGCATAGGCAGCGTGTGGTTATGAAAACGCTGACCGGCTGTTTCCAGCTGCGCATAGTGCGCCAGGCGTGGGCGGTACCAGCGCTCAAAGCTGTTGGGGTATTTGCGATCCAGCCACTCAAGCTCATCATTTCCTGGTACCCAGGTGTGGAAAGCGAGCGCGTGGCCATAGCCATAAAACGCATTCCATGCCTGATGGCTGAGGTGATCTTTCGCAGCACAGGCAGCGTGCCAACCGGCGGGTTTCTTCAAGCCGTATTGTGCGAGTTCGGCGAACAGTGCTTCGACCGGAGCTTCGACATAGGTATCCCAGGATTCTCTCCAGCTGCCGACACGCTTGGGCACCATGTAGTCCTGCAACATGGCCACCATAGGCATGAGTCGGAAGCTGCGCCAGAACCATTTATCGACCCAGCGCTGCACCGTGCTGATGTTTGCCGGGTCTTGCTCAAGCAGGAATTTCACTGCAGTGATGCCGATTTGTTTGTGACGTGCTGCATCTGACTGACTAGAGAAGCCTGCTGGTGCCATCGACAGGTCGCCGTTGTGTGCAGCAGCGCTCATAAAAGGTACATACAGCGTGTCTGATAACAGCGACTCAAAGCCAAAGCTGATCGCCACCAGCAACTCGAACGGTCCGGCAGAGGCAGCATCTTCAGCGAAACTTTTAACGGGTGCGAGATACCACGCTTGTTCATGCCAGCGCGGTGTTTCATGCATCCCATTAAAGTATTTGTTGTAGATCGATGCTGCGTGCACGGAGTTTTGTGCGTGGCGTAGCAGCTGAGTCGCTTGTAACTGAGTTGCTGTGCGCAGCGCGTTATCGGGAAGATTGCGCGCGCTGTGTGTCAGCGCGCGGTGCAGTGAATATTTCAGTGGCGCGAACGCCTGCAGCAACAGCTTGACGGCATTAATGTAGCGCGCGTCGGAAATACCTATCTGTCCATTGTTTTGTGCGAAGGCGTCGAGCACGGCATACACGCGACGCTCTTTATCACTCTGTTGACGCCACCAGACATCGAGCGTCATCTTCAGTGGGTCTTGCCATTGCGACCAGTCGTGCACCCGAATTCCTTCGTAGCGCGCGTAGGGGAATACCTTCTCCACAGGCTGATAGCTGGTAGTCCATTGCAGACCCTGGGTCAGCGCGTGATAGCGACTGTTCAGATCCAACTTCTTTTTTTCGACTCGCTTGTCCATATCAGGCTCGCGTAGGTGGCAGTGGGATTAGTGCTTCCAGCTAAGCACAAACTCGTCATCATCTTCTTCGAGGTTGCCCGTCATCGTGACTAAGTTGACCGACAACTCTTGCAGGTCATATTTGCGACCGATGATCTCTTCGACCGTCTCGCGTCGTACGACTAAGCGATTGGGCGCATCGATCTTCACCAGACCAGGGGAGTAGACCACCTGTGCTTCCGGGTTGTCGGCGATGATGGCATCGACCAGCGGGCGAGATTCTTCGTTGGCCTGAAAGGCAATGAATACGTTGGACATGTCTACCCCTAATAATTGTTATGAGTTTCGGGTTGCTGGCTTAGAGCGTGATACCGATTTTTGCTACGCGCGCATTAAACACGGTACGCACTTCGGCTAACGCATCTTGCCCATGCTCAGCCAGAGCAATCTCGGCCACCGGTGCTAACGCTGCTTGCACGCGATCGGTCCATGTTTGTATCCAACCAGTCATGATTTGTTTGTTCTCATCAGATTCAGCGGCGCATGCCTTGACCACCGCATCAACCCAGCGTGCGCACTCGTCGTGCCAATCGGGCATGAACGATGTCAGCATGGCGACCGCAGTGCCGCCTTTCAGGGTGAGGTAATCGTCGACGAAGGCGCCGTATATCAGCGGATAGAGCATGCCGTCGAGTGCGAGGTTTTGCGCGACGAACATCTCCATTGGGTCTTTCATCACCAGCGTGTCTTCCACCAGTCGGCGCAACACCTGCCAGCGTGGGTCATTGAGCCAATCATTTTTGCCCGCGTCGAGCACGCCGGGATCGTCCACGGCCAGACCAAAGCGAGTCAGATACTGGGCAATGCCAAGGTGATCCATGGCGTGAAAATTACAGGGTGCGGTGATCGCCGTGCCGTAGCCATAAGCGCAAATGAAGGTGTTGTTCATGTTGCCAGCCCATGCCACATGCCTAAGAGGCATCAGCACTTTGCAGGCGCTTTCGCGCACGTCATCCGTCATGTGGGCGAGCAAGCCACGCGAATCGACAAAGCTGTAGTTAGCCTCGATCGCTTCATGCTGGCGCGCACGCGTAATGGTCCAGTTGGCGTAGTAGTACTGACGTGGATCCTTCAACACATACCAGTCGGCCAACTTGATCGCCGAGCGCGAAGCATCGAAGATTTCATGTTGTGGATCCCACGTTGGGCGATAGTGAAAATTTTGTGTCGGCTGCAAACCTATCGTTGCTTCTTGATAGCGCGACGCCGGTTTGTCACCACCGATATGTCGTGCGACATGAGTGAAGGTATTGCGGGCTGGTTTGATTTCTTTGGCCTGCAGGTCAATGCTACTCATCATGCTCTCCCAGCTTGTTTTCGACGGGCTCGTCGAGGAATTGGACGTTGTTCTTTACACAGAAATCATTGAAAAGCTCTTCCGGCAGCGCCAGCTCGACGCTCATGTCGGGCCAGCCCACCGAAAATTCGAAAGTCACAAAGCCGTTTGCGCTGCGCCCGGTGATGCGGACATAACGGCGCGCCAGGGTGGCTGCGTCGGCTTCTAGTGCGACGGCTTGCTCAGCATTCGTTTGTGAATCGGTGGTTGTAGCGGGCATCATGGAATTATTTGCCTTATAACAAGTTATGCGTTTACTTGATGTCCCTATCGCAATTGCCGTGCCAGTAACCAAAAATTCTGGATGAAATATCGATAAAACCTTAAAAGACCTTTAAATTCATTGTTTCAACGAGAGTCTATGTGGCGCAGAATTTTTGGTGCGAGGCAACAAATAACCAAAAATAGGGCTGAATTTTCATCAAATAATGAAATATTATTTTTATAATTTGATGAAATAATGAAGAGAATTCTTTTCTCAACGAAAGAAATTACTTGGCAAACGTCAATTTTTATCGATAATCTGGGTATGACTACCGATAAGTCGCTTAACCTCCCGCCGGATGACGATTTGCGTCGTCTTATCCATTTCTCCGCCGGCGACGGTCGGATCTGGCTGGCAGGCCATAGGATGCTGCTGCTACATCTAGGGGGCCTTGCCAACCTGCGCAAAGAGCTAATTCAAACCATCGGTGTTTTGCAAACCCGCCGCGTGCTCAAGCGCGCCGGCTATGAATCCGGTGTTCGTGACGCCGCGTTAGCTAGGCAAGTTCGGCCCAACGCCGACCCTATGCAGCAGTTTTCTGTAGGGCCCCAGCTTCATATGTTGGAGGGCGCGGTACAGGTCACGCCTGAGATGTGCGAGTTCGATATCGAAGCCGGCACCTACCACGGTATTTTTCGCTGGGACCAATCATGGGAAGTCGAATGCCATATGCGCGACTTCGGTCCACAAACCGATCCGGTGTGCTGGATGCTGATCGGCTATGCCTCCGGCTATACCTCGGCATTTTTTGGCAAGCAGATCCTTTACAAAGAGTTGCAGTGCGCTGCGTGTGGCGAGGATCACTGCCGTATCGAGGGTCGCCCGCTCGAGGAGTGGCCAGACGCAGACACGATGATGGAAGATTATCAAGCGGATTCCATGCTGGTCAGGATAGAAGACCTGCAAGCCGATCTTGACAGTCTGCGCGTCTCCTTGGCACCCAGTGATGATCTGGGCGATTTGATCGGTCGCTCGAAAGCTTTTGAGAAATCGATTGCGTTGTTACGCAAGGCTGCAAGCACGCAGGTGACCGTATTGCTCACCGGTGAAACCGGTGTTGGTAAAGAACGCTTTGCACGCACCTTGCATGCAATGAGCCCGCGTGCCAACAAGCCCTTTGTTGCTATCAACTGTGCCGCTTTACCGCACGATTTGATAGAAAGCGAATTATTTGGAGCTGAGAAGGGCGCGTATACCGGCGCCGGCGCCGCTCGTCCGGGTCGTTTCGAGCGCGCTGATGGCGGTACTTTGTTTCTTGATGAACTAGGAGAATTACCACCAGCGGCGCAGGCCAAACTTTTGCGTGTGCTTCAGACGGGCGAGGTCGAACGACTAGGTGCGACCGCCACCCGTAAAGTGGATGTGCGAGTCGTGGCAGCGACTAATGTCGATCTTGAGGCGGCGGTTGCAGCAGGGCGCTTTCGACGTGATCTGATGTACCGATTGAATGTTTACCCTATTGCCATACCAGCTCTGCGTGAGCGGGTCGAAGACATCGAGCCGCTGGCAAATCACATGCTGCGCCAGTTCATGGCACTGCACAACAAGCGCGTAGCTGGCATTACCGATCGTGCGATGGATGCGATGCGCAGCTACCCATGGCCCGGCAATGTGCGCGAATTAGAGAACCTGATCGAACGTGGCCTGATTATCACTTCCACCGGGCAGATGGTGGATGTTGAAGATCTGTTTGCAGTCGTACCGGCGCCGCCGCCAGTTACGCTCTCGGCCACTGGCGAGTTGAAACAGGCCTTGCCGGGTGATATCACTAATTTATTCGATGAATTGCAAAAGCGCAGCTTGTCGCTCGATGCCTTAGAGGACGCATTGATACAGCAGGCAGTGGAACGCGCAGGAGGCAATCTATCAGCAGCAGCGCGCTCGCTCGGTTTAACGCGACCGCAATTGTCATATCGGCTGCAAAAAATCAGCGAGCGCTAAATACGGGCGACGCATCAATAGAGAAATTCGGAGACCTGCCTTGGCAAAAAAATCATTTATCAGTTTGGTCGTTGACGGTGAAGTGGGTGCAGGGTATCGAACACTCATTGAACGTACCTATGGCCGTCTGCGTGAAGATATTGTGAACGGCACACTAATGCCCAGCGAGAAGCTGCTGGTTGAGCATCTCAAGCTACGTTACGAAGTCGGCGCTGGCACGGTACGCGAGGCATTGTCGCGTCTGGTAAGCGAAGCGATGGTGATCGCAGAGGGTCAGCGCGGATTCACCGTAGCACCTATCAGCATAGACGATTTGATCGATGTAACGAATGTGCGCGTGGCTGTCGAGACTGAAGCCTTGCGTTTGTCGATCCGCCAAGGGGATGACTTCTGGCGTCACCGCTTGCGACTGGCCTATGAACACTTATCGGCACTGGAGCAGCCGTTACACACTGAAAATATTCGTCGCTGGGAGCAGGCTAATAGCGCGTTTCACTCAGCGCTTTTGTCGGCGTGTGGCTCAACGTGGTCGTTACGAGTTGTGCAGCAGCTTACTCAACATGCGGAGCGCTACCGTCGATTTTCGATAGGTTTGCACCCTGGACGCGATGTACACACAGAGCACCAGCAAATTTTCGAGGCAGCGATGTCCGGTCAGGATGCGCGCGCAGCGCTCGCGCTGGAGTCGCACATACGCGCCACGCCCGAACTCTTGGTCCAATCAGAAAAAAATGGCGCTGAACTTTTCAAGCAACGATGAGTTTGCCAACAAATCAATCACATCATTTAGTTAGAGAGCGATTATGAGCGCATCATTAGCATCCCCTGAAATCGGTCTGTCGATTACTGCGGGCGGTTTAAATATTAATTATCACGATCATGGAACTGGCTTTCCTGTGCTGATGATTCATGGGTCGGGCCCGGGTGTTAGTGCCTGGGTTAATTGGCGACTCGTCATTCCTGAACTGGCCAAACAACGGCGTGTGCTGGCACCCGATATGGCCGGTTTCGGTTTTACCGAAAGAGTGCCAGGTATGGTTTACAGCATGGAAAAATGGGTAGATCAGGCGATTGCATTTATTGATGCACTCGAGTTACCCGTGGTCGATCTGGTGGGTAATTCATTTGGTGGCGCGTTGTCGCTGGCATTGACCCTACGGCATCCAGAGCGTGTTCGCCGTTTGGTATTAATGGGTGCAGCAGGAGTCTCTTTTAAAATTACACCAGCACTTGATGCCGTATGGGGATATGAACCTTCTTTTGAAAACATGCGCAGCATTATGGATGTTTTCGCTTTTGATCGCGGACTGGTAAATGATGATCTTGCACGACTGCGCTATGAAGCGAGCATACGACCAGGTTTCCATGAAAGTTACTCAAGTATGTTTCCAGCACCACGTCAGCGTTGGGTAGATGCTTTAGCCAGTGATGAAAGCGCAATTGCCGCCATAGATAAAGAAACACTCATCATTCATGGCCGCGAAGATAAAGTTATTCCTCTTGAAAATTCACTACGATTTTCTAAGCTGATATCGCGTTCGCAGTTACATGTGTTTGGTCGTTGCGGACATTGGACTCAAATCGAGCATTCGAAACGATTTGCCGAGTTAGTGTCTAATTTTCTTGCGGAAGCTGATCAATAAAATCAAGACTCAATTATGCGTTCAATGACGGGCGGACAGCTACTTGTCGATGCGCTGAGATCGCATCATGTAGATACCATTTACTGCATACCCGGTGAGAGCTATTTGCCGGTGCTTGATGCCTTGCATGATGCACATTCGATACGCACCGTGGTTGCGCGACATGAAGGTGCTGCCTGTTATATGGCTGAAGCCTACGGCAAGCTAACTGGGCAGCCAGGCATTTGTTTCGTAACGCGCGGCCCTGGTGCATCGCACGCCAGCGTGGGGTTACATGCAGCGTCTGAAGACTCTACACCCTTGATACTTTTTATCGGGCAGGTAGAAACGCAGTTTCTCGGTCGAGGCGCATTTCAGGAAATCGATTATTCAAAAATGTTTGGTGGCATCGCCAAAGCAGTGCATCAGGTAAGGGCCATTGCGGATTTGCCTAAAATAATTAACGATGCATTTGAGCTTGCTGTCAACGGTAGACCCGGACCAGTCGTGGTCGAACTTCCTGAGGATATTTTATTTTCTTCAATCGAACAAAGCGACCTGGGCAGTTTCAGTGCTGAGCTGACTAAGCGCGAAGAACTCGATATGAGTGAGCTTGAGCATCTGTTAGTAAGCGCCGAGCGTCCTATCGTCGTAATCGGAGGAAGTTGCTGGAGTGAAGAAGGTTTATCAGCATTCAGACAATTTATTCATCGTTATCAGCTGCCCGTTGTTGCCGGTTTTCGTCGTCAGGATTTGTTTGATAACGAAGATACACATTACATAGGTATGTTGGGATTAGGAGTAAACCCAGCGTTAATCCAGCGAGTGCGTGATGCCGATGTCGTGCTGGTAGTTGGCTCCCGGCTGTCTGAAGTTACTAGCAATGGGTATTCCTTGTTTCGACAAGAAGACTCAGACCAAAAGCTGATACATCTTTATACTGAACCCAATGTACTGGCCGATATATATAAACCATCCCTAGCTATTCATGCACCCTTACGAGACTTGGCACTAGCCTTAGCTGCGCTGCCTGCACCTGCTATAGTACAAGGGGCATCGTGGTTACAAGCAGCACGACAAGAATACGAACTCTTTATTCAAGTGCCCGTTGTGCATCCCCGTCATACCGGTGTAGATATGGGAAAAGTTGTGCAGTACTTAAATGATCATCTGACAGATGATGCAATTATATGCAATGGTGCTGGTAACTTTACCGTTTGGGTACATCGTTTTTACAAGTATCGAAGCTATGTTACGGAGTTGGCGCCAACGAATGGTTCTATGGGCTATGGTTTGCCTGCTGCGATTGCAGCGAAAATCAGACACCCTGAAAAAACAGTTGTATGCTTTAGTGGCGATGGTTGTTTCATGATGTATCCACAAGAATTGGCAACCGCTGTGCAGGAACATGCAGCCGTCATAGTTTTGATAGTAAATAATGGGATGTACGGAACCATACGTATGCACCAGGAGCGTGAATATCCCGGACGTGTATTTGCTTCTGATCTTGTTAACCCGGATTTCGTTGCGCTGGCCAACTCTTTCGGTGCTTACGCTGAGCGAGTGACTACCTTTGATGAATTCCCCACAGCCCTAGCTCGCGCATTGGCAAGTAAACGTCCATCAGTCATTGAGTTGACCACGGATCCAGTTCAGCTATCGCCGACAAAACGGTTGCAGTAATTAGAATGAATTTACTATAAAAACTGCTTGTTACCTGAAAAGAATGAAAAAATTACTTCTGCTGTTTTTGACTGGCTTCAGTATCGCGGCATCAGCGCAGGAATGGACTCCTTACGCGCAAACGAGTTTGGCGACCCAGTATTTTGATTTGCAACGTGCGGTCGCTATGGGAAACACCACCGCGTTTATTGTAGATTTGCATGACTTGAAGTCAGAGACCAAAGACCCCAACGGAAAAACGTATCTGTCCGTTGTATATGCCACTGAATTTAATTGTCGCAAGGCTGTGCGACGAATATTAAGTTACCAGCGTATGTCTGAACGTATGGGGAGTGGGGCCGTGGTGAGCGAGTACACCGAGGTCGGCGAATGGAGTGATGTTAAAGCGCCAGGCCTTACACGTTTAATGACTGCCGCTTGCGAGCAGCGCTGATGTTGTAGCCTAAGCGTTATCTCGGATAGGCTAGCAGGGCTTTAGGCGAGTTGTTTTAATGTTTTGATAATGCGGGCGGTTTGTTTTTCTTGATCATCTAAGCGCTGGTTAGTCGCAGCCGCAAAGTTGGCCAAGCCGGACATGCGCTCTTGCATTGCGGGGGGCATAGTCCACAGGCTCTCGCGATCCACCTCGAAGTTATACTCAGGCTCGACTGAAACCTTGGGTTCAGCAGTCTCGATGTCATCAGATGCTAGATGGTCATTCGCATTAAGATCTGGATGCTCTTCGGATGCGAGCAGCTCGCTGGCTACCTCAGTAGCGTCAGGTTCTTTGGCCACAATAGTGTGCGGCTTCGCTTTAGCTGGAGTGCGCGTTACCTGTTCGGCATGGTCGCTGGGCCTGTCGCCGTGAAATACTTCGCCTGCTTCGTCCGACATTGATGATTCCCCCTCGAGACTGATACAGCTTGGATTGAATTTATTTATCGGCTAATCATAGCAAATCATGAGCAAGTATCGCACAGTAACTTGCTTAACCATTAACTTCATACCACTTGCCTGAGATAACGCTGATCTTAGACCACCAGTCTTTTTCATTTTGTATGTTCAGAATAATTTCGTTTCTCAAGGTGTATTCATAATCGGATAAGGTTTTTTTCTTGGCAGCCTGAGCACTGTTCACATTTTGCAGACTCTGATAGCCCGTCGTGTTGGCTCCAAGCGTTTTTTCCATTTCTATGATGGCGAACATAAATCCGGCCTCCAGACCGGTTGCAGCCCAATCCCTCTCCAAAAAAATTAGATGTGTCTGCAGGCGCTGAACTTCAGTTTGGTTGTTAACGCGTTGTTGATTCAACAGTATGAGCACCACAGCAGCGAGGCAGGTTGCAACAATGAGATAAGGATTAGGGTTGTCACTAACCACTAGTAATAAAAAAATTCCTGCAATCGTACTTGCAAATCCAACCACTGCACCTACAGTTAATCGATTGAGATTGTGTAGATTGTTGCTGGCCAGTTCAAGTGCCTGCATGCATGTATTTGCCGCTTCTTTGGTAGATTTTAGTAATTGCAGGCGGCGATTGTATTCGACGCGTTCAGCTTCGTTGAGGCTGTCTATGCGTGCTTTAAGGTCATCAAGATGGCTCATGAATTGTATTATCTTTTAACTTACGCGCTGCACACTATCGGCTGGAGTTAGATGTTTGATGATCAAAGTATCTGATGTTTTTATGTTTAATAGCAAGCGCATGCCGAAATTATTAAAAAAGTAATTTTTTGAACTTATAGTATGTCTATCGGGTAAGTTAAGATGCCTGCACCGTTTATAGAAGTGATTGTTGAGTTTGGCATTATTCTGCTCGCACCACTGGTATTTCAGTATTACCTGTGGCGATCCAAGGATGGCCGACAATCTCGTATGTTTAAGCAAAACATTGTTTTATTTGGGCTGTTGTATGCCGCTATTTTCATACTGGCTTTGATACACTCTCTAAAACCTCTGAAACTCCATTGATAATTCAAAATGATCTGCACTACGACCTGTGATTGCCCGTAATGAGGGCTCTAAAAACCAGAGGTTTTGTTATCGTTATGGCCATACTGCTGGCATCGTGCAGCGTCAAGCAAGACTACAACTTTACCTTGGTCTGCAAAGGTAAAAACGATGTGATGGCCAAGCTAAAAATGGATCCTGCTGAAATCGAGGTCAAGGATGAAACCCGAACGTATGAGTTTGAGTTAAGGGATTTGAAGGACTACCATTGCCATACCAGGCGAGCTGAAAAAATTGCATGCATACGCTCGCAAGATGATGAGGACACCTTTCGTCACGAATCCATGATATTCACCCGCTCAAACATGACTGTTACGCATACCTCATCGACTGAGAAGAAAAAAACCGGATTGGTAGTGGAGGAGAGCTTTGAGGGGCTGTGTGTTGAAACGGACGTTGAAGGCTGAGGCCTAGCTGTGCTTTAGCGACATAGGTAGTTCGTTACCCATAGTTCAGGTTTACATTCAACGTTGCAGTGATTGGTGACATGGCCCATGGCACCCTTGGCTGATTTGATGCACGGTATGTAGCAAGCCCGAAAAAACGACTTTGCTCGTTCGCAGCGAGGGTCATTGGTTTTTGACTCGATCTTCTTTTGCGGCGCAAATGCGCTGGCATCCTCTGCTATGCAGCATAAGGCAATCAGTAAAACCCCTGCTGACCGAATGATGATGTTAGTTGTTTTCATTTTGAACACTCCGTAGTGGCGGCCTGTTGGAAGATGATCTTTCCGCACAAGTTCGCAAACAGTATTCATTTATCGGCAGCTGGCGTAAATTCTGTATGCTAGAAAATTACATATTAAATAACTTTCTACTGAAATTTGGGCTCGGATAATGATGAGGCAGTGTCCGAGGTAGGCCAAATCTACCTGTCAGAGCTGCGCGCGCAGTCATTACTCGATGAGTCGTCGATTTTCTGTTATGTTCTGGGGTCAATTTTATGAGGAGACATTATGAAGTCTTTGCTGGCTGCTTTACTGCTATGTTCTGCGTCCCTGGCTTTTGCTCATTGCCCTAATGCGGTGGTGTGCGAAATGAAGGCGATTGATTCCTCCATGGGCACTGTGAAGTTAGCGGACGCCCAATTAGAAAAGGTCAAGACCCTGCGCGCTGAAGGTGAAAAGTTGTACAACGAAGGACGTGAAGGCGATGCCATCAAATTACTACGTGAGGCACGAAAAATTTTGAAAGACTCATCCACTTGATGGATTAGTTTACATCCTAAGTGGTGAAAAAAAACGGGGCCAGGATGCCCCGTTTTTTTATGTGTGCATCTCATCGTGGCAGTAAAATTTTGCTCATCAGACCAATCTGTACAAGTTAGCTCTACATAGTAAGGTATTGTCTGATGAGGCCAAGCTCATCTTCGAATCACCGCTTGTAGTCTTCGCAGACAATGCGAAAAACACTTTTACCTGCTGGGTTAGTGTTTACCGTTTTCCATGGACTAGGAGTGCCAACAGTACCCATAACTTCGCCTGTAGCTTCCGGCCCTGTGTAGGCAACATATTGTTTGAATCGACCGGTCTCTTCTTTGCAGTCATATTCTTTTAAAAGCTTCATTGAGCGTAAACCCTCTTTTGTGGGATCGCGAAAACTCTCCATCTCCCATACGCGACGAAAACTCCCTTGATGTTCAACGGTTGTGGGATCCATGAAATACGTAGTGCCGTGGATGTTTTGAAATACCCTAACCCAGTTCGCATGAGCCAAAGGCGCAACTAACAGCAACGCTGTTGCCGCAATGGCAGAGCAAGCGGATGCAAACTTATTAGCTTGATTCATTGATTATCCTTAGTATTGCGAAGCTTTGATCTGTTCACATCACGTGCAAGGGATGGGCTGTGGAGCGTACCTAAACCTTCATCGCAGTAAGATGTATTGTAGCCTCAGAATTAGGGCTAAGGAGGGGCATACTCAACAGGTAGTAATACTGGGTGTTGATTTTGGCGCGGAGGGTTGTCCGATACGCGAGGTAACGACTAACTCAAGAAGAAAATAATACAAAAGCCGCTTACGGTTTTAGCACTGTTGAATGTTGTTGAAGTCCATAACAGGGGGTTCAACCGGCTTGAGATACTCGCCATGCCTGAGCCAATGCGGGCAGACTTCACACATGGCGGCCAGTATTAGCAATTTATCTTCGGTGGGCATGGATTCTCCCATCAACCACTTGTAAACAGAGATGGATGTGACCTGTCCTGAAACGTAGCGTTGATTAAATGCTGTACAAAGTTCCCCGGCTTTGCGTGGGTTGAAGCCTGCTTTTTCCAGGGAGCGTACGAGCCGGATTCTAAATTCTTCTCTTTTCTTAAAATCGACGTGTTGTGACATATAGGATAGATAAATTAGTCAGAAAAATTAAATTTAAACTCGTGGTAACTACTCGGATCCAGTTATTAACCAATTACTTGAAACACCTAAAAGCTTAGACAAAGCGATTGTTTTTTCTTCCGACGGCACAGAGCGCGCCTGTAGCCAGTCATGCAGCATGGTTTCCGTAATTTGACAGTTATCAACACGTTTGTTGAAAACTTCTGAAAACTTCCGGCAGCTTAATTCTGCATAGTTTGAATTCTTTAACGCGAATTTCAGCCTGAGCGCAAACAGCTCAGGTGGATGCTTCATAATGGCGGCCGCGTGATCGCTCATTTATTTTCTGTGCCCATTCCGGGAAGCTCGATTTCTTCCGCACGAAGCACCAGTTCTAAGCCAGACTCAATCGAAGCAATGGCATCGGCGGCCATATTTCTTAAAAACTGGTGAACGATAGTGTCTTTTGGGCTTGCATCTAAACATTGCTCGCTATACGAGACAAATCCATTGAGGCTCATTAATAAGCCGGCAAGATGACGCGGACATTCGCAATACAGCGTGTAGCTGAGAGTTGATAACGTCTCTAATTCTTCAGGGCTGAATTTTTTTTCAGTTCTACGCGGAGTGTTCTTGGCTGATTGCGCTTTGTGAGTAAAAAGATCCAGAACCTGACGAATCTCGGCAGGCTTAGCAGGTGATTTCACGCAAGGTATATCAGCAGCTTCCAATGCTTGTATGCTCGATGAATTACTATAGGTATAAAGCACCATTGTTCCAACAGTGTTTAAACCTTTGGCCCAATGAATTATTTGCTGTGAGTGGTCTGATTGAAGGGCTGAAAAATTAAACAGCAAAATATCGAACTTACCTAGCCAGTGGTCAATCTCCAGTGGATTATTTACATGATGAATAATTTCAAAACCTGAGAGCGGTCCGTCTTGTAAAAGTACCTTCAAACCCACACTGTCGCCTACTGTAAGGATACGCAGCTGTGTAGTGGAAGTTGGTCTAGGCAGTATTTCGGGACTAAGAAAATTTAAGTGTTCAGTGAGTTCGTCTATGCTGAATGATGAAAGATTACTAGGCTTGTGCCCAATATCGACTAGCGCTTTGATGAGTTTCAGCCGTTTGACTTCCGTTGGAGCATACCGACGCGCCCCGCCTATGGTTCGATGAGGTTTAGGCATGCCATAGCGCTGCTCCCAAATCCTTAAGGTGGACGCATTAATACCAGTGGCTCTGGAGACTGCGCCTATGGGTATGAGTGACCCAACACCGTCTTTGGCGTTGTCTTTGATCAAAGTATGGGTTGCTGTAGTTACCATCGTTGAATGAGTTATTGACTAGGCAGATATGAATAATAGATGTGGAGTCATATTTCCACAAATAATCGACATTAACAACGAATATTTTAATGTTCACTCATTATTGCAAATTAATTACTCAAAAATCTACTCAATACTTACTCAAATGATTGGTAATTCGCACATCGATTGCCATATTTATATTTTTACTGTTAAAGATACGGTGTGAGTACTGTTAAAAGTAAAGTGACATCAGGGCGTATCCACCATCGCGCAATTACAGATGGAGACAAATTCAGACGCTGAAAGCCAAAAAGGAACTGGCTGATCTGGTCAAGCAGATAGACGAGCTAACCACCGATGCGCGGGTCCACCATAAAATTAAATCGGCACCTCAAACACCAGTGTTTATTTTTTTGGTTTGGCTTGAGTAGATTTTTCTTGGCCTAGCTGCAGGCTGTCTTTTTCCAAATCATTTAATTTTGATTGCGTTTCTTTTTGATCAGACATCATTTTTGCAATTCGGTCGCTCATAGATAGGTTGACGGAGTTCAGTTTTACATTTTGACCCGCTGTTTGATGATTTTCGCTAGGTGATGTGGCTGTCGATGGGTGAACTGAACCGGCAGGTTTTTGTGGAGGGTTGGTAGGCGAAGAGGAAATGCTAATTTTTTTCAAGCCAGAGGTCGTTGTTGAGCCAACGACATCGGTCATTGAGCGTTTAACAGACGGGCCAGTGGCATCGGAAAGTGGGCGTGAAATTGAGGGGCCGTTAGCTGCATTGTATGAAGATGGCCTAATCGTTGGGCCCGATCCGTCGGTAAGATGATGTGCTGTTGTAGGCCCACTAGCATCAGAAGAATCATGTTGTATCGTTGGGCCCGATCCGTCGGAAATATGATTTGCTGTTGTAGGCCCACTAGCATCTGAAAAATCGTGTTGTATCGTTGGGCCCGATCCGTCGGAAATATGATTTGCTGTTGTAGGCCCACTAGCATTTGAAAAATCGTGTTGTATCGTTGGGCCCGATCCGTCGGTCATACGATTTATAGTCGTTGGGCCATTAGCATCTGTAGATGCATGTTGTATCGTCGGGCCCGATCCGTCAGTAATACGGTTTATAGTCGTTGGGCCATTAGCATCTCTAGATGCATGTTGTATCGTTGGGCCCGATCCGTCAGTAATACGGTTTATAGTCGTTGGGCCAGTTCGGGTTTCTGAATGGATGGCGTTTTTTTTAGGATTGGATTTTGCGAATAATTCCGAATTTCCACCTGATTTAAATACATCGAAAAATTCCTCCTTGCCCAGAGTTTTCCTCGGTTTTGGCGGCGCAGGTTTCCCGTTGGGATCAGGGTTGTTTTCATCCATGTAATTTTTTCTTTTTTTGTAAGATTTTAGTTGATGATGCGAGCTTGTAGCACTTTGCAATGTAGTCAGAAATGGTTAGTCTGGATACATAAATCGTATACATTTAGAAAAAAATAATCATCCGGTCATATTTGTCTTGTTATACGCGCTGAGTTCCCACCTAAACTTAGACGGCTTAGAGGGCAACTTACGTTTAGCGAATTATTTTGCATCCTATTTTTTCAAGGATTTTTGATGCCTATCGTTTCTGCAAGTTTTGATCTAAAAACCGTCGAATGGCGACGCATCAGAGATGCCAGTTGTACGAATTATCTGGTTGACTTTGAATACAGCTTGCTGGGTTAT
>Ga0315899_10002523_pt1 | contig 20253 bp, 12 predicted proteins | sample LakEriMetagenome_2_FD_203518 | JGI IMG/M metagenome (GOLD analysis project Ga0315899, IMG submission 203518) | Freshwater fungal communities from buoy surface, Lake Erie, Ohio, United States - Buoy 4 MA112 | ecosystem: Environmental > Aquatic > Freshwater > Lake | place: USA: Lake Erie, Ohio... | reverse complement strand
GAGGACACCGTGCGCGCCATTGCGATGGACGCTACTGAAGGTTTGCAGCGCGGCCAAGAAGTATTTGCTACCGGCGCTAGCATTACAATGCCCGTTGGCGACGCCATCAAAGGCCGTCTGTTCAACGTGGTAGGTAACTCTATCGACGGTATGCCCGAGGTTAGCAAAGCCGGAGGTTACTCCATTCACCGTCAGCCACCACGCTACGAAGATCTTTCAACTTCTACGGAAGTTCTTTTCACCGGTATCAAGGTTATTGACTTGATCGAGCCGTATGCAAAGGGTGGTAAAATCGGATTGTTCGGTGGTGCCGGTGTAGGTAAAACCGTACTGATTCAAGAGTTGATTAACAATATTGCTAAAGCTTATGATGGACTCTCAGTGTTTGCCGGTGTAGGAGAGCGTACTCGTGAAGGTAATGACTTGTTGCGCGAAATGATTGAAGCAGGTATCATCAAGTACGGCGAAGAATTCATGCACGGCATGGAAAAAGGTGACTGGGACGTGAGTAAGGTGGATGCGAAAGAATTGGCCAAATCTCAGGCAACTTTCGTATTCGGACAGATGAACGAGCCCCCTGGAGCCCGCGCTCGCGTTGCTCTTTCTGGTCTTACGGTAGCTGAATATTTCCGCGATGGCGATGAAAAGTCAGGCGGTCGTGATATCCTTTTCTTCATCGACAACATTTTCCGTTTCACACAGGCAGGTTCTGAGGTATCGGCTCTCTTGGGGCGTATGCCTTCTGCGGTGGGTTATCAGCCAACTCTGGCTACGGAGATGGGTCTCATGCAAGAGCGTATCACTTCTACCAAGCGTGGTTCAATTACGTCGGTGCAGGCGGTTTACGTTCCTGCGGATGACTTGACTGACCCGGCTCCTGCTACCACTTTCGCTCACTTGGATGCTACAACCGTATTGAGCCGTAAAATTGCCGAATTGGGTATCTATCCTTCGGTGGATCCGTTGGATTCTACCTCACGAATTCTCACTCCACAAATCGTAGGTGAAGAGCACTATCGCTGCGCGCAGCGTGTGAAACTGATTCTCCAGCGCTACAAGGAATTGCAAGATATTATCGCCATTCTTGGTATGGACGAACTTTCTGAAGAGGATAAACTTTCAGTATTCCGTGCCCGCAAAGTGCAGCGCTTCCTGTCGCAGCCTTTCCACGTAGCCGAGCAGTTCACCGGTATCAAGGGTACACTCGTTCCGATTGAAGATACTATCAAGGGTTTCAATATGATTTTGGATGGTCATTGTGACGATATCCCTGAATCAGCTTTCAACCTGAAAGGCACTATTGAAGAAGCAATTGAAGCCGGTAAGAAAATGTTGGCTGAAGCCGCAGCTCGTTAATTTGAATTTTGACACTCATGAAAGTTGAAATTATAACTCCCGAAGCAACATTGTTTGAAGGCGATGGAACCTTTGTGTTTCTGCCGGGTAGCGATGGCAGCCTTGGTGTACTCAACAACCATGCGCCGCTGATTTCTTCATTGAAAAAAGGCGTGGTGCGTGTTAAGGACAACGGCGGTAAGGAACATCGTTTTGATGTAAAGGGTGGCACCGTAGAGGTTTTCAATAATAAGGTAACTATCCTGGCAGAATAGGCCGGTGTAAATACACAATTGAAAAGGGTCGATTTTTCGACCCTTTTTTTGTTGGTTATCAACCATTTAAAATATTCTTGGAATTGTATCCAAAAAACTGTTTTTGCAGTATAAAGAACCCGTATTGTAGGAATCGGAGCACTCATGAACCACCCAAGTGCAACGTTTATACAATTGAATCGTCTAATTATTCATATCTTTGAGTCCTTCGCTGGACTATCTGAAAACCCTCGATTCATGAGAATTTCCGGGATTGCATTGGTATGTGGTATTCTATTTTTTGCTTTGACTGAGGCGAATGCGCAGTTGCCCGCAACCGGCACTTCCTTCTGGCTGGGCTTTATGGCAAATGCAACCGATGGCCCGGATGATATGCTGGTAGTGACCATCTCATCACAGACAGCGACCTCCGGAGTAGTTGAAATTCCGGGTCAGGCTTGGAGCCAGAATTTTTATATTGAAGCTCAATCGAGTATTGAAGTAGTAGTTCCTGACTTGTTGGCGGAGGTCATTTCTGATCAATTTATTGAAAATCGGGCGATCCATATAGAAAGTGCTGAGCCGGTTGCTGTTCAGGCACTTAATTATGCGCAAAGCAGCGCTGACGCCTCACGAATTTTACCTGAAACGTTATTGGGCACCAAGTATATCGCGGCGAGCTATTCAGGGCTTGCTGATAATGGTTCCGAGTTGCTTATTGTGGCAACGCAAAATGGAACGGAAATTCAAATTACCCCGAGTGTAACCACAAGCGCCGGTAATGCTGCAGGTGTTCCTTTCACCGTACAACTTCAGAGTGGAGAATGTTATAGAATAGAATCATCTGGTATCGGCGATTTAACCGGTACTGAAATGATAGCTACGGCCGCAAGTGGCAAATGCAGGCCTTTTGCCGTCTTTGGTGGTGCCGGCTGTTCAAAAATACCGGTCAATTGTGCTCAGGCATGCGATCACTTATTTGAACAACTATACGACCTCGAAAAATGGGGAACCGATTACGTGGTTACGCCTTTCGGATTCGATGTTAACCCCGACTATTCCATAACGGAACCAAGATATTCATATCGAATTATAGCAGCTCAAAACGGAACGGTCGTTGCCATCGATAATGTTTCGGGTGTAACACTGCAAGCGGGCGAATTTATTGAGTACAACAGTGAAACCAATGCACACTGCATTCACTCCAATCAGCCTATTGCTGTAGTTCAATACATGCAAGGAATATCGTGCGGGGGAAATGGTGATCCGGCCATGGTAATGGTTGATGCTCTTGGAAACGCAGCGCAGGATGCGGTGATTCATGTGTTGAATTCAGCTGTGCTCAATACGCATTTTGTCAACCTCATTGTTCCTGCCGCTGCGTTGGGTTCAATTTGGCTCGACGGAGTCGTAATTCCCGCTGCGCAGTTCTCACCTGCGGGTTCTTGCGCTCAGTACTGGATGTGCACTGTTGAGCTCAGCCCGGGAGAACACACCATTCATTGTCCTGCAGGTTTTTCGGGAACATATTATGGAGTCGCCAACTTAGGAACTAATTATACTAGTTATGCATCGAGCTTTTCGGTGAGCATTGAGGAGCAGCCCACGGTTTGGGAACAAACGGTGTGTTCAGCTACCAATGTACAATTGGATGTTCCTGCGAATTATTCCTCCCCGCAATGGCTCTACGCAGCCGGAACGCAGGTGCTGTCGTCTGCGAACACTTACATCATCAATGCTCCAATTCAAAATGCGGCCTATGAGTTATGGGCCTTGGACGAGCTTTCAGGATGTGTCGATACGTTTTATTTCAGTGTAGAATCTCCTGATCCCATTCCGCTTTCCATTGTTCAAGATCAGCTCAGTGTTTGTTCATTCGAGTCGGTTACGCTTTCTGCAGTAACCAATCAACCTTATGCTGTATTCAATTATACCTGGATACCCGAGGGAGAACCTTTAGAAAATGATCCTTCGCGCATTGTAGTGCAAGCGGAGGAAAACCTAGATTATTTCGTAACTCTCAGCACGCCTTCCGGCTGCGCTCAAACAACGGCATCAACTACCGTAGTAATTACCCAGGGTGATGTTGCGCGATTTGAGGTTAATGACGATTTTCATCAAATCTGCTCAGGCGAATCGGTCGATTTGGAGGTGGAAGTCGAGCGTGTTATCTGGCGCGACAATTTTGATCCGGCAATCTCATGGGGTGATTGGCAGAGCATAACGGGTGGTGAAGAAAGCAACCTGTGTGGCACCGTAACCGGAAATGGGTTGTACTTCAATGGTGGTTTTCCGCGAGAGGCTATTACACAACCGCTCGATTTTTCAGGTGGTGCTACAGTATATTTCTATTTGAAAATAGCCAATGGCACAGCACCTTGTGACGATGCGGAGCCCGGTGATAATGTAGTGCTGTCATACTCAGTCGCCGGTGGACCTTGGGTTGCCATTCAAACATATTACGAATCTGCATACCCCGATTTTGTTTCGATTACTGTTTCACTGCCCGCTGCAGCCTGCAACCCGAATACGCGTTTGCGTTGGCGACAAAGCGGATCGTATATCGCCAATCAGGATAACTGGGTGCTCGAGAATGCGTATGTGGGTCAGCAAGCAACCTCATCCTTTAATTGCGCGTGGACTCCTCAAGCGGGTTTATCGACCGTTGTGGGCACTCAAGTGCAGGCAATGCCTTCAGTTACTACCCAATATGAAGTGGTAACAGTTGATCCAACAACAGGTTGCGATTACATCGACTCGGTGCTGGTAGAAGTAGGTCAGCCATTTGTTCTGGATATGCCCGATGATATTTTGATTTGTTTTCCTCAAGATGTAATGCTTACAGCAAATCCATCACAAGTCGGTCTGTATGACTTTGCCTGGACTCCTTCCGCTTCTATGGCTGGCGCGTTCACCTTCAACCCAACGGTTGATGTGCAGCAAACCCAAACCTTCACCGCGGATGCTGTTTCTGAATACGGCTGCACAGCTCAAGGAACAGTAACGGTGACCCTGGGCTCTTTGTTTGCGTTGAATATTTTCGCGAGTGAAGATTCCTTGTGTGCAGGTGAAACGGCAAGCCTCTCGGCTTCGCTTACCGGACAAGCCGATGGCGTAGTCTTTCAATGGAGTGGTAACCCGGCTATTGACGGCGCAGTAACACCCGATGTGACGTTAAGCCCTCAACAGGATGTAGTTATTACATGTTTGGCAACACAAGCTTCTTCTGGTTGTGAAGCAGAGCAAACCATCACCATTGATGTGACACCGGTTTTTGTTGTGAATGTTACTCCCGATCTTATTCAGACGTGCGAAGCAACAGGAACTAATGTGGACGCAAGTACATCGTTGAGTGAACCGATGCAGTGGACGTGGTCGCCGCAGGAATGGGTGGCAGATGCAACGGCAGCGAACACCGAATTGGTAACTGAAAATTCCGGAACCTTAACAGCCACTGCAATGAGTGCTGCAGGCTGCACAGCTTCTGCTTCACTGGTTTTGGAGGTGTCACCACTTATTACGGATTTGGGTCCGGATACGGGTCGTTGCATTGATCAAACGTATACGCTGGGTGTTTCATGGCCTGCCAATTATGATGTTTTGTGGAGTACAGGGGCGAATACTTCTTCTATAACAGTAAACACCACCGGTGTTTATTCAGTGTTCGTGCAAGCGCCCGATGGATGTACTTCTCAGGACGAGGTGCTAGTAGAATTTTTTGATTATCCAGAGCTTGATTTAGGTGCTGACACATCGGCTTGTGAAGGCGAAGAAGTGCGCTTGCAGGCCGGAAATCCTGGTTTGGACTATGTGTGGAGTACGGGACAGCTTTCACGGGAAATATATGTGACTGACCCGGGTATATATGAAGTAGAAATAACGAACGGATACTGCGTTTCACGCGATACCGTGGAAGTAACTTTCAATCCGCTGCCTGTGCAACCTTTCTTGCCGGAATATGAATTCTGTTTTGAAGGGGCTACAGAGTCTTTTTTCCTGGATGCCCAAAATCCAGGTTCTTTTTATGTGTGGAACAACGATTCCCTTTCACGTGTTGTGATAATAGAAGAGGAGGGAACCTACAGCGTGTTGATTAGCACAGAACATGGATGTGTAAATGAATTTGAAACCACTGTAGTGCAAGAATGCATTGAAGCGCTCTACATACCCAATTCATTCACTCCAGATGGTGATGGAATCAACGATGCGTGGTTTGTTTACGGTGTAAATATTATCAATTATCACTTACAGCTCTATAATCGCATGGGGGAGATGTTCTTTGAAAGCAAGGATCTCGCTAAACCGTGGATGGGTCAGCGCCACGACGGTAACCAATATGTAGACTCCGAAGTTTATCCCTACATCATCCGCTATCAGCTTGTTGAAGAGAATGGAAATCTCAGCGAGATAAAAACTGTGAAAGGCTTTGTGACCCTGATTCGCTGATTTATTGCCCCTCTATCAACTTATATAACTCATCGAGTTTAGGCTGCAGAATAATTTCGATACGGCGATTTTTCGATTTGTCCTCAGCGTCCACGGGATAAAACTCTCCTCGCCCTGAGGCACTTAAAATCTGTGGTTTTACGCCACTATTTGAGAGAATAATTTTTACGACTTCTGTTGCTCGCAAAACACTGAGGTCCCAATTGTCTTTGGGATATGCCGGCGCATTCAATTTGTCGGTGTCGGTGTGTCCTTCTACTATGACTTCCATGTCGGTGTCGTTTTCGATGGCCTTTGCTAAGTCAATCAATGCTTTTTTCCCTTTCGGGTCGACTACAGTGCTTCCTGTGGCGAAGAGTAATTGAGCTTCCATGCTCACGTAAACTTTACCGTCTTTTTCGCTAACGGTGAGTCCTTTGTCTTTGAAACCGAGCAATGCAGCTTGTACTTTGTTCTTGAGTGCTTGGCTCGCAGCTTCCTGATCGGCAAGCAATTTTTCCAGATCAGCCAATCGCTTTTGTTTATCGGCCAACTCCGCATTGGTTTTATCAATGGCGGCTTGTTTTTCATTCAGATCTTTTTCCAAATCCTTAAGCATGTCTTCTTTTTTCTGAAGAGACTCTTGCGTGCGGTTGAGTTCTTCCACTAACTTCTTGTTTTCGCCGGTTGCCTGCGAAAGAAGCTCGCTGCTTTTCTTGGAAAGAATATCATTTAGCTCATTGATTTTATCGTATTGTGTTTTCAGCTGACGATACTCCTTCCCCAGTTGCGAGGTATCTGCCGAAAGCTCCTTAATCTGCCCGTCCTGAGCCGTAATTTTATTTTGTAAATCTTTGTTACCTGCTTCGAGTAGTTCGTTCGATTTTTTTAATGCAGCCAGGTCCTGATCGCACGTATTTTTCTTGGATTCTAGCTCAGCAAATTTGCGCTGTGGAACGCAGCTTCCAAGTGCAATTGCACATGCCATTGAGGCTATAAGAATGTGTTTCATTTTCGGAATGGGTTGTATACAAAAATGCACCCTTGGCAAAAAGCTGAGGGTGCATGAAAAGGAATGTTTTTAACTATGCTATGTGCAGCGAATCAAGCAAGCCATGCTTGCACTTCTTCGAGTTGAACTGCGGGAATTTCCAGTTTGTTTTTTTTGCGATATCCGTTCAGTTGCTGATGGACCGAAGTGGGTTTGCTCGACTTCAGTTTTTCAATGGTATCATAGCCGGCTTTGATGACGTGCTCCACCCAGGCTTCGGGTATACCTAAATCAGCGAATTCCTGGGGGTTGGGTCCTGACTGGAATTTCTCGGGACGCATTTGCGGGAAGAACAACACCTCCTGAATTGCCTCATTGTTGGTGAGGAACATAACGAGTCGGTCAACGCCAATACCCATGCCCGATGTAGGCGGCATACCATATTCCAGCGCTCGCAGAAAGTCTTGATCAATGAACATGGCTTCGTCGTCACCGCGCTCTTGCAGTTTCAATTGATCTTCGAAGCGCTGACGCTGATCTATCGGATCGTTCAATTCGCTATATGCATTCGCTACTTCCTTGCCATTAATCATCAACTCGAAACGTTCTGTGAGTTCGGGATTGCTGCGATGGCGCTTGCACAAGGGTGACATTTCTACCGGGTAATCCATGATGAACGTTGGCTGTATGAAATTGCCTTCGCATTTGGCGCCGAAAATCTCATCAATCAGCTTGCCTTTGCCCATGGCATCGGTTACTTCGATACCTATGCTCTTAGCGAATGCAGCGAGTTCCGTTTCCGATTGACCATTGATGTCGAATCCGGTGTATTGAAGAATGGCATCGCTCATGGTGATGCGTTGAAAGGGTTTGCCAAAGTCAATAGTTCGATCAGCAAACTGAACTGTGGTTGTTCCCAATGCTTCGTTGCACACATGCCGCAGCATCGCCTCGGTGAAGTCCATCATCCAGTAATAGTCTTTGTAAGCCACATAAATTTCCATCACGGTGAACTCCGGATTGTGCGTGCGGTCCATGCCTTCGTTGCGGAAGTTGCGGCTGAATTCGTACACGCCTTCGAATCCACCCACAATGAGTCGTTTCAAATACAACTCATTTGCGATGCGCAGATACATAGGGACATCGAGCGCATTGTGATGGGTAATGAAGGGACGTGCCGACGCGCCACCGGGAATAGCCTGAAGCACAGGAGTGTCAACTTCCAGGTATCCGCGTTCGTTGAAGAAGTTACGCATGGCATTCACAATCTTGGTGCGGGCGATGAATGTTTCACGCACCTTTTCATTGACCACGAGGTCGACGTAACGCATGCGGTAACGTAGCTCGGGGTCGGTGAAAGCATCGTGAATGATGCCGTCCTTATCGGTCTTAACCACAGGTAGCGGTTTTACAGACTTTGCAAGCAATGTGAATGATTCAACATGAATGGAAATTTCACCCATACGTGTGGTGAAGAGTTTTCCTGTAACTCCCACGAAATCGCCAAAGTGAACGAGGTGCTTGATTACTTCTTTATAGAGTGATTTGTCTTCTCCCGGGCAAATGGAGTCGATACTGATGTAAATCTGCACCTTGCCGGTAGAGTCTTGCAGTTGAGCAAAACTAGCTTTGCCCATGTCGCGCATGTTGTGCAGACGACCTGCTATAGTTACCGTTTTACCTTCTTTGTATTGATGCAGGATTTCGTGCGCCGTTGAATCGGTGGGAAAGGCTGCTGCCGGAAATGGATCGATGCCCAATGCACGCAGTTTGTCGAGCGACTCGCGACGAACGATTTCTTCGGGTGAAAGCTGTTGAATCATGCGGCAAATGTAATTCTCCGTCTAGACTTGGGAACGCGAAGGCACATTCAAAACAATGAACAATTGAAGCGCTTTTATTGATACTATTTTAAATAAAAAGCCCGATGCGATGATCGGGCTTTTTTCAATGTTATGATTGGGGAAATTATCGACGCTCGTAGCGATTATCTTCTACTTGAGCCGCTTCCTTAAAGGAATTATAAATACTGTTGGCTGCCTTTTGCTGGTAGGTAGCAGTGGTACGGTCGAGGTCGGATTGATAATTATCTACCGACTCTGATATGAAAACATCAGCGCTGCGTTGGATAACATAAACACCGCCTTTTCCAATAAGGGCTTTCGACATAGTACCGGTAGCCAAGCCAAAGCACGCACCGATGATAACGTTTTCCTGGACACTCACACCGCTAGAGGGCAAATTAGAGCTGCGCATTGTAACGTTTTCGGCCTTTTTCACATCACTGCCAATTCGGGTGGCAATGTCGGCCAATGAGCCCTCATTCATCATCGCAGAATATTTTTCAGCCTTCTTTTCCTTGATGGTTTCAGCTTTCATTGCATCGTACACGTTTTCTAAAGTAGGAACTCCTTTTTCCTTTACTTCGGTGAGGGCAGCGATGATGTAATCTTTACCGATAAGCATGGGTTGTGAGACCTCACCCAACTCTGCTGCATATGACCAGCCTACGAGTTCGCCCGCGTCTGCCAGGTTACCTACAGAGGTCGAGTTTGGTTTAATGTTTTTGCCTTCCTGCAATTTGGTGCCACCATTGAGTGTGTCGGCTGCCAATCGGAAAGCAGCTGTATCGGTGCAATTCAGAGAGAATTCTTTCGCAAGTGCATAGGCACTTTTAACGGTTGCACCGCTTGGCTCAATTGAGCGCTGAATTTGAGCCACTCGGGTGTATGGGAAGTTTTTACCTGTTACCTCGATGAGGTGCCAACCGAAATCGCTCTCAACAATCTGCAACGCTCCAACTGCACCATTGAAACAAGCATCTTCGAACGGCTTCACCATTTGACCGCGACTGAACTTACCTAGGCTACCGCCTTGTGCTCCGCTGCCGGGATCTTCCGAATACTGTTTTGCCATTTCGTCGAAATTCTTGTTTTTGGCAATTACATTTTTCAGTGAATCCAACATGGCTTTGCCTGTTGCTTTGTCTTTTCGAAGGATGTGACGCGCCTCAACGCTGTTGTTGTCGATGCCACGCTTGCTCGACTTTACTAGCGTAAAACGATTGTTGTGAACAAATGGGCCGAAAACGGTGCCCAAAGAATCACTGCTGATGCGGTTTTCAATATCAAGAGGTAATGAACCATTGGTGTAGTTCACGTATGCCTCGGTGGCATTGTCTGTATTGTTTAGTGCAAACATTGAATCGCTGGCAGCAGTGCGAAAATCGCTAGAAAGCTTTTCAAGTGACTCACGCATTGAGGTACTATCTGCAGATGAGGCCTGAACCGGGAATGTCAGGTATTTCACGGTGCGGCTAGTTTCTTGGCGGTATTCACGGTCGTTTTTGTGCTTATTGTAGTAGGCACGTACATCACTCTCTGTCCATTCGATGGTGCTGTCAGGAATCTCTGCAAAAGTCTTTACAACGAAATCAACATTCACCTTGTCGTTAGCTGTTTTGAAAGCCCACTTGGCATCTACGTTGTTGGCAAAAGCGGCTTTGCGCAACATAATATCATACTTCTCTTTTTGGCGCTTTTGCTTGATAAGCTTTTTCCAGTTGTCGGCCATTTTGGCGTCCATACCATCGAAACTTTTTCGCACTTGCTCTTTCAATGCTGTGCTGTCTTTACCACCGTAGATGGTGCTTTTTACGAACGGAGAAAGGAGTTCGCCGAACGTAATCTCTTCATATTCCTCGTCAGAAATCTCGATTCCCAATGCGTCGTATTCATCCTGGTAGATGATGTTCTCCACGAGTTGGTTCCAGGTATCATTTGAAAGACTTTGCTCGTTCCCCTGGTATTGGAATAGAGGCTCGCGATCTTGCAGTGCGCGCTGCCATTCTTGAGCGCTGATAGATTGTCCGTCTATTTCACCAATTGCCGCATTGCTATTGCCAAAAAGCGACATCACCGCGTCGTAAGGGATGAGGAAGGAGAGGAGACCTACACCTACCATTACCAACAACAAACCACGCTGTTGTCGGATTTTTTCAATCATTGCCATAAGTCAGTTTATCTTAAAATTTTGGGCTGCGAATATCGTAAATAGCCGCGAAACTTCAAGCAGGTGAACTTAAATAATTGACATTCAATATTTAGAAAATGAATGACGGGTGTAAATGGCCTGAAAATGAGGCATTAACAGAATTGCAAACGGCCCCCAATTAAGTTTGTAAGGTGATTTTTACTAACTCGATGCGTGTTTCACTCACTTTTAGGGGCGTAAAAATATAAATCCCATAGGTGATGGTTTCCATTTCCTCAGGGATATCGCCCCTTAAATATAGAATCAGTCCTCCCAGCGTATCGTAAGCCTCTTGGTTTTCCGGAAGCTCGAGTTGATATTTATTGTTGAGATAGTCGATCTCCAGACGAGCAGAAAAATCAAATGAGCCATCGGCATGTTGTATTTCAACATTGTCCTCCTTGTCATGTTCATCTTCAATTTCTCCGAAAATTTCCTCTACTATATCTTCCATCGTAATCATTCCGGCGGTTCCTCCAAACTCATCTACAACAACCGCTACTTGCTTCTTTTGCTTGATGAAAAGTTCTAAAATTTCATACGCTTGCATAGGTTCAGGTATGATAGAAATGGGGCGCAGGATGTGTTGAATGTGAGCAGGCTTCTTGAATAGCTCATAGGAATGTACATATCCAATGATGTGGTCTATGTTTTCCCGATAAACCAGAATTTTGGAAAGTCGGGTATCTATGAAGCGTTTTTTTAAATTTTCAATGGAATCTGTTATTTCAATTGCGACAATTTCGTTGCGCGGCACCAAACAATCGCGAGCCTTCAGGTTGGAGAAGTCCAGCGCATTTTGGAAGATTTGAATTTCGTGATCAATGGCTTTGCTCTGATCGATGTTGCCGGTTGCTTGTTCGAGGTAATGGTCGAGATCGATGCGCCCGAATTCCACTTCTTCATCTTTTATTTCTTTTCGGACAACAAGCCGAATGAACAAATCTGAGATTCCGGTTATCACCCAAGCGAAGGCGTACAGCACCCCGTACCAAACAGCGATAGGAATAGCCATCATGTTGAGCCAACGGTTGGGATTAATGCTGAAAATTGCCTTGGGAATGAATTCAGCAAAAACCAAAACGATGATAGTTGACAGAATAGTTTGAGAGAATACCACACCGAATTCTCCTACCGTTGCTGAGAATGCAGGGAAATAATCAGAAATAGAATGTTCGATAACCTCGCCCATATATAGCCCAAAAACGACAAGAGCTGCATTATTTCCAATGAGCATAGTTGCAATGAACAACTTGGGTTTGTTGACAAAATGACCAATGATATTTGAGGCGAAAACACCTTGCTTTTTGTCGAGCTCGATTTTCAGCTTATTCGCCGTGATGAAGGCAATTTCCATTCCGCTGGAAAAAGCCGAGGCCAACAGGGAAAGAAAAATGATTAACGGCCAATAGGAATCCATTTAAAGCGCGACCATAACAGGGAATTGTGCAACCTGTTCTGTCTAAGAACACTTAGCAAATGTAGTGAACCAAACAATCAAAGTTTTCACGATTTTACTGACGGGCATTGTTGCGTTCAATGCGAAGTCGCATTTTCCGACGAAACATCCACCAAAAAAACGAGATGGCGGGAATGAAGAACTTGTTTAACTCGTTGCGCCAAGGTTCGTAAAAAAGGATGGAGTAGCAGGCAAAAACGAACGAGGCAATAGTGAATACCAGCCAGAAATTTTCGATGATTTTATTGGTTTTTTCCATAGGTAGTGTCAGACTCTTCCTCAACCAGAATATCGCCTGTGGGCTGCAAAATACGATACTGTGTGAAACTATCGTTGCTTTCAAGTCCGGTGCCGCGCAAGATCGTTCCTCCTTTGAGTGTTATGGTGACGGCTTGATTGCTTGTTATACGAGCACTATCTTGCAAATAAATCAGCTCTTCGGTTTCGAGTTTTTCACCGGCGGCATTCATAAGTACAACATCGCTCCAGGCAGTGAGGGTTTTTTTATTTTCTTGATACTTGCCGTTGAGCGCGGTAATGCGAGCTTCTTCTTGATTCAACGAATCGAAAAATATCATGCTGAAGCCATTGCTTGCTAGCAAATAGTCATCGTCGCCATCTAATTCGAATTGTTCGAGCATACGGGCTTCAAGTCGTGTTTTTTTCTTTCCTTTTTCAGAAAAGGTATAGGTCGAATTGTAACTGGTTTGCGCGGCATGTGTATTGGTGTCGGTAATAGCGCGCACTTGTTGAATGTCGTTGCGACATGCCACGAGAAGAGCCGGCAAAGCCAATCCGAGGATTTTTAGGGTTGGACTCATCAATCGTATTTCACTTGCCTAAACCAGCGATCAAAAGAGGATGGAGTGAGGGAGAATCCAATCATAAAGCCCACGTAGTCTTCTTGAACCAGGTTGCCTGCCGTGGTTCCACGACGTCCCCACTCTGCACTTACGTGTACTTTAGTTTGAGAGCGAACAACGGGTATAGAAAAGCCCGCGGTAGTAGCGGTTTGTAAAATACGTGTATTATTGATGATTAATTCAGTACTGTTGTTGCGGTACCCAACGCGGTAATGCAATCGATTGAAGAAGTTGTTGCTAACGTCTGTAGTTGGTTTGAATTCGAGTCCTGCAGCCCAGCTGGTGGCATTGCTGAGGCCACGATCAAGGTTGACGTCTTCCGATATTTCGAGTCTGTAGAGTGACCAGTTTTGCATGCTGTATTCTCCTGCCAGTACAAACGTTCCCCATGTTTTATTGTACAATTTATAGGCTATACCAACTTGTATGCGTTGCGGGATAATGAGGCGTCCGCTCAGTGCATCCAGATGATGGGAGGTGTCGCGGAATGCGGTGTTACTGGCGAAGCGGATGGAATACATAAGCTCAGTATACTCTGCATTCAGGTTGGCATTTAGAGAATAGGTTGCACCGAGTTGAAGCGCACTGCCACCGGTGACCCGTCGCTGTGGGTCGCGACGAGTTGTAAGATTTACTTTGTATTGAAAACCGGTCTCAAAAGCGAGACCTTTTACCCATAGGTTATGGTTTTCTACTGTTGTATAATGTTCTGTTTGATTGAAAGAAACAACATTTTCTCGGGTGATGTTTCCAAACAGGTAATGGGTGTTCAGACCTAGCGAGAATTGATGCAATCGATGGTGAATGCTATCTGCTCCGTTTGAAGATGATTCACTGCCTCCAATGCGAAACATGCGAGAAATACCTAAAGTGGCTTTATTAACACCACCTCGCCCGGTATAGCCATAGGTTGCAGTTAAGGTATCGCTCAGTGTATCTTTCGAAGCGAAGCGGTAATCGACCGAACTATAAGGGTTAAGTCCTAAAGCAACCGCCCATTTTGATGAGGGTTTTTTAAAACCCATACTCAATTGATTCACTTGACCGTTGATATAGTTTTGGGTAGCGCCCTGAAAGGTCGATTTTGTGAAAGTTCCTTTAAGTGTGGTTTGTAGATTAGTTGCATCCAAGAAGGAATAGGATGCCGGGTTTGCCATATTCAAAACTACGGGGTCTGAGATAGGAGTGGTAATGCCTCCCATACCATAATGGGTTACATTAACGGTAGGCTCAATAATTCCCAAACCAAAACGTGAATATACCGAATTAGGATTGTACTGAGCCTTCATTGCATCAGTGCATAGCGCGAAGGCCAATAGTGCAACGGCCTTAACAATGGTTGATGCGGAGAAGTTCATGAAGACCAAGCTGAGTTAATTGAGGGACCGCAAAAATGGTGCTTTTCAGGGAGTTCTCAAAAAATGAATAATCACCCCCCGTGATTATTACATGAAGATCGTTGAACTCTTTGCGATAAGCGGCAATCATGGCATCGGTTTCAAGTAACGACGCCAGTTCTACTCCTGATTGAATGGAGCCTGCCGTTGACCGGCCTGCGGTGATCGGCCGAATTGCAGAAGGTTCGATGAGTGGAAGTTGCCCCGTGAATTCATGCAAAGCACGATAGCGCATGCGCACGCCTGGTGCAATACTTCCACCTATGAAAGACCCGTTGAAGAGTAGGGAGTACGTAATGCATGTGCCGCAATCAATTATCAGCACGTTGCTATTAGGTCTAAGCCGAGTGGCACCGGCAATATTGGCCAGTCTATCCTGTCCAATTGTTTCCGGAGTTTCGTAATGAATTGTAAATGGAAATGTTAATGATAAACTGAGTGGTATTATTGAAATCCCTGCCTCCTCTTCAAACTCACGAATGGGAAAATCACCTCTAACATCCGAAACAATAATAGAACCGGGTTGATGTGCTTTCATCCATGAACGGAACACGGACATCAACTGATCATCGAGACACGCTTCAAATGCAACAATGGAGACACCGTTGAATACCGAAATTTTAGTGAAACTATTTCCACGATCGATGGCAAGTTGAATGCTCATTTAGCCTTCCTTTCTCAATTCTGAAGCCGTTAATTAATCGTCCGAACCCCGGCCATGGATTTGAACGGCGTAAAGGAATAGCCAATCGTAGTAATCATATAACCGCCATCGAACCCAGGGTTGTAGTTGGAGCCCATTAAATCAAAATTATATGCCTGACGAATGTGTCCAATCATCATTGCATTGATAAAAACAGCATGGTAGTAATTAATCTGGAAGGTAGGTGAAAGTGATGCGCTTAGGTTGGCCATATAGTCGTAAACGTATATACGCTTGTTGTAGTTAGCCTCGAATCGCATTTTATTAATCATGGCACTTACGCCTATTCCCACAAATCCGAATAGTTTGAATTTGTCATGCCATAAACGGATGGCATTTTTTTGTCCGGGAGATTTGCCAAAATGAAGTTGCAGCAAATCGGTCGATACACCGAAGGTGGTTCGGAAATAATCGTTGCGGAAATATTTCGAGCCTTCAGCGGGGCGATTCAAATTGACAGCTAACTCACCGCGCAGATAAAGGTTTTTATTCAGTAAATAGCGCATTCCTCCCACATAAACATGGGGAATAACTTTTTCAATTTCGTATCCCTCGGTTATTTGTGAGTGCATGAATTGGGTTCCAGCAGATGCATCGAGCTTCAGGTTGACGGGGATAAACTGACCGGCCATCTGAACAGCACATAATAACCCAATGAATAAAGTCAGGATTTTCATGCGATAAAAATAGCCAATATCTTGAAACCGCCCTCTAGACAGCTGGAGAATGAAACGCAATGAACCATGCTCATTTCATTGTGAACATTTTGATAATAAGAATGCATTTATCGGTCCGACCTCTCCTAATTTGCGCCTCAATACAATTCAGAATGCAATGATTAATAGAAAAGAGTTTAGAAAATACGCCATGGGCAACCACGGTATCAATGGAACGGTCGTGGACGATGTTATCAGTCACGTATACGGGGCCGAGAATATGACCCGCACGGTAATCGAAGAACGCAACATGCCTTTCCGTGAGGTTGATGTTTTTTCGCGCTTGATGGCCGATCGAATCATTTTTTTGGGAACAGAAATCGATGATTATATCGCGAATATCATACAGGCGCAATTGCTTTTTTTGGAAAGTGCCGACTCGAAAAAGGATATCCAAATTTATATCAACTCACCAGGCGGTAGCGTATATGCCGGTTTGGGTATCTATGATACGATGCAATATATCAACCCCGATGTGGCAACTATTTGTACCGGTATGGCTGCCAGTATGGGTGCCGTGCTGCTTTGTGCAGGTGAGGCAGGAAAAAGAACAGGGTTGAAACACTCACGGGTGATGATTCACCAACCATTGGGTGGTGCGCGCGGCCAGGCAAGTGATATTGAAATTACAGCCCGCGAAATTCAAAAGCTGAAGAAGGAATTGTATGACATCATTTCGCATCACAGTGGCAAACCCTATGATCAGGTTTGGGCTGATAGTGATCGCGACTATTGGATGATTGCTTCGGAGGCCAAAGAATATGGAATGATCGATGAGGTGCTGGATAAAAAGAAGGCATAATCTTTCTCGTATGAATTTGAAAAGGCATCCTATTGGGATGCCTTTTTTTCGTTTAACTTCAATAGGGTTTTTGAAGGCTGTGCTTTCGCAATGTCATTTTCTTTTCTTGAAGTATTGAACAGCCCCCCTCTGAAGACCTTGATTTAGCTCATTTTTTATAGATGATAAATGTGGTTGAAAAGATTAGCGAGTAGTCATAGGTCAAACTCAGTTTCGTTGGTTCATTTGGATGTCGGCAAGAATCTGTGAAAGGTTTCTTGTAGGCCATTTACCAACCCTAATTTTTTCTACATGCTTCCTATTAACCTTACTTTGCGTGCCGGCAATGTGCATGCCCGTACCTTTCTATCGGTACTATTTAGTGTCTTTTTTCTGTGGGCCAACGCCCAACCTACTTTCAACAATATTGGTGCAGACTTAACTATTGCCTGTGGTGAAGAATTACCTTCTGCCGAAGGAGTTACGGCCATCAGCTCGTGCTCCGATAATGTTGAGGTGAATGTATTTGTTGCTGAAACAGGTGATATCACTTCTTCTTGCACAGTAAGCACCGCATTTGGTCCGGGTATCGATTGGGCAGTCTGGCTTCCGCTACTCGATGCTCCTTCTGTGGCTTGGAATTTTATAGGTGATCAATCGCTGACGTTTTATGGTAATGGAACCGGGCGTTTGACAGGAACGATACAGAACTCTATCAATTCATCTTGGCAAATGAATGTAGATATGCGTTTCGAAAATGGACGCTCCTGGACGGAATGGTCCGCTCTGGGAAGAAGCTATAAAAATGACCTTGGACTTGCGGGAAATAACTACCTCGATTGGTCCTATTATGAGCTTTCGCCTTCATTTTCTCATTTTTCCGGAATTGGGGTATTGGCCGGAAGCGAGCTCAATCTCTCCCACCTGCCTTCCAATTATTATTTCGGTTTTCAGGTCGGTGTCGCCTCCAATAATAAGAACAACCATGATGGTATGAGCGGTTGGTTCTCTTACACAGGAACCTTCAACGGCCAGGTTGTGAATGGAAATGGTGACGTGAATGTGGATCGTTCTTGCCAAACACCTCAGCAGGAGTGCGGAGCATCCGAGTTTACCTACACATACAGGGCTGAAGATTCCTGCGGTGCCGTTGCTTTCGCTAGTCGTTTAATTACGATTGTTGATGAGGTTGCTCCTGTTATTGACGCCGTGGAATCGCCTCTTTTTGTGCCCTGTGCATTGGCTGATAGCATCTATATTGCTGCCTCCGATGCTTGTTCTGCCATCAGTATAACGTATGTCGATGATGTTGTAGAGTCGGGGTGCCCAGGGATAATCACAAGAACCTACACGGCTGCAGACGGATGTGGCAACACTTCGGAAGCTATCCAAACACTTTACTTGGTGGATGAAGGAGAGCCTGAGTTTATCGTATTCCCGGCCGACACTAGTTTAAGTTGCGAGAACGCCTTGGAATTAAATCCCTCTGTTGAATACACTGCCGTGTGTTTCGGAACCACACTTACACAGAGTGATCAAATTACGGAAGGTGTTTGCCCTGCAAATTACACATTAGTCAGAACATACACGCTTACCGATGGCTGCGGAAATAGTGTCTCTCAGGCATGGACAGTGCAAGTGGCTGATACGGAGGCACCGATAATAGAAAATGTGCCCCTCAGTGCAGATTTGGATTGTGGTGATGAAGTGCCGGACGGTGAACCTACTGCTGCTGATAATTGCAGTGAGTATGTCATTTCTTCGAATGTGATTACTGAAGATCAGGCATGCGGCTATATAAGTACAACTACTTGGACCGCTATTGATGCTTGCGGAAATTCGGCTTCAGCATCGCAGGTTGTTTCATTTGTTGATAGCGCAGATCCAACATTTTCCTACATCCCTGAATCAGTTACTCTTAATTGCGGGGAGTTGTTTTTGTTAGATACAGCTGTTGTGAACGACGATTGTTCTCCTGTGACACTAGCTTGGACCGACGAACCATTATTTGATTGTGCCGGAAGTTTTATTCGCATCTGGCGCGCTTTTGATGGTTGCGGTAATCAGGCTTTGGAATCTACCATTGTAACCTTGGTTGATACTGAAGCTCCCGTTCTGGTTGGAATACCTGATATCACCGAAGGCTCATGTGGCGGAAATTCTATTACAGCTGAAGTAACCGCTATCGATAATTGCGATTCTGAGGTTACGGTTGAAGTGATAGAAGAATCGGTTGCTAGCAATTGCGGCAGCCTAGTGACATATACCTGGATAGCCACGGATAATTGCGGTAATGCAACCACTGAAGAGCGCACTTACGCCTTAACGGATGATGAAGGCCCAGTATTTGAAGCTATGGTTGACACTATTTATGCATCCTGTGGCGATGATGTAAATGCCTTGAATATAGAAGCCCCCGCAGTGTCTGATGCGTGCTCGGAAATATCCGTTTTTGAATATTCCGACGAAGAAATGCCCGCCGAATGTGGCTCTTTAATAGTGCGCACCTATATAGCTGCGGACGGATGCGGCAATACCTCTACTGCACAGCAAATTATTTTGCTTGAAGACACTTCTTCACCTGTGTTTATTTCAGTGCCTGATAATATTCTTTCCTCTTGCGGCACTTCCACAAATGATGATTCGCTCCCTGTTGTTGAGGATAATTGCTCCGAAGTAACTATTACCTTCGATGATGAAATTGCATCCGGCCAGGATTGCTCCGGTGGCTTGATACGCCATTGGATTGCAACTGATGCGTGCGGAAACACTGCTGCCTATGACCAGGAGATAAATTATACTGATAATTCAGCTCCTACTATTGTGTCGTTCCCTGAAGACATTACTGCGGGTTGCGATCAAGTGCCTGTTGCAGATGCTGCTGCAATTGTGTTTGAAGATAATTGCAGTCAGGCCTTTGCTTCGGTGGTGGATGTATTGGTTCCGGGTTCATGTCCCGCAGGTTTCAATATTGAACGAACCTTTACTGTAACAGATGCTTGCGGCAACAGTGCTTCAGTGCTGCAAACAATCTATGTTGTAGATGAAATTGCTCCTGTTCTCGAGGGGGTACCCGCCGACACCGCCATATATTGCGGTGAAGACTTACCTGTTGCAATTACTACTGCAACAGATAATTGCTCGGGTGTAGATGAAATTATTTTGGCTGTAGAAGAGCAGCTTGTGCCGATGGCTTGTGGAAGTAAGATATTGCGTGTGTATTCTGCTTCTGATGCATGCGGAAATACTACAAGTTTGGTGCAGGAGATCACTCTTTTGGATAATGTGCCACCGCTG
>Ga0315899_10002522_pt1 | contig 20258 bp, 13 predicted proteins | sample LakEriMetagenome_2_FD_203518 | JGI IMG/M metagenome (GOLD analysis project Ga0315899, IMG submission 203518) | Freshwater fungal communities from buoy surface, Lake Erie, Ohio, United States - Buoy 4 MA112 | ecosystem: Environmental > Aquatic > Freshwater > Lake | place: USA: Lake Erie, Ohio... | reverse complement strand
TGGCGACATAAATCAACACATCATAATCGGCAATGCTTCCATCCGAATTCCAGCGGTTACGCGACCAAACCGGGAATCGCAAATCATAACAAATCAGCGGACGTATTTTCCAGCCTTTCAAATCTACGATCAACGGCTGTTGTCCCGAAGCATAGTGTTGATCTTCTCCCGCCATGCGAAACAAATGTCGTTTATCATACGTTTCGTAAGTGCCATCAGGACGAACCCACAACAAGCGATTCATAAATTGACCGTTTTCTTCGGTAATAATGCTTCCGGTTATAACTGCATTATATAGTACGGCTTGTTGCCGCATCCAGGCTAAAGTTGGGCCGTCTGTTTTTTCTGCCAGCGGAGCAGGATTCATACTGAAACCCGTTGTAAACATTTCAGGCAAGACAATCACGTCAACAGGCTCATCAATTTTTCGCAGCATGAGAGTAAAATGCTCTAAGTTGCGCTCCCGGTTTTCCCAATAGAGTGACGATTGAACGGCTGCAATACCAATGGTTTCAGCAATCATAATAAGCGCGGTTATAATTTGCAGATAATCTCGGCTGCTTTTTCCAGCGTTTCATTCCGTTTGGCGAAACAGAAACGCAGCATGTTATCCTGCACGGGTTTGTGATAAAAAACAGAAATCGGAATCGCAGCCAAACCTGATTCTTTAATTAGTCGCACGGCAAAATCAGTATCTTTTTCTGTTGTGATGTTTTTATAATTCAGCAACTGAAAATACGTACCCGGAGCAGGAACGAATTCAAATCGCGAACCTTTGATCAGTTGAATGAAATAGTCTCTTTTCTCCTGATAAAAATTTCCTAATTCCAGATAGTGCTCGCGTTGCTTGAGAAATTCTGCCAATGCATATTGAGCGGGTGTATTGACAGAAAATACGAGATATTGATGCACCTTGCGAAATTCTGTCATGAGCTGTTTGGGTGCAAGGCAATACCCTATTTTCCATCCGGTCGTGTGATATGTTTTTCCAAACGATGAAACGATAAAGGATCGTTCGGCAAGTCCCGGGTATCGTGCCACACTTTCATGCGTGCGACCATCAAAAATGATGTGTTCGTAAACTTCATCTGATAAAATGATGATGTCGGTTTTTTTGGTCAACTTTTCCAACTGCTTCAAATCATCAGCACTCATCACGGCTCCGGTCGGATTATGCGGTGTGTTGATGATGATCATCCGTGTTCGGTGATTGATCACTTTTTTCACCGCATTCCAATCGATCGTATAATCGGGTGCTTTCAACGAAACGTAGATTGCTTTGCCTCCGTTCAATTCGATAGCGGGCTCGTAACAATCGTATGCAGGTTCCAGAATAATGACTTCATCGCCTTCACGCACGACTGCGCCAATCGCAGTGTAAATAGCTTGTGTAGCTCCTGCTGTCACAGTTACTTCCGTTTCCGGATCGTAGTTGGTTTGATAGAGTTCAGCTGTTTTTATGGCTATTTGCTCCCGCAAGGGCAGAATACCGGGCATTGGCGCGTATTGGTTATGCCCTTTTTTCATGGCATCATTCACCAGTTCTCGCAAATGTTTCGGGCATTCAAAGTCCGGAAATCCCTGAGAAAGATTGATGGCCTGATGCTCGCCCGCAAGCTTAGACATTACGGTAAATATCGTTGTGCCTACGCGTGGCAATTTGGATCCAAGTGTTCCTGTAAATTCAGGCATAAATTAAGTACTTGAGGTTGTTGAACGTGCATAAAATTAGCAATGTTTCTGCCGCTTTGCTCGTTTTAGTTAACCTAAGTTTAACGCTGATAGCGCTTTCCTGCTTCAAATAGGTTACCTTCGTGACTCATTCTAATACAATTAATAAATGATCATTACTGACAAGCACGTGGTAGCAGTGAGTTACCATCTCACAGTACCCGGCGAAAATGGCGGGGAAGACACAATCGAACAAACACGCCCCGAAGATCCTATGGTATTCCTTTTTGGAGCCGGGATGTTATTGCCGGAATTTGAAGGTAACCTGCACGGAAAGCGTGTTGGTGATGCGTTCGACTTCCGTATCAGCGCAGCAAACGGTTATGGCGAGTATATGGCAGACCATATCGTTAAGTTGCCTATCGAGAATTTTTTGGACGAAGCAGGTAAATTAGATACGGAAATGATTGCTGTTGGCAAGAACGTTCCTATGGTGGACAGCGAAGGTAATCGCCTTTGGGGTCGCGTTACTGAAATCGGGGTTAACCATGTAGGTATGGATTTCAATCACCCATTGGCCGGCAAAGAATTACACTTTGTTGGAGAAGTGGTTGATGTTCGCCCTGCAACACAAGAGGAGTTGGATCACGGTCACGTTCACGGACCGGGTGGTCATCACCACTAAAAAGAAAAAGGCTGATCCATCTATCAGCCTTTCTTTTTATCTATAGATTTTACAGATTCAGAAAATCTTTCCAATCGCCGAGGTTCGCCATCACCTGAATCTGGCGGTACTTCTCATGGAATTCTTTATCGTTCTGAATATTGTTCAATTGATCCAAACGGTACTTGTCGAAATTGCGCAATGCCTTTATTTCATCAGCTGATAAAGGTTCTCCGCTGAATTCACGGTCGCGCAAATCATTGATGCTCACAATACCGACAGTAGAAGCTTCGCTAGAGTAATGTTTCAGAATGTCGTTACGGAGTGCCATAGAATTCGTGCAAATGTAACGCGTAAATGCTCCCAAAAGTTACTTCTAGTGCGTCATAATTTTTAACACCGGCCTGTTAACCTTTACTTAACGGGCGAACAGATCTACTTTGGCAGCGTTGCTTTACGTTCCAATCCGTTCAAACTATCCTGCAATTTTAAAGCATATGTTTCATTCGGATTTACTTGCAACACCTTATTGAGCAGTCTGCGTGATTCGGGATAAAATGCAATGGTTCCGGTATAGTTTCTGGCAAGAATCAACGTTTTAGAAACATTTGCCGAATCCGCTTTCCAATTACTCAATGCTAATTCATTGGAAGCCGCAGCATTTAATCCGCCCTGCAATTGATCTTTCGCCTCAGGATTGAGTTCTATCGCTTTAATGAACGCTTCTTTAGCGGTTCCGAATTGTCGGCTCATAAAACTAGCGCCGGCGTAATCTGCCCATGCTCCTTTGTCCTGAGGATTCATGCGTGCCGCATAACCTAAATAGCGCGCCGCATTTGGGTAATCCTGTTTTTGCGCATAACTATTTGCTGTGTTAATGTACATCTGTGTGTAGTTGAGCAAAATCGGGTTGCGCGGAAATATCGGGCTCACTTTTGCCCATGCTGCAGCCGACTGATCAAAATCTTTTTTGTGATAGTACGCTAATCCCAGATTTAACCAACCGTTAACATAACGTGGGTGTAACGTCGTGGCTTTCGTCAAATATTGAATGGCAGTATCTGCATAGGCATACACCTTCAAACTGTCTTTGCCCAGAAACTCTACGCCGCGATCCATGAATCGTGCGCCCGCGTTACCATTACACAAAGCACTCTCCGGATGTTTTTGGACATCACTGATAAACAACGAAGCATCATTTTTCCATTCGAGATTTCGTTGTGCAGTAATCATAAATGCAGGAACAGAAATCAATATAAAAATGATGGAAGCAACCGGTGTCGCAATTTTAAATCGTTCTATTCCGGCAACAATGCCCCATGCGAGGATCATGCAAAATCCAAGTGACGAATGAAAGATCAGACGTTCGCCCATGGTTGCCCCGATGTCAAACAACAAATTGCAGATCAATGCAAAAAATCCGAAATAAAGGAGCAATGCAAATGCCAAAGGATGTTGTTTTTTCCACCAACGCCATAGCACATAAATCAAAAGTCCATAAATAAGTATTGATAACAACACCTGCCAATGATAGATGTGCACATACGGGAAATGTTGATACGAATAATCGGACACCAGCGGATAAGGCTTCGCCAACAAGACAAGGTAATCATCGAGGCGGTTGATTTTCGTTGCAACGACCTGATCGCCTTTTGCAAACATGTACGGTTCGTTCAACGGATCACTGGCGTTGCGATTTTTCGGCACACGTGGCCCTTCTGTGGCAGTAGCAGATAATCGAATCATCGCGTATAAAATCGTAACAAGAACAATGACGGTGCCTTGCGGAACCATATTCGAAAAACTACGCTTGTGAAATAAATGCAAGCCCAACGGAATTAGCGCCAATAGCGCAATCGCGTATTCTTTAGATAAATACGCCAGCAAGAAAAATACAGCGCCTTTTGTCAGGTCTTTCCTGTTACGGGAAATGTCGAATCGGAAGAAATAAATGAACGTTAACGCAATGAACAGTAAAGACATGATTTCATCACGACTTTTTACGTTGGCCACCACTTCCGTATGAATTGGATGTATGGCGAACAACGCCACAGATAGCAACGCAAGATCTGTGTTGGTGCGGAACACACATTCGCGCAAGAACCACAATAGAACAACGCATAGTAGCGCATATAAAACAATATTCACCATGTGTCGCACCGTAGCCAGTTCCATGGTGGTTGCTTTGATCTTGCCATCGAGATCATTTTGTTCTGCAACTAAACGTGAAAGTGTTGTCGGATCCGGAATGGAAGCGTTGCGCAATGCTAATACGGAATCGCGCACTTCTTCATAACGTTCACCATAACATTCGCCGAACAACTGCTGTTCTATTCCGAAGGTCACAATCGACAACGGACGATAACGACCGCCTTCCAATTGTTCATTTACACCCATGCTGGCATAAAAGCTTTTGTACGCATCGTTGGCCATAATATCCCAAATGCCCGAAAATCCTTTCTGTACAAATGTGTTTTGACGCATCACGATATCATCGTCTAGCGCGTATTCATTTTTATACGAGTTTCCATAAAACAACACGGCGATAAGGGCTACAGCCACAGCCTGAATGCGAAAATTGGTGGTGAAAAACCATCCTTTCCCACTTAATTCCGGTAAAGTAAAAGACGTTGCTTTCGACGAACTTTTCGCTGTTTTCGATTTACGGTCTGCTTTGCTCATAGGTGTCACGAATCTACAAAAAAGCGTGATTCCGTTGTGGCAGGATTTGTGTGGTGTGAAAACCCGCTTGGGCATCATCGGGAAAGTGGTAACTTCACCCGTGGAGGAATGCACGGCTTTTCCATTATGTGGCAACGATTTTATCGATCTCGCTTTTTGTATTTGGTTGCAGGACTGCTGTGTCTGGCATTAGCGAAAATTATTGTGCTTCGCGATGCAGGTTCTCCCGCACCGGCAGCTGAACAATTTAATCGTGTACTGCATCAACGTGAATCGGAATTAGCAGCATATCTCGACACGTTGATTCGTAAAACCAACGGGCAAACTCCTCAGGCTATTTTTAAAGCGAACACGGCTTCACATCGCACTCTTTATAAAGACAAGGGCTATGTATTGCTGATGTATGTTGGCGATACGTTAAAATACTGGTCGGACAATTCTGCTGCTGTAGAAAATTACATGAAGGAAGTTTGTCTGGACGAACGCCTGGCCCGATTGCGTAACGGTTGGTTTCAGGTTATTCGCAAGCACGATAATTCAGGAAGAACATATATTGGTTTATCATTAATTCGTTCGGCATATCCGTATCAGAATCGTTATCTCGTCAATGAATTTTGGCGCGACTATAATGTTCCACCCGAAACGAATATTGAAACTAACGATCCCGGATCGGTTAATGCTGTTGTTGCGGCAGATGGAACGTATCTGTTTTCGCTCGATCACAAACAGAGTTCACAACCCATCGTTCCGTTATGGTGGCGCATTATTAATGTAGTGCTCAATTTGTGCGGGTTTGTTTTATTGATCAAATACCTGCATGAAGAAACACACGCATTGCCCGACACGCTGAGTGTGCGATGGAAAGTAATTCTGTTTCTTACTGTCCTAGCCGTATTCCGCTTTGTGATGATGTTGTTGCATTTCCCGGATACTTTTTACAACTCCGAGTTGTTTAGTCCTTTGCATTACGGCGATGCGGAATCGTTTTGGAACTCCAACCTTGGCGACTTCTTTCTGAATGCCTTGCTCTTGTTGTTCGGAGTCATTTATGTGTTACGTCATCCGAAATCACTCGTCATCAATTTTCCTCAACAACGTGCATCACGTTATTTGTTGGCGCTTTTCATGATAGCAGTTCCTGTTGCCGGTGGTTGGCTGATTAATCAGATGATTCAGGATCTGGTGCAGAACTCCGACATTTCCTTTGATGTCAACAATATTTTCGATTTGTCGGTTTTCAGCTATTTAGGTTTGTTGTTGTTGGCATTGTTTGTCGCAACGTTTTTCTTACTCGCAGATCACGCAGTGATTCAAATTAAACGCATGCAGTTGAAGTTTGTTGAACAACTCGCATTGTTTATTCTGGCTGCTACATTATTCACCGTTGTATGCGCACTGCAAGACAATGTGGATATGATTACTGTGTATTGGCCTTTTGCCATTCTTTTCGTGTTATTTCAACGACCTACAGATACGGAAGAAAGCCGTTATCCTTTTTCGCTGATTGTTTTACTGGTGTTTTTGTTTTCGTTCTACACCACACACATGATCGGTAAACAATCGCGTTACAAAGAACACGACTCGCGAAAATTATTGGCTGAAAAATTGGCTGCTGAACAAGATCCGATAGCAGAGCATTTCTTTATCGAGTTGCGCGATAAATTGATGTACGATACAGTACTGATTAAATTATCACAGGGGCCGGAAGCGGATCTGAATGCGTTCGAGAAACGTGTGGCGCAACAATATTTCAGCGGCTATTGGGAAAAGTATGATGTGAAAGTGGCATTTTTCGATACGATGTGCGTGCCTTTATTACGCCATGCTGCCACGTATTCCGACAACTTCACACTGATGGAAGAGATTGTGCATCGTCAATGCGAACCTACACAAACAGAACATTTTTACTTCAGAACAAAAGGTGACGGCCGTATTTCGTATGTCGCGAAATTGGTGTTACAATGGCCGGGTAGAGAAAAGTTTTTAGGACAAGGAACGTTGTTTCTGGAACTGGATTCGAAGTTGATGAACGAAGAAGTCGGTTTTCCGGAATTGTTGCTTGATCGAGAGTTAACAGTAAACCAACGATTGCTGAATTATTCGTATGCAAAATACAAGAATGGCGTATTGTTAAATCATGCAGGGAAGTTTCAATTCAGTTTATCGCCCGAACAATATTTGGCTGCAGCACGAAAGAATGAATTTGTTGTGCAAGAGCACTACGAGCACTTGGTGTACTCTCCGGATAATGATACCGCAGTTGTACTCAGTATGCCTCAAGAAGGGTGGTTGAACATCACAACGGGGTTTTCGTACATATTTACGTTATACAGTTTGCTGCTGATGTTGGCATTATTCCTGCGTCAAATTATCGTTGCGGGTAATGCATTCAGTCAGTTAACATTTAAGTATCGCATTCAATTGGTGTTGGTGTTAATCGTTCTTGCTTCGTTAACCTTATTCGGTAGTGGTTCTATTTACTACATTCAGCAACAATACCAAACCAAAAACTCCGAAATTATAAGTGAGAAGGCACATTCCGTATCATTGGAGATTGAATCCAAGATTGAGGATAACAAATTAACGGCGCCATACAAGGAATACACCACCTATCTCTTACGTAAGTTTTCGAATGTGTTCTTTACGGATATCAACCTCTATGATCTGGAAGGTAATTTGTTTGCTACGTCCAGAGGGAAAGTGTTTGATGAAGGTTTGGTTTCACGCAAGATGAATCCGGAAGCGTATTTGCAATTGCACATAAATAAGCGTTCGGAGTTTGTGCATGACGAGAACGTGGGTAATCTGGCTTATTTGTCGGCGTACTTACCGGTTAAGAATAAATCGGGTGAATTGATTGCTTATTTGAGTTTGCCGTATTTCGCGAAGCAAAACGATTTGGAGAAAGAAATATCTTCTTTCCTTGTGGCATTAATTAATGTGTACGTGTTGCTGTTCTCCCTGTCGGTTATTGCAGCAATATTTATTTCGAATTATTTGACCAAGCCGCTTCGTTTAATTCAGGGCAAGATGCGCGCTGTTATATTGGGTCAGAAAAACGATCCGATCAACTGGGAAACCAACGATGAAATCGGAAGTTTGGTGCGTGAGTATAACAGAATGATTTCTGAATTGGCGCATAGTGCCGAATTGTTGGCGCAGAGCGAGCGAGAAAGTGCATGGCGCGAAATGGCAAAGCAGGTAGCACATGAAATTAAAAATCCGCTCACGCCAATACGACTCAGTTTGCAACTGCTGGAACGTGCCTACCGCGATAAAGCACTGGATCTGGATCAGAAAGTAGAGCGTTTGACGAAAACGATGATTGAGCAGATTGATACGCTTTCTTCTATAGCAACAGCATTCTCCGATTTCGCAAAAATGCCGAAGCCGCAAATTGAAGAAATGGATCTTCATGAGTTGCTGGATAATGTGGTGAGTTTATTTCAGGAGACGGAAGAGCGTATCAAAATTTCGTACGATCACGGAACGTTGGATCATGCTGATGTGGAAGGTGACTATGAGCAGTTGATGCGTGTGTTTAATAATTTGATTCGCAACGCCATTCAGGCTATACCGGAAGAGCAGGATGGAATTGTTGAGGTGAAGTTGAGCCGTGAAGGACAGCATTTTGTGGTAACCGTAAAAGACAACGGTACCGGCATCAGTGACGAAGTAATCGATAAAATATTTGTGCCGAATTTCACCACTAAATCCGGCGGAATGGGTCTGGGACTCGCTATGGTGAAGAGTATTGTGGAGAGTGTAAATGGTCGCATCCGTTTTGAAACCACGAAAGGTTCGGGAACAACATTTTATGTTTCTATTCCGGTTCGTAAAGGTGATTCACAATAAATGATCAATTCGTACCTTTAGCGCCGTATGCAACAACGTCCTGTTCGAGTTTTAATTGCGAAAGTTGGTTTGGATGGTCACGATCGTGGCGCCAAAGTAATAGCTTCTTTTCTGCGCGATGCAGGCATGGAAGTAATTTATACCGGATTACGTCAAACCCCTGAAATGGTTGTCAATGCAGCACTGCAGGAAGACGTTGATGCAATCGGTGTCAGCATTTTATCCGGTGCGCACATGACGGTATTCCCGAAAATTATGACCTTGATGAAAGAGAAAGGCTTGAATGATGTATTGTTGACAGGCGGCGGAATCATTCCTGATGCCGATATGAAAAAGCTCAACGAACTCGGCGTGGGCATGTTGTTTCCTCCGGGAACGGATACGAAAACGATCGTTGATTATATCAACGGATACGTGCAAGAACACCGAAGATAAATTGATTTCAGTCCGCTATTGAAAATAAATTTGCATCATAAAATATTTCCGCTATATCTTTGCGCCACATTACACTCATGAACAATAACTTAAATATGATGATGAACTGCTGCATGAATCCATGACAGTGGGAATAGCATTTATATAAAAGGCTTTCCCGATTTTGGAAAGCCTTTTTTTATTAATTTAACCGAACTTCAACATGAAACGCACCGCATTAACCTTCCTTTCCTCGTACATGTGTATGTGCATGTGTATGTGCTGCTGTGCAAACAGCAAGCCCGGAAGGTATATGCTTACATGGTGCAGTTGATTGTTGGTGTGTTGAGCGAAGCCCTCCGGATTTCCGTGAGGGCTTTTTTATTGTCGGTTCTCACGGATTTTCCAAAAAACAAATCCGAAACAACTTACAATAAAATTTATGCAAAGCTTTAGAACCGAACTCGAAAATCCGATAGTAGAACAAGATATCCTCGACCTGCAGCATAAAATCCTGCAGTTTCATTCCGGAGCAATTGACCCCGAAAAATTCAGAAGTCTGCGTCTTGCACGAGGTGTGTACGGACAACGCCAACAAGGCGTACAAATGGTGCGCATTAAAATTCCGTATGGATGTTTTAACACCAATCAATTGCGACAATTGGCAAAATTGTCCGATAAATACGCGACGGGTAATTTGCACTTAACAACGCGGCAGGATGTGCAATTTCATTTCGTGAGTCTCGATGATACACCTGCGTTGTGGGCGGAATTAGAGCAAGACGATTTAACATTACGCGAAGCATGCGGTAATACAGTCCGGAATATCACGGCTTCTCCGGAAGCAGGCATTGATCCCGGTGAACCATTTGATGTAACGCCGTACGCTGATTTTCTGTTCAGGTATTTTCTGCGCAATCCTGTTGGTCAAGACATGGGGCGGAAAATTAAAATTGCGTTTTCCTCGTCCGAAGCCGACACGGCATTTACGTTCATGCACGATATCGGATTTATTCCGCGTGTAGAAATTGTCACCGGCAACATCCAACGTGGATTCAAAGTTGTCATCGGCGGTGGGCTCGGCGCACAGCCATTTCCGGCGCAAACCGCATCTGAATTTATTCCCGAAAGTGAAATTGTGCCGTTCACGGAAGCCTTGCTCCGTGTGTTCGACCGACATGGTGAGCGCAACAACAGAAATAAAGCACGATTGAAATACTTACTCCATAAAATCGGAATTGAAGAATTGCTGCGTTTGGTACAAGAAGAAAAACAAGGACTTGCAGCACAACACGTGAATATTCCTGATTTTGAAAATGCCATAGACGAATCGAAAAGTATCTATACCACATTTAAGAAAAGTAATTCTGAAGCATTCGATGTTTGGAAACGCAGCAGCGTAATCGCTCAGAAACAACCGGGATATGTGGCTGTGCATGTGCGCATTCCTCGTGGTGATTTAGCTTCCACAACAGCGACAGCACTTGCTGATGTTATCGATCACTACGCACGGTCATCAGATAGCCGCATAACTCCTCAGCAAAGTATTTTGTTGCGTTTTGTTCCTGAATCGGCTGTTCCCGCTTTGTATCAGGCGTTGCAAGTTCTTGGTTTGCATTTGCCGGGAGGAAGCGCATTAGGAGATATTACATCTTGCCCTGGTACAGACACGTGCAATCTCGGTATTTCCAACAGTACCAGAGTTGCGGCTGTGCTTGAAGAAGTTGTTGCACATGAATTTCCGCACTTCATCGGAAGACGCGACTTAACGATAAAAATCAGCGGGTGCATGAACAGTTGCGGTCAGCACGCATTGGCGGATATCGGTTTTCACGGAAGTTCCCTGAAGATTCGAAGTGCTGTAGCTCCTGCGTTACAATTGGTACTTGGTGGTGGAAAAGGTGTTGCAGCAGAAAAAATTATCAAGTTCCCGAGCAAACGTGCGCCTGCAGTATTGCGTGTTTTAATCAACGATTTCGAATATAACGCAACCGGCGAATCGTACCGTGAATATTTTCTTCGTCGGGGTAAAATGTATTTCTATCAATTGTTGAAAGCATTTGGGGAAACCGACGATATCACGGATGATCTGCTCATCGATTGGAATTCCGATAAAAAATTTGCTTTGGCTGTGGGAGTGGGTGAATGCGCCGGAGTGAAGATCGACTTAGTAACTGTATTGTTGCATGAAGCCGAAGATGCTATTCGAGCTTCGGAAGAACAGGTCAATAAATCGCGCTTTGCGGATGCTGCTTATCATGCTTACAATGCAATTATTCATGCAGCAAAAGCTGTTTTGTTAGATGATGGAATACAAGTGAATAGTCAGTTTTCCGTCATTAGCGAATTTCAAACGCACTTTGGTGTAGCTTACGGATTCCCCGACAACGCTTTCGCACAAGCAGTGTTGCAAATTAAAGAGCAACAGCCCACACAAGCCTTTACGCAAAAGTACCTTAAGGAGTCGCGTGAGTTTGTGCATACTACTATTCAGAAGCGATTAGCGAACCGGAAAAACATTCATGCCAACTAAGACTATGAAATCAAGACTTCAATTATTCCGGAATAGTCGAATGCGATGTTGTTGTTGCAAATCATCCTTTTAAAACAACAATTTATCACTTCTAAAATTTGAAATCATGAATACGTATTATAAACAACCGAAACTTACAATTATCGGCGCAGGCCCCGGAGATCCTGAATTAATAACCATTAAAGCAATTAACGCGTTGGGTGAAGCAGATGTCATTCTATACGATGCTTTGGTGAATTCCGAATTATTAAAATATGCTCCGTATCAAGCTATTAAAATTTTCGTGGGGAAACGCAAAGGTGCACATCATCTTACTCAAGATCAGATCAACTCACTTATCGTTGACTATGCCTTTTCACACGGACACGTGGTTCGGTTGAAAGGTGGCGATCCTTTTGTGTTTGGACGTGGGGCAGAAGAACTGGAATTTGCTGATCGCTTTAATATTGAAACGGCAGTTGTGCCCGGTATTTCGAGTTCGATAGGAGTTCCTGCATTGCATGGTATTCCTGTAACGTATCGTGGAATTAGCGAAAGCTTTTGGGTGCTGACGGGACGAAATTCTGCAGGAGAAATTCCGAATGACATTCATTTGGCTGCGCAATCAGAGGCAACGGTAATCATTTTAATGGGTCTAAGTTCACTGCGGGAAATCACAAAAGTGTATGAGCAATACGGCAAGGGTGCTTTACCGGTAGCTGTAATTCAGAATGGATCTTTACCCACCGAGAATGTTGCCATCGGTTCTGTAGATACTATTGAGCGCGTTGTACAAGAAGAAGGAATTAAAACGCCGGCTGTTATTGTTATCGGAGAAGTGGTGCGAAAACATCCGCAGGCGCTGTACACACTCGCTTTGGAAAATCATTTGTTGAATTAATTCACCGTGAAAAGAACTACAATAATCCTATTGATAACGTGGATGCTGATGTTGCCGGCGATGGTTTTGGCGCAGCGCACTATCACTCCGCGTTATCTTGTTTGGGGCGGTTTTCAGCAACGCTTGGTATTGAACGAAAAGTGGGAGTTGTTCAATGATGCGCAAGCCCGATTGGAACTAACCGATGGAGACTGGTTCAATATACTTTGGCGCCAGGGAATTCAGCGCAAGTTCAAAAATGATCATACTGCAATGATTGGTTACGCACGTTTTCATTTGTACCCGAATCCCAATAACGGTGCGTTTCGTCGTGAATGGCGCTTGTGGCAAGAATGGGGTGCTAAGCAGGTATTGACAAAAAGCACGTTCATACAACGTGTGCGTGTTGAACAACGATTCATAGCAACACCGGAAACGAACTACAAATTCGCCACTGTTCGCGCGCGCTTTCGAGTGGAATGGCATCGTTATATTATCGAACAACGCAACACCTATTTAATACTGGGCAACGAGCTCATTATTGCAGCTACTCGTATTAACTTTGCTGTCCTTGATCAAAACAGAATATTTGGTGGTTTTGGATATAAGTTCAATGAGCAGTGGGGAGTTGCTGTTACAGGTATGCACCTGCTGTTGCGACGTTCCAACACGGAATTAGAGTCTCACGGAATTATACGATTTGTTATTCAACACCAACTTGCGCTATGAGCACGCATACTACAAATGATAAAATGAACAATACGTTGTTTCCGGTTTTTTTAAAATTGGAACACATGCACGTATTGCTTATTGGTGGCGGTGCGGTGGCGTTAGAGAAGTTGAACAATATCTTACAACAGAGTCCGGCTGTAACAATTACAATTGTCGCCTTGGAAGTCATTGAAGAAGTAAGCAGCATCGCACGTTTGCACAAAAACGTTTTTCTGGAGGAAAGACCTTACACACCGGAAGATTTGGAGGGAAAACATCTCGTTATTTCTTGTGTGGACGATATCGCAACAACTGCACTGATCCGCGATGATGTTCACGCCCGTGGTTTGTTATTGAACGCTGCCGATCGTCCCGATTATTGTGACTTTTATTTAGGCGCAGTGGTGAGCAAGGGTCCGTTAAAAATAGGAATCAGTACTAATGGCACTTCACCTACTTTGGCGAAGCGATTGAAAGAGGTCTTATCTGAAAACATTCCTGACGAAACGATTACTTCTGCTCAGCAGCTCAATCAACTCCGCGATCATCTGCGCGGTGACTTCAAAGAAAAAGTACGCGTGTTGAACGAAGCCACTAAAGTTTTGGTGGAAGAATCAGCGACCAAGCATACGGTAAAACGGAAGTACAAAGTTGTGCTGAATGTATTGTCAGTGCTGAGCTTAATGGTTATCGGGCACTTGCTCTTTTCATTTATTCCGTTAACGGAAGTTTGGGACGGAATCACCATTGCAACTGCGCAAATTGATCAGTCGATCTTATGGTGGATATTGGGCGGCTTTGTTGCGCAGATGATCGATGGTGCTTTAGGAATGGCTTATGGAGTGAGTGTAACCACATTTTTAATGTCGTTTGGTGTGAGTCCTGCAGTCGCAAGTGCCAGTATGCATGCTTCCGAAATTTTAACTACCGGTACTTCATCATTGGTGTACTGGCGCTATAGAAATATTAATAGCAAACTTTTTCGTTCATTATTAATTCCAGGTGCAATAGGTGCTGTGCTTGGCGCATTAACGGCATCTTTATTAAATGCAAATCTCAAAGTATTAAAACCGTTCGTAGCGTGTTATACTTTGTTTTTAGGGATTTTAATTATCCGAAAGGCAATCATGGTGAAGAAGCCGAAACAAAAAATTAAGCGAATCGGAGTTTTAGGTGCCGTAGGCGGGTTTCTGGATTCTGTTGGTGGCGGCGGTTGGGGACCTATTGTGACATCAACATTACTCGCCGGTGGTCGTGATTTGCGTTACACGATCGGTTCTGCACATGCGGCGAAATTTTTTGTGGCTGTGATTAGTACTGTCTCATTTTTCTTTCTGATTGGTATCGAACACTGGACGATTATTGTCGGATTAATGATTGGAGGTATGGCAGCAGCACCACTTTCTATCTGGTTATCTACTAAAATTTCGGTGCGTAATGGGCTCATTTTTGTAGGATTTTTGGTAGTTATTATCAGTTTAAAAACCATGTTGGGATTATGATCGCTGCGGTGGAGAAAAGTAGCGCTTATTTATCACTGAATCCGGAACAACGGATGAAGCAGCTGTTCGCTGAGTTTTCTGAGCGCGATATTTTGTTTACGTCGTCGTTTGGAACAACGTCTGCGATCCTGCTGCATTTGTTGCACCGCGTTGCTCCTCAGCATCCTGTTTATTTTTTGGATACAACGTATCACTTTTCTGAAACACATCAGTATAAAGAAGACCTGAAGAAGTTGCTTCAACTGAATGTAATTACTCTACAACCGGAAGAATGGAAAAACACATTTACGCGTGAAGATCAAACATGGAGTAAGGATCCGGATTTGTGTTGTTCCATTAACAAAGTTGAACCGCTCGATAAAATCAAGTCCAATTATAAAATTTGGATTTCCGGATTAATGGGCGCTCAGAACAAGTTTCGTAAACAGTTGAATATTTTTGATCCCCGCGAAGAGATCACAAAGTTTTATCCGATTATTGATTTAACGGAATCACAAGCTGCAGCGTATATGAAAGAGTTCGGACTTCCGGAACATCCGCTTATTAAACAAGGGTTTCATTCGGTAGGATGTTATCACTGTACGGTAAAGGGTAGAGGGCGTGAAGGACGGTGGGTAAATAGATCGAAAACAGAGTGTGGATTGCACTTATAAATTAAACTATGAACAACGAGAAAATTTCAGTGGCATTATTTGGCTTTGGTTGTGTGGGTCAGGGCTTGTATGATGTATTAAATCATTCCGAAGTGTTGCAGGCGAATATTGCCCGAATTGGAGTGAAAGATCCGAAGAAACAGCGGAGCGTTGATGCATCATTGATTACTTACGACAAAGATGATATTCTTAACCGTCAGGATCTGGATGTTGTAGTTGAAATGATTACCGATACGGATGAGGCATACGCCATTGCGAAAACTGCAATGAATAATGGTATGAATGTCGTAAGCGCCAGTAAGAAAATGTTGGCTACCTATTTTGCGGAGTTATTCAAGGTTCAGGAAGATACCGGTAAAGCACTGATATACGAAGGTGCTGCAGGAGGTAGTATTCCCATCATTCGTACACTGGAGGAATATTACGACAATGAGTTGCTGGGAAGTTTACGCGGCATTTTAAACGGCACAACAAATTACATTCTCACACGAATGGAATTGGAGAATAAGGATTATGGTGATGTGTTGAAAGATGCGCAAGCAAGCGGCTTTGCGGAAGCAGATCCGTGGTTGGATGTTGCCGGATTCGATACGATGTATAAAACAATTTTGTTGTCTGTGCACGCATTCGGAGTTGTCTTGAAACCGGAAGACGTTCTTACTTTAGGTATTCAGAATATTTCGTTCGATGATATACGCTACGCGCGTGAAAAAGGGTTGCGCATCAAGTTAATCGGCAGTGCAGCGAAATCAGCAGACAAATTTCGTGTGTACGTGATGCCGCGTTTTATCAGCAAGGAAGATGAGTTGTTTAACATTCTATACGAATACAACGCTATTGAAGTAGAAGGAGCGTTTTCGTGTAAACAAAGTTTTGTAGGTAAAGGCGCGGGAAGTCATCCGACGGGAAGCGCAGTGTTGTCCGATATTTCGGCGTTAACTTACAATTACAAATACGCGTACAAAAAGTTGAATAAGCTGCGCGCTCTCAACGGTGGTCGTATTGCAGGAAACGAATTACTTGATAAGAAATTTACAACACGCGTGTATATTCGCTTTGGTGATAAAGAAGAATTACGTGATCTCGATATTCAGCACGTGGTGGAAGAATATCGTTCTCCAAAAGTCAACTTTATTATAGCGGATGTAGGATTCGAGTCGTTGTATAAGCACAAAGGCAACAAAGATTCGAAACTCTTTATTTGCGAATGCTAAAACTACACCCGCACTCCAATTATGAGCATGTCGTCAACTTGTTCTAAGTGACCACGCCATGTTTCAATCGTTTGATCCAGAATTCGCAATTGCTCAAACATTTCATGATCTTGCACGGTTAGAAGCACTGCCTTTAATTGTGCAGGTTTAAATTTCTTGCCTTGTGGTCCTCCAAACTGATCAGCATAACCATCAGACAACAGATAAAAACTATCGCCGGTTGTTAATGTAATGTTGTAGTTGGTGTAGTTCTTGTCCGGATACTCCTTGTAACTTCCGATAGAAACTTTATCGCCTTTGTATTCTGTGAAGCGACGATCTTTAAAAACATACATTTGATTGTATGCTCCGGCATATTGTAATTCGTTCGTTGCAGTATTGAAAATCGCCAAAGCAATATCTACACCATCACGAACCTGCATGTCATTAATAGCATGGTGCATCTTATCGCTCATCAAACGATTGAGTTTGACGAGCAGTGTTGCAGCAGAATCCGACGGATTATTTTCTACAACCGACTCCAGCATATCGTTAGTAATAATACTCATAAAGGCACCGGGAACTCCATGTCCTGTGCAGTCAACAGCTGCCAGATAGATTCGTGAACCATGCTGACGCATGAAGTAAAAGTCGCCGGAAACGATATCTTTAGGCTTGTATAAGACAAACGATTCCTGCAATGATTTACGTACATCTTTCGACGGTTGCAGCATGGCATCTTGCAGACGTTTTGCATATCGTATACTATCAGTAACCTCGATATTTTTCTGAGCCAATTCTTCGTTCTTAAACGCCAACTCTTTGGTGCGTTCTGCAACTTTCTCTTCCAGAATACGTGTTTGTTTTTTGAGTTTTCGTGTTCTCCATTTGTCAAATCCGAACAAGCTAAATCCAACAAACAATGCCACAAAAACATAGAACAATGCTGTTTGCCAGAATGGAGGATGTATCGTGAATTTGTACGTTACGGCTTCCTTATTCCACACGCCATCGTTATTGCATGCCTTAACCTGAAATGTATAATCGCCGGGAGATAAATTGGAATACACGGCTTCCGGATGGGTGGTTGGTAAAGGGGACCAATCCTTGTCGAAGCCTTCCAGCTTGTACATATAGCGTACTTTTTCAGGATTGGCTAAACTAACTCCGTTGAATAAAAACGTTAAGTGATTTTGATCGTAGTTGAATGCCGCACTTTCAGGAAATTCAGCATCACGCATAAAAATTTTCAAACCGGTTAACGTAGTCAAAGGTTCAACCGTATTTAAACGATTCTCGCCGGCGCTATAACGAACTGCGCCCATTATTGTACCAAACCACAAGTTGCCGTTCTTGTCAGCGAACACCGCATTAGGATTCACTTCAACGCCGTTAAATCCTTCCGACTTTCCGAAATGCGAGAAGCTGGAATCAACCGGATTAAAGACATCCAGGCCTCTTGAATTTCCAATCCAGATTTTATTGTTGCCATCAGCGATAATCGCATAAGGTGTTTCAGTAGACATGCCGTGTTTAGTAGTATAATTACGAAACACACGACCATCATATTTATACAAGCCGCCTCCATACGCACCTAACCAAATGTTTTGTTGTGCATCTTCGTTAATACAAAGTATGAAGCGATGAATGATTCCATTAGACTCATCGTAACGTGTAAATGTTTTACCGTCGTAAACAGAAAGATAGCCGCCGAGTGCACCAAACCATAAATTTCCTTTGCTGTCTCTGAAAATACGGTACACGTTATTACCCCCGAGTCCATCGTCGGTAGAATACTTACGGATAGCACCATTACCATTTTCAATGCGCGACACACCTTCTTTGGTGCCCACCCAAATGTTTCCGCGTAAGTCTTCATTGATAGCATACACCATATCACCGGCAAGTCCTTCTGATGTTGTATAGGTTTCAAATCGCGAAGAGCCTTTCTCCAATTTACTCACTCCTCCGAATCCGGTTCCGGCCCAAATTGTGCCACGCGAATCTTCAAATAACGAAAGCACAACATTACTTAGCAGTCCGTCCGGTATTCCAAAATTCGTTACGGTAAAAGAACTGTCCGATGTATTTCCGCTAAACGTAAGTCGTGTTAATCCATCGTTCGTCCCCAGCCATACGTTGCCCGCTTTATCAACGAGTGTGGTCCACACAATATCATTGGAGAGTCCATCGCGTTTGTCGAATAATACAAATCGCTCACCGCGATATAAATTCAAGCCTATATCTGTGCCAATCCAAATATTTCCTTCGCGATCCTCAATAATTTTCTTCACATTAAAATAGTTCAATCCCTGACGCGTGTTGTATACTTTAACAACAGCTTTATCAATCGCCTGAAGACGATTCGAACTTTGAAACGGGGTAATTAATACAGCCCCGCCTCCTGTAGTTCCCAGCCAAATATTGCCTCTGGAGTCGGGGCAGATATCTTCAACAAAACTTGACGTTAAACCTTGTTCTTCTCCAATAACACGCAGGTTTGGTAATAACGTAGGCGCGTTGCGACCAATAAAATTGTTAGGAAGTTGCAGCACAATAACACCTTTATCCGCAGTGCCTACCCACATCTCAGATGTTTTGTTTATCAATGCTAAAGCAGTAATTGCATTCGATGGAAAACCACGGTCAGCATTTAAATCGGTGTAAGCCGTTGGTGAACTGATGTCGCCTCGCGTATCACAAATGGTAACACCGCGATCAGTTGCAATCCACATGTTGCCGTTTCCATCCAAACACAAATCATAAACGTTTTCGCTCGCCAATCCATCTTTCACAGAAATAGAAAACATTTTATTTTTTGCCGGATCGTAAATGAAGATACCCGCACCTTCCGTAGCAATCCAGAAAAATCCTTGCTGGTCTTCCGTTATTGCTGTTACCGAACGAAACCGCGTATACTCCTCCAGATTAAGACTTTCAAACTTTTTACTTTTCGAATTGTAACGACTCACACCACCGGCCCAATGTCCGAACCAAATGTCTCCTTGAGCATCTTTATATGAAGTGGTGACCCAATCTTCCGCAAGTCCGTTACGACGGGTGAAATTTTCAAATCCACGACCATTATAACGTGATAAACCGGCTAATGTGCCAATCCACATATTTCCTTCGTTATCCTGAACAATGCTTTGCACCTGTGATTGTACAAGTCCTTGTTCCACTCCGTACGAGAGGAAACTGGTAGTTTGCGCGTGCAACGTTAATGCAGCAAACAAAATACTAATGACGATCGTAGCGCGCCATCTCATCATAATATTCTTTTTCGGTTACTTCTCGTTCTCCGATGTAGTAATAAGTGCTCCACCAGTATTTGACTTGTTTCAATTCAATCATGCGGCTTCCGGGCCAAAAGAATACTACTTCCTCCAGCGTACGAAACCAATTCCTTGCAACAGCAACCACACGATGCGGATGTGGAGAATAGTTCAATCCTTGCACAGACGCTACAGGTTTTAATTTGCCCGCATGCACATCACGCTCTATGCGCGCAACCGTTTCTA
>Ga0315899_10002521_pt1 | contig 20259 bp, 13 predicted proteins | sample LakEriMetagenome_2_FD_203518 | JGI IMG/M metagenome (GOLD analysis project Ga0315899, IMG submission 203518) | Freshwater fungal communities from buoy surface, Lake Erie, Ohio, United States - Buoy 4 MA112 | ecosystem: Environmental > Aquatic > Freshwater > Lake | place: USA: Lake Erie, Ohio... | reverse complement strand
AATAAAAGGGAAAAATTTGCTTCGTCATTTACATCGCCGGATTTTTTTTTTAAAATTTTTTATGTTATGAAGTGTTTGCGAAGCAAAAAAAGACTGAACTCGCTGATAATTACTACTAGAGAGAGATGAAAAGATATATATGTATACGGAGTGAGTGGGGGAGAGTGTGAGAGAGTGAGTGAATGAGAGAGATTGAGAGGGAGAGAGAGAACGAGAGGAAGGGAGAGAGAGAGAGCGCGCGAGAGTGAGTGAATGAGAGAGATTGAGAAACCAATTACAAATGAGAAATATAATAGAATTCGTTTCTTTCCTTTCCTGAAAAAAAATGAAAAAAGTTCAGAAAATGCTGCACTGCCATTACATCTTGATATTGATAGATATCTTGGTACACACGGAGGCCCGCATTCCGCGCGCATGAACCCTCCTCCTCAAAAGCCGCATTACATCTTGATATAGATAGATATCTTGGTACACAATATCAAATACATTCTCTCTCTCTCTCTCTCATGATGAGATCTTGAATCTCTTTCCTACCCTCCGTGAAGTCTTTGTGCATAAACCTAGCACTGGGGACCTGCGGCGAAGCCTGGTACGAGGCCCTAGGGTCAGGTACGAGGCCCTAGGGTCGACCCTATATACTCGATGTAGATGTCGACTGAAGGCCAGGTAAATTGATACGTAATCACTTCCGGGGGGGGGGTTTACATGATTACACGGGCCCCGGGTACAGCGATTTGATTGGGCTCATTTCTTCTGAACCGACCCAAACTCACCCAAAGTCACCCTAGCTGCCGCTTGCGCTGCGCCGACGGCAACATATTGTCTGCCTCCGATCGTCTTGCCCTGTGACTCAAAAGAGACCTTTGAAGTGTCAAAACAGATCTCTGTAACTGATGGCACCCTCCTCATGGCCAGGTGCAAGGGGCAGCTGAAGCATGCTTGTCATACACCAACCTGTTTACGGTGGTGACGTGTCGTGATATCAAAGCCGGAGAGCAGCTCTTGGTCTGTAGTTGTATACGGCTGTGTGGTACTGTAATTGTGTGTGTTCGTTTTGTTCATTGTGCGCGTGTGTGCGGGGGCTAGGATTTAATCTGACAAACTGTAGATGCATCTTGTGATGTGTCGGGCAGTTCGACGTGGCGAGAACGGAAGAACGTCAAGACCCGCAGAACAAGCTGAAGGAAATGTGCTTGGACTCAGCAGAGGAATCAGGGGAGGGGCTGGAGTGGAAAGGGCTCGAAGAAGAGACGGTTCAGAGAGCGAGAGAGCGAGAGAGCGAGAGAGCGAGAGAGAGAGCGCGCGCGCGCAAGAGAGAGAGATTATTATTAGGAACGATTATTCCACAACGAGGGGTGCAGGGCCATGTCATTCCAACTAGTGGGGTATAATGCAATGGAGGTCTGAGATACCCTTGCTTCAGCGCCTCACTTCCGTTAGACCAGAGACTCACGGACTCGCCTGAGCGATTTTTTCAACTGTCCATGCGCAGGATGAGGGGAGAATGAGATCAAACAGAAGACGGCGCGTATTGGTTGATGCTATCCGCCGACAAGTAGTGAGTGATGCGTTCAGGCATGTCCTTGACACACTTTCGTCCGTTAATGTCCGTGTCTCGATACTTCTATTCTTTGCCCATGCAGGGCATTGATGTGCATCAATCTTCCCCTCAGCAATGTGGTCGTAGCAATGTTTCTGTGTTCTTTGCTGCATTCCATGCTGCTTCTCCGGTCCTCTTTTGACCCCTCTGTCGTATGTCAGGGCCGAAGAGGCTGCTGCAGCTGCTGCGAGATCCGAGCCTGACGGGGGAGGCTCGAAGTGGAAAACGTCGAAGCGCATGAAAAATACGCAAGTCTCCGGCTCTTGTTCCCAAGAAGTTCAGAAGTTCAGCGCAAATGGATCCAGCGAAATTCGTTTTCTGACTTCAGAAGGCGACAGTGGGGACACAATGTGCAGGGTGTGGGTGTGCAGCAATGATCGCTGGCTGCCATTTGTGGAAGCTGCGGAACTGAAAAGACCCGAAACGAAAATCGACGGGGATCATTCATTTGCAGTGATCATGTGATCTCCGACGATTTTCAAGTTTCTGATTAGGCTTGCTTGCTGAGAGAGTCAGCTGGATGGGCTCGGATTGCGCCGTGAATTTACTGTACATTTATGGATTACACGCAAAGAATTTACAACCACTCTGGCTTCTTTTTCTTACCCTCCTGTGTCTTCTGGTCTTTGCGGGGCGAAATCATGACGCCACTTGCGCTTGCACTAGTAGCCTGGTGAGAAGTCCTAGCCTCGCGTTGCTTGCGAGCCTTCTCGAGCTTGTCTTGCATAGATACCTCATCCTGTACACGCGCATTATATCAGTTCACAAACTGAAATTGAAGTCCGCGAAATGTACGTAAGTGGACGCTGACTTGAGGGCTTCGTATTTCCCGGTCAGCGACGTGCGGTGGAGCATCGCGCGCGTGGAGGAGCTACGCAGTCACGCGGGGCAGCCACAATCAAAGATGAAAAAAACATCGCGAAGAGCAAATCCACTGTCACTTTTACCTCAGGAGCCTCTTCGACGGCGCTTGGCCGTGCAGCGTCACGTTTTGCCGTTGTCAATTGGGCCTGCAAGCGCTCCATCTCTGCCTTTTTGGCTGCAATCTGTACCTGAATTTTCCTAGGATCATTGGAAATCTGTTCGTCGTGCTGCGGGGGTGATTTGGATGCTTCAGCCACATTCTTGGCTTGACCTTGGTGCAAAAAAACTTCTTCCTGCGTTGTGACATCTGTCGAGTGCAGGCCAGTCTCTCCCACGGATGCGAGATGAGAAAATTCGGAAACTTCAGCACTTTGACCACTTTGATGCTGGCCTTGCTGGCTTCGTTCGGAATGGGTACGTAACTGCTGCTGCTGCTTCTGCTGCTGTTGCTGCTGCTGCTTCTGCTGCTGTTGCTGCTGCTGCTTCTGCTGCTTTTGGGAAATGGATTGGGTGACCGCGCTTGAATTATAGCGCCTCACCCGGGCTGGATGTTCAGCAGCCTGGTCATGAAGGGCAAGTGAACTCAGTCGCATGCAGTAGTGTAACGGAATATAGCAACTTAACTACGTACAAGCCTTTGAAAGGAACAGAGAAAGACATGCGCACACAGGCACACGCACCTCTTTTGCCTTGGCCGCTGCCGATACCAGAGACTCGTATTCTCCTCTAAGCTCGAACATGCGCTGTTGAGCGTCTTCCAGTATTTGATTGAGTTTCTCGCTCTCCTGCTCCTTCTCCTTCATCTTTGTCTTAATCTGTACCCATTCTTCCAAAATAGATTCGTCCAGAAGCTCCAGCAGGTCTTGTCCGCCGGGACCGCCAGGCACTATGTCGGTATTATGGAGCCATTTCTTCCCCTTATTATTCTTATTACCCTCTAAGTTTGTCATGACAGTCTGCACATTTGGCTCTTCTACGAGTGATTTCAGGTCGTCCAGGGGCATTTTGTGCACCTCTTCATTCCACTGTATGTTCAGAACCTGCGATGCCAGCATCATCAGTGGTAGCTGTCCGTTATCTAGCAAATGTTTGATATCCTCAATGAGCTTCACATGAGCCCCGTGGCCTATTAGTACTGGGTGCAGCAATACCATTTCCAGCTGTGAGTCATCCAGACCAAATACTCCTTGTGGTCCACAATCCGCTGATGATTCTTTCGCAAGCACTGCCATCTCGTGTCCGGATGCAATGCCATAATAGGCAATCTTGGCGCATACAAGCCTTTGCGGGACACACTGCGGATCAACAAAGTACTTTTCGACTGATGCTGGAGAAGCAGCCAAGTCCTGCATTGCCTTCAATTTATCTAAATCCTTGTTTGCCATTAGATGACGTGTTGAAGCAATTGTCATTCCCAGTCTCTTGGAAGACATAATACCCTTTTTCAGTCTACTTCGTGCCAGGGCCCTGGCTTTTCTGTTTCGCCTACGGAGCGCACCTCCAAGGAGGACGGCTTGCACCAACTGGAATGCCACCTCAAGAATGATTCGGTCATCTTGTTCTCTGCGTTCTTCCAAAAGATATCCCGGGACGATGTTGCGTCGCTTATTCCAATGCAGCATTGCATTCATTACATCCAAATACCGTACATGGCCTGGTTTGAGTTCGATTCTTTCCTCCTTTGGCGTCAAAAATTCGATCGCCCTTCTGCATAATGTCAACACTTTGCCCCATAAGGGTACTCTGATGGTGGCATATTTCTGAGCCGACGTTTTAGCCTCCAACAATCGTGCACGCGCCTCTTCTACAGCTCTTTGGGCTTGCCCAAGCTCTGTGTCCCTCTGTGCACTCCATTCTCCGTTTTCATTTTCTCCCCTGTCCTCGCCCATTCTGCCGCCAACGATCCACGCTTGCTGCCGGATGCCGCTGCGCAGCCCCATGCTGGTGCCATGGACATGCACGGGGTGGGTCAACCCAAACCCAACATTGCCATCTTCCGGGTCATCATCAGCACCGTGTCCCACTCCTGAATTTGCATCTGAATTTTCGTCCAAATCCCGAATTTCTGCACGGTTATCGAATGCCTGAGCTTCGTCGCCAACGTCCACCTCGGGAAGCAGCACCTCTTCACTAGAAGCGATGTCATGTCCACATTCCCTTTCAGCTCCCTCGACTTCATGCACACCAAAATGTCGTTTTGTTGCGGCCAAATGTTCTTCGGCGACGTGCAGCGTGTTTTCAGCCTCCTTAACTGATTCTTGATGCTTCCTGAAATTTTCAAATGTCTTGGAGTACAATTCGTCTTCCTTGTCTTTCATCCAGTAATAAAACAGGCTATGCACCCTCGGTGGATGCTGCGCCTCATATTCCATTCTTTGTTTCAAATCTTCACGCACACAAAGATATCGTCCGACGTTTTCTTCGGTCCCAAAAAATCCCAGGGGTTCGCCAATTTCAATCATGAAACAATACACATTCTCCAACTTTATCGCACCAGTACCCTTTGGGTCGAACTTCGATACCCACGTGTCGGACATCTTTACAAAATCCGCTGGCTCCAGAACGCCGTTCGAATCCTTACAGTTAATGTAGGCGAAATTGTTCATAATCATGCCCACGAAAAGGTTGAGCACGATGTAGTTTGCACAAACGAGCAGAGCTGGATAGAATACAAGAGCAGTACTAAACGAACCGCAGTCTGATGCATATAACAAAACCTCCGGGTCGTTTGGATCGTAAATATCAGGTGTGCAAGAAGGATAAGTGAGCATGCAGTCATCTTGCACCTGGTGCCATTTATCTCCAAACAATATCTGAAAGATGCTGCTTAAAGCATTGGGGAAATTCTTGTAATTTACCTGGACTCCGACCCTGTTCTGATGCTTAACATTACCATACAGCTGAACAGCGACCACTGAGAAAATCATGAGCACCACCGCGAGGACAGTAACAATGTGAATAACTTGCCATATGCTTACGGACACAGTTTCGAACACATTGCTGATTGTTTTATCTTGCGACAGGGCGCGTCCAAACTTGAATAGACGCAGAATTCGCACTACCTGACTCATTGTGCGCAATTCTCCAGAAAATACCATAGTGATCGCCGTTCCTGCGATGAGCAACAGATCAAATCGATTTCCTGATTCCTTTATATAAAGAGTCGGACCTACAGAAACAAGATTGAATGCGGCTTCCAAGCACATTTGCCCAAAAAATACTGTGTTTTGGATTTCCAAAATAGCAGTGTAAAATTCTGATTGACCTTCATGCGCTGTGCTCATGAATGTGACATTGACAATTAGACACCACGCAGAGAATCCCTTGTACCATTTAGATGCCAACATTGTGCGCAGAAATATTGAGATTGTGTTCGAAGGCGGATAAATCGGTTCTCTGGGCCAATGTTCCCTGATCATCTGCTGAACAGACATCCACTGAAGTTCTTCCAGCTGCTCATCGCCTTGAATGGAATAAAATGCATCGCATATAAACGAAATGAACAAATTTAAGCTGAAGAAAGATCCAACCATAATGAAAGAGTGAAAATATAATGAAGCTATCACATGATTCTGTCCTGGCACAGGTTGTTCATCGGGGAGCCAGGGAGCATCCTGCGCGGAGACGTAGTACTGGACCCATTTCTTGGTGATGCATCGAAACAGAAGTAGTACAGCTGATGGAAAGGTATCGAAGTGCTGACCAAACCCTGGCTGAATCCAGGCTCGTGGCAAGAGAATTCCACCATTTTCCGGTTTGTCGCTTGTGAAGGCCCCGAAGCACTCATACTTGCCCTGACCAATATTCCGATCAGGATCTATCTGGGATCCATCCAAACTCAAGTCGGTACAAAAATCAAACCGCCTCTTGAAAAAGGCCATCCCGATGACCGCAAAAATGGTACAGATGATAAGCAAGAAAATAATTGCAAACCCTATGGGCTTGATTGATGCGAGCATAGCATCAACGACTTTCCCCAGCCCCTCGCTTCGCGTCAACAAACGCAACGGACGCAGTACCTTCACAATACGAAGAATCTTGCCAGTCCCTGCTCCCAGAGCTTCTCCCACGCTGGTCATTTGCAAAATAGCGAGCACGAGCACAAGCAGGTCAATCCTGTTGGAATTTGATTGCAAATATGCCATGTTATCAACCGACTTTGGCGCGTTGAAACCAAAGGCAAGTATTTTCGAAAGGGCCTCCAACGCGAATATTGCGGTGCAGACAACTTCGGCCAGAAATAATACACGCTCAGTCTCGTAACTCGTTTGCTTTTCAAGGATACCGACTGCCGGCGTCTCTAGAGAAAGCATTATCGTGCTTAAAACAATTGTAGCAATGACCAGTCCACTAAAAAGGGGGCTCTTTGCAATGGCCACTGAGACGGCAAAGATAATCTTGTTGCAGCGCTCGCGAAATTTTTGCGCCTCAAAGTCCTTGGCGCCATACCCCAGGAAAAATGTTGGGCCTTCGCCTCTTTTTTCGCCTCCTTTCTCGTATCCGAGCATTGTTTCTTGGATAGCATTATCGAATACACCTGTTATGTTAAGGCGTTTTGCGATAGCAGGGTCCCTAAGAATCTTGAGAGCAGTCACCGGAGGTGTGTTCCTGAGATCAATGATATCTAGATTCGATACCAATCCTAGTTGCATGGCAACCATAATGACGTCGCTCGTCATTTCACGATGCACAAGTTCTGCCAAGAAATCTCGAATTTCGTCGCTGCGAGAATGTGCAACTTCCTTCAGGGCCTCCTCAAACGAGATTTCGGCTGCATTGGTGCTCATCTCTGCGGTGTAATCTTCATCGCCAGGATACGGCTGCAAGCATGCCATGCGCCGACATGGAAACAGAATCGTCTGTCTGAAAACTTGCCTCATGTAAATGAGGCCGCACGATTTTGAGAGTCGCCACATCGTCCTAGAGTCATTCATTTGGTAGAAGTTTATCAGCCTGAGCCTGGATACGCGCGAACCATCATTCAAGAGTGTCCATGCGCGGTGTAGTTGCGCCTTGTCCACCATCTTGACAGGCAGCATATGATATTCTGCCACTACCCGGGGGCAGTCATCCTTGGTCAACATAAGTTCACCTTCTTCTGCGCGTCCTATCGACATAAACTCACTTACCGTGAATAATTCTAAGGTAACAGCCAAAAACATAGTGATGAACACATATTGCCCGTAGAACAAATACGTTATGTAGAAAATTGCAGCAACGGCTGAATACAACTGATCGCAGTCCTCAGTGCCTGGAACAGCACAAAACATGGACATTCCTTCGTACATCAAAGACCCCCACGAATCCCCTGTCATCAACTGAAAGAGCAGCATATATCCACGGCTGATGGTTGAAAAGTTGGAGCGGGAGTTCACTGCCGTCAAAGTGTCCTCGAATATGACTCTCCCCAAGGTGTAGAAGGCGAATGTGACAACCGTGTTAAAAATGGTTAGATTCATGATTGGTATAATAGCTCCCATTGATTTGACCAGCATCAGCCAAGCAGGTTTGAGCACACCATATTTGAATCCTCGCAACAGCCTGAGTATGGCAAATCCACGCAACCACGCTGTCGACCTCGTATCCAACCCAAAAAGGTCACCCATGACCGCGATTGATGTTATTATGGTTACTATGAAGTTGAAAAGGTTCTCCCCATTTTCGAAGTGATTGGATAAGGACCCGTCGCACAAGACCTGTACCAAGAAGTCAAACATGAAGAAAATGTTGAGCTGGTTTACAAGCCTCACCAGAGTGTCGTCAATCCAACAATCTCTTTTGCCATCGAAATAAATGCACAAACTGCCGTCCAACGCCAACGCCAACGCCTGAGCGAAGCAGATGAAAAAGGTTAACGTTACATACACTGGATTCCGAAAGATCCAGTGCATATATGTTTGCAGCAGTGGGTCGGCTTCTTTTGTCTTGATATGCCGCACAAGCTCCTCCAAGCTGAAATGCGCGGCACTCGATTTTGAGCCGGAGGACCTGGATTTCGACTCAGACCCCAGTCCACTAAAAAGGGAGCTTTTCGATTGAGATGAGCTCGAGTGCGAACTCTCGGACGAACTTAATGAAGAAAGGGAAGATCCGGAACGGGATGTTGAGCTACCGTTTTCGTGGGCTTCCAGGGCAGTCTCGGCCTGTTTTAGGCGCGCGGCATTTCTCAACTGAAAACTAACGCGAGATTGTGTAAATATGTTCGCAAATACAGAAATGAAGACATTGATAAGCACGTGCCCCATGAAGATGGCCAGACCAATGAAGTATGCATACGTCAGAGGCTGCCATTTAGGTGCAGACTGGAGTGCTGCCCATAGAATTGTGTACTGCTCATCGGCTGTAAAGGTTTGGTATAGAGTTACAAGCGCACCCACGAAATTATCAAAATGCGAGAAATTTTTGTTGGGATTCATCCTGTCCACGCAAAGTTGGAAAGGACCACAAGAGCCTCCATCACTCAGGCCAGCGTTGTCGTTGCGCCAGCACAATGCCTCCGGCAACTTCACCGTCAGGTCATCAGCCCAGACGCACCGTCTCCTAAACGAACCCTCCCCAAACAATGACATGCCCATGATTCCCAGCAGCAAGAAGGCACAGAAAATGAGAGCGAGCACAGTGAACATGGGCAGTAAGGCTGAGGCGATGGCGTGGAAAATAATCTCGAGGTCCGAAAATATCCACAGTTGAGAAATAGGTAAGAGAAGCCGAAACAACCTGAGCGCTCGCAATGAGAACGTATGGTCAGTAACTAAGGACGAAGCAATTTCCAGCGGATAAGCGAGCGTTGCTATGAAATCAAGCTTGTTGTACACGTCGTACGTCCAGTACGCAAATTTCGCGCCAGAAAAGCCGAACGCCGTGACCTTGATGATAAGTTCACTCCAGTAAATCGCCACGAAAAGAAAGTGATGATAAAAGGGGAGTTCGATTCCACAGGACACTTCATATTTGGCCTGAAGATGTGCAAGATCTTCAGGACTGAACTTGTCGCACAAAAATATGGATTGTTGTATTTCCGGCAGGGCCAGGATGAAGTGCACAATTGAAGCCAGTGGCCAGAGGAATTGCAAGTAGGGATTCACTGCAAGGTTGAGACAAATTCTGCGTATTTGGTGATCAGTTTCCATCTTACAGGGGTTCGTCACCGTGAGATCGGGCAGGTCGTTATATGGCACGAAGACAATCCCGCAACAGCCTCTTCGAGACTTTCTGGCAAGTTCTTCGGCCTCGGCCTCAAGCTCTTCCACTGTTTTATGGTGCACCTTCACCTCGTCCTTCATGACCACCTCTCCTTCCTGTTCATTCTGAAACATGACCGTCCCATCGTTGGCATCAGCCTCGTCCTTGGGCGGGTCTGCCTCAGCAGCAACCCCGTCCTCGGGCGTCGCACCCGCGAGGACGGGCGTCGCACCCGCAGTCTCTTCGGCGTGCGCGTCGCCCGCTTCAGCCGGGCGGACGTCGACCTCGGTCATTTTCCCCATCAGACCGTCCTTGGCATTGGCAATCGTGAGCCTCGTGGTCTTGGACTGAGATAGTCCTGTCCACTTGAACGAGCCGGCCGCCTTGCTGCCGAGCAGCATCCCCACCTTGCTGAGCTTGGACGGGGCCTGCGGCGCCACTGCATCTGCGCCCGTTTTTTCTGCCCAATCCATGCTGTTCACTGTTCCCGGCACGTCCGCCTCGCCGGTGTCGAGCTTCGTCGGCGTAACGCTGTGCACAAGGTCTGAGAGATCTGCGCCGGCTTTCGGGCTCTCAGCCACATCACACGCCACGGTGGGCTTTGCCCTCAATCCTGACAGGGAAGGTTCTGCGGTCGCCGCGGCATCCGCGGCCTCGGGCGTGGTGTGGGCGAAAGCCGGAGAGAATGGCTCGCACGCTGCGTGCGCCATTAGCGCACGCGGCGTTGACTTCACCATGGCCGGCGCCCGGCACGCCTAATCGCACCCCCGAGTGCGGGTATCAGGGTCCTGCACGCCGGCTACCGCCGCCGGCGCAGCCTCGCAGCCTCGCTCCGCATCTGGCGTTGGAGGGAACACCCTGCCCGTGTGTGCCTTGTCCTTGAAATGCGGCTGTGTTCAAGTACAGACAGCATGGCAGTCACAGGTATTTGTAGTATGCTGAGTGGCAAGTGTTGCGGAGCGCCGCGGATGAGGCCGGTGTCCCAGCGGAGAAGCACGGCCGTGCTACTCCGCGCATAGACTTGTCCGTCGAACTGACTGCGGCCCCCGCGGTGCAGCTCGCATAGACTTGTCAAAGTCGAGATACGACCAGAGCACCTACTTGGGCAGGGCGCGGCACTTCTTCGAGGTGACCGACCCGCGGACGATTCTGTGCACTGATGCAGGTGTCATTGTCACTGCCCTTGTAAAAAACCGCGCCATCCCCGTGTATCTCCCTCTCGTTTCCTGCACCCCGTTTCACTAACCAGAAACTGCTTTTGTGTTAATGCCTGTGTCCGTGCGCAGAGCTAGATGGCGCGAAGCTGTTACTAGAGCAATATCGGGCAGGCAAAGAGCCAGCGGGCACCACCGAGGACAAGATTTGGCGCGCAAAGGTCATCTACGATTCTGCGTTCCATCCGCAGACAGGCGAAAAGAACTTCTTCCTTGGGCGGATGTCTTGCCAGGTATCGAGAAGCATTGAAGAGAGATGATTTAGTATGAGCTGCGACTGACGTCTTATTCGCAGGTGCCAGCCAACATGCTAATTACAGGCGCGATGATGACGTGGTATAAGTCCAACACGGTGGGTGTCATCCCTCTTTCTGCCACCTCATTCTCTCCGCCCCCTACCCCAGCGCAAGGGAGCAGACCCTGAGAAAAACCAGGGCACACGTCTGTGCCCTCACCCCAGACAAACTAGGAGTGCCGCACGACGACGAGCCACACGTGCAATCATGACACGCACGAACTCTAGGGGCAGCTGCTGCCAAGACCTTGGAGGGCGTACTTCACTCTGCCCCTGCCACAAGAAACCTGCGCGTGTATCAGCTCCGGCCGGCGTGCCAGGAAGCACAGCGCGCACACACAGCACCTGCGTGTGAGCCGCAGTGCTCACTCGGAATTTGAGGGAGGCGGCCGAGCGGGGCCGCGAACCAACTTCTAGAATCCCCGTCTGACAACTCATGAATACCTTCGCTCCAGGCGGCGGTGCTTTTGCAATGGGTAAACCAGACCTTCAACGCAACGGCAAATTACGTGAACCGCAACACATCTTCGCCCGTCACAAACGAAATGCTTGCCCAGGTGTCCCAGCTACTTTGTGTCCGCTCCGTCCTCACCCCCACCCCCGTCCCTCTTCCTCTACCCTACTCTCTGCTCCCCTCTCCACTCCCGTTCCACTCTCAGTCATGGACACGCACACACAGAATTACGCGATCGCCACGATCTGCTCAATCTCAGTAGCCGTGGGCTTGAACAAGGCCATTGCGAGGAGTGCAAAGCTCTCCAAAGGCGTGCTAGGACGATTTGTCCCTCTCACAGCCATAGCAGCGGTGACAAAAATTCTCAAACGTGTGTGCCCTATAAAGTCACTAGATAATGATTTTCAAGAAAGTGGGCAGGCCAACTGCATCAACATTCCGATGATGCGGCAAGTGGAATTGAGGGAAGGCATTGCCGTGTCAACAGCCGAGGGCATGGAGATCGGCAAGAGCAAGGCTGCTGCCCTTGGGGCTGTTGCCCAGGTGCTCGATTGCGCCAGCCCGCGCGTTAGTCCCTGCTGCCTTGCATTGCTCTCTGACCTGCACACGATCGCACACACTGTGTTGGTTCACGCACTCGTGCCACACACTGTGACGCGTACCAAGGTGGTGCCCTCAAGAGTGTTGATGGCGGTTCCGAACATGGGCTTCACTCCGATCATCATGCTTGGCCTGGAGCAGAGAGTCCCCTTTTTGTTCCCCTCGTTGGCTATGCCCATCACCACGCTCGTCACTGGGTCTCCCCCTCTTTCTCGCTCTTGCTCGCTCGCTCGCCTCTGCACCCGGTGTGCCCTCGTCTCTGCCTCCCTCGCGTGCACACACGCAAGATGCCCTTACTTTGACCCTCGCGCGCTCGTTTTCCTGCACATGCTTGTTTCATGGTGGCCGGATGTGTCCACAGGATCATGCTGGTCTTCTCCACTCCCATGTGCTGCGCAATTTTCCCTCAGCAAGCAGCGATCAAAATCGAAAATCTTGAGCCGGAGCTACAAGCCAAGGTCGACTGCTGTCCAGATCCTGCTGTTTGCCATCGTTTGCTTCTTCCCGATACATGAATGCATCACGCACACACACAGTCATGTGAAGACGTGCTAACTTAACGGCTGGGATCTAAGTGCAAGGATCTAAGTGCAAGGACTCTGACTCCAACCCTAATCTGCAGGTCAAAGAACTGATCCCAAGTGCATCCGTACTTTACTACAACAAGGGCCTGTGAAGAAAAGTTTCAGATATTGGCACCAGAAATTATCCCCCCGGAGTTTGCGGGGTGCCCACAATCAATGTGTTTGCAGGACCGGATCAAATCCTCCAAGAGGCTACTATCCCTGTATTGTTATTACATTTCAACAAAGGCTCACGCGAACGAATTCTCCAAATCATTTTTTGTACATTGAGGTTCTCCAGTGTTCGTCCGGCAAATACGTAGCAGCCAGAAGCAAGTGTGAGGTGTAATATTGGATTTTGTTGCCAGAGTGGGGTGTAATATTGGATTTCGTTGCCAGAGGTGGTCCATGTTACTGGTGTTGAGGGAAGGAGGTTCAGGGCTTGTTTGGACCATCGTCGTACTGTCGTAAACTATTTACAAATTTTGGTGTTTCACAAGAAAGTATCCTGTGGATGCCAGGGCCTGTACGCCGGCTACCGCCGCCGCCACCGCGCGGCTTCGCGCGCCAGCAAGCCGCCGCCGTCTTGCCCTGGATTACAGTTGGAATGGAAATATCCCGCACCGAATTCTCCCTGTGTTCCCAACTTTTGAAAGTTGCTCACCCGCTTGCGAGGGCCCGGCCGCGGAGGGTCGGCCACGCACGCACGGCCGTACAGGGAGGCGACGGGCGTGGCCTGTGCTTGGCCGCCAGTGTGTGCTGCCTTTGCCCACTGGCACTTTAAAGGACTGGAACTTCCATCCGACTCTCATCGGCCAACAGCCTGCCGCCCTCTACAGCATAGAATACCTCGCGTGGGAAATCCCTGTTCACGTCCTTCTCATCCTCTCGCTTTTGCTTTCTGCCCAGGAGTGAAAGCCTCCCATCCTCCGATCAGCATTGAATACTCACAAGTCCAGACTCGTCCTCAAACATGCCGTCCAAAATGGGATCGTCCTGTTTTGCGCGTCAAAATATGGTTACAGATGGAAAGTGGCGTCAAATAATAACGCAATATAAGACGACAACAGATTCTGGCAGGGCGAATGCAAAATTCGCAAAGGGACGTGTCGCACAAGGAACTTGCGCCCCGATCATGTTTGAACGCATCCTTCGCTTCTGAAAAAATGCCTAGTTGTCTAGGTCTTCGCTAGATGTGGATAGGAGCGAGCTCACCAAGTCAACTAATGGGTTGTGGCGTTGACTTCCTTCCCTCGGTACGATGCCAAATCCTGAACATCATTGATTGCATTAGTGATTCGCTTTCAGGGTGCGCTACAGAGAGAAAGCTTGCATACAAGCGTGTGAATTGTAAACAAGAGCACGCAGACAGAGAGACACAAGGGCAGACGGACAGTTACCACCAGCGGAAGAGGTGGGTGCACGCACGGGTAGGGATTTCATAGGCAAAGCATTGCTGCTCTTCCCGAGGTGCTCATTGCCCATAGCAGGGCTGCCTGAAGCCCCAAAAGCACGCGTGATTTTTGGACATAAAGACGAGTTGGAAGCGCTTGAAGTGGACGTTGAAGCAGGAAGCTGCTGGTAATGCGGCTGTTGCAGTGACACCGTGGCTGCTACCGGCGCTTCAGAATCATGTGCCGGCGGTTGAACGAACAAAAGGTAATTGGCCGGGCACAGACGGTAGCCACCGGTTGCTTGTCCATTTGAATTGATACGAGAAGCCCACACCCAGCCCGGATTCTTGTATTCGCCTGCTACAATAATGGTCTCACCGGCGGCTACCGAAAGCTCGTCGTCTCGTGTCGCCTGCACCAAACAGAGCACGCGTCAACTCGTCGGTATTTCACTTGCGCTGTTCAGACATTTGACAAACCAGAATCTTGCAACCTTGTATTCCCACTGCATGACAGCCTTGGCCGGATAGGAGCGACCGTGGTGTCCAGGCGGATTCGCTGCCATTTTGGTAGCGTGCCCATTCCCTTGATCTTTTTGGGCGCCCACGCTGCGGCCAGCAGCTGCGCCAGCAGCGGCGCCAGCAGCAGCCGGAGGGCCCTGAGACATGGAGCGTGGTGGCGCGTACACATTGATCGGACGACTGAAGTTGACGACCGAAACTAAAAGAAAGCGCACGTCAGCGGGGGGTGCCTGGGTGAGTGACGGACGGGCGGGTGCTTGTTCTTGCCGCCGCTCCCGTTACTACGCATTCTAGGCTTCTGGGTTACCTGCTCCACTTTGCTGCGAGCGTACTCGGAGCCGCGACAATCCGCTTGCTCCCTTCAGCGCTAGCACGAGGTCGCTGATGCTCTTGGAGCGCAAATCACGATCGTCTACTGACAGCAGGCTGTTGATGATGCTCCCGCCCTGCCAGCAGCAGACAGCTCAGCGTCAAGCAGCGACGGCTCAGCTTGCTGGTGATTGCCCAAGTTTGGATAAATGCGACCTGGGGGTTGAGGACCACCCCGTTGCGGTACATTTTGACGATTACGGGGTATCCGTCTACCCCTTGTTCGACCTCGAGGCCAAGGTTCGATGCGTCCTGCACACACATCAGCGCCGCTGTGAGTGTCCACTAAGACGGGGGGGTCGGCGGGCGGGAGCGAAACCTCGAGCACAATGGACTCAGTCGATGACCCGGCGGGCCATGCGTGCTGCCCACTGGCATATCTCTCTCCATGGGCCATGCGGCGGAAAGTCGATAAAGTACAATGTTTTTGAATTCAGTTTCCGTCCTTGTTTCACCTACTAAAGGTTACTTTTAGTACCAGGAAATGACAGGGTGTTTTTCGACAAATAGGTCCCTCTGGATTCATACAAACTTTTCATCAACTTGACTTTACTCGGTCACCGAGAATTTTAATTTCTAAAGACAAGGCTCTACCTACCGGGGGAACCGTTCTTCTTATGCTCTTGACTCTACGCCCCTTCATTTGAATTTTTTTCCCCTTTTTTTCTCTGTCGTTTTTCCGTGGTATGTCGGGGAAAGGCGGCGATGGAGCCTCCACACCTCCGGCACGCAGCAGGTGCGTTGCACTGCGACCCGCCCTGCGGTCCGCCCTGCGGCCCGCAGTTCTTATCACGCCCGCTTTCCTGCCTTGGTGCTTTGCATGCTTGAGAAATAAAACGAATCATCATCATCATTGGCCACACACACGATTTTACAACTGTCTCGCAAGACGGTAAAGGCACTGGGTGGCAGCCTGGGCCCACTGTGGCAGCCAGTGACGGTGGGTTTTGCGCAGGGCGCGCACTTCTGGTGCGTCACACCAGACGGAAACTGCGCTCCCAAGCGCGTCGAGCCTGGTGCGGCTGCATGCACGCACTCAGTACTGCTGCCTGCTGTCCGGTTCTGCAAGCTGATCTCTGTTGTCTCACCGCCAGGTCGACTATTACACCTCGACACCGAACGGCAAGCGCCACCAGCGGCACAACACAAATCTCGGCAGCCGTGCCGATTTCTCTGGCATTTACAGGTTCATTGTCTCTTGCGCCTCCTGCAAACGACCTGGCACGCCCAGCTAACCTCGCACGCCCAGCTGACCTTGGCGTGCTGTGGCAGTGTCTGGAAAACTCCGACAAAGCAGTGGTCCGCCAGCAAGTCGCGAGATTCTTTCAGCACTGGTGGATCCTCTGATTCATCCAGCAAGGGCAGTGGAAGTAGGGAGCAGAGCCACTTCCGCGAGGAGGAGCTGAATGACGCCTCGTTTGCTCGCGACTGGGAGCCGGGTCACCACGAGGAACATATTTCGCAGAAACCGTACCACCAGGACAATGTTGCACAGAAACAGGGTAAATCGTGTGCATACGTCGGAACGAGTGAGCTTACCTCAGCACTCGAAGGTCTCGGGGTGAACTCTCATGGGATTTCTGATACACGAGGCGATTTTCCGGTTGAAAATGGATCGGCGAGCGCAGCTGGTGCTTCGCCCGAGCTAAAGTTACCGTCCGGACCGATCCTTTCTCCACACCGGCAATCCGCGATCCGTTTTCCACACCGGCAATCAGCGTTTGAGGCTGTCATGCTGCAGCAAAAGCTGTACGAGGAGATGATGCGGCAGGAGCACGGGACTAACCGACACACTCAACGACATCTTTCACCGCCTCCTCGCGAAATCTCTCAAGCACCGTCTCAAGGGCTCGTAACTCAGCAGATTGCATCAGATCCCGAGATTTCACCGCCTCCCCGCGACATCTCTCAAGCACCGTCACAGGGACGCGCAAATCAGCAGATCGTATCAGGCCCCGAAATGCATGCAGGGGAAGGAATTCATGTCCCGAGCCTGGGACTTGTCATCTGTAACAAGTACGTCTCCATTGTTTCTTCTGGAGCATCGCCCCCAGGAAGGTTGCATAGAGAGTCGCCTGCCGAGATGACAGTGGGCTTGGTGCACATCAAGAAAATCCTACCGCATAGCCCTGCGAGCAGGTGTGATGCGATTGCGGCTGGAGACGAGATCCTCGCTGTCAATTCTTTTTGCTGCCGAGGGCGAACGTTAGAGGAAATTGCATTGTTCATGACACCGACTACGCATCTACACGAACTATTTGGGCCAACTCAGCCAGCAAAGCCAGTGCATATCATCTCAAGACGATTTTCAGGCGCATCGCGCGGAGGACTACGGCAGGAGAGCTTGTGCCACGCCAGTATTGTTCCTGACGATCCCTTTCATCCCGACTCTTTAGCAGAGTTGTCGTATGATAAACGATGCGGAGATATGATCGAAGATAGCGGGAATCTCTGTGCAAGCCTTGGTGCTGTGGAAGAGGCGGTTTTCGACAAGGTGCTGACCTCGCGAGAGAAGGGTCTTATTTCTCGCCCAGCAGCACCCGTCGGGAGTGTGCGGAAGGATGGCTACATTACCACATGGCGATCCTTCCCCATGATGTCTCTTTCGGTAATGACTCTCCCGGGCGGTCATGTTTTTGAGCAGTCAGTGGAATGTCATTAGCAGAGGGTTCTGCCCTCGGTCTCTTTCAGCTGTCACCGCTGCAAAGAGGCCTATTTCCCACTGCACAGGAAGTGAGAGAGCCACAGTGGAATAGCCGCCACAGGCAGCAATGCTTGTGGGAAAAGGTTGCCAGTGGCGACCAGTCCGGCGCCCATGCGCCTAGAGCCCTTGCCTCACGTGCACCACGCCGCTTGGCAGCATTCGTTCTCGCGCTCTGGGGGTGTGGGGGGAGGATTTTATTGACAATCAACAAGTGACTGAAGGTCAGTAAGTGCAACGCCATGTCGTGTAACACCAAGAGAAACCTACGATACAAATGGCAGGCGCACGGTTGGAACCCGACAGACGTAAGGATGTTTCTAGAGTGGGTCTTTTGGAGACAGGACTGTGGCTTTTCGATGATCCCCTCCGCAGACAGCAGGATCCCGACAGGCACACAGCTTCTCGCCATGTCAGATGAGAGTTTTGGATCCATGGGTTTCACCCACGATGAGGTCGCTTCTATGTTTTCTCAAAGACATCAGCTTGGCCTTGTTCCCTCTCTCTTGTTGCCTCTTTGCTGGCACTGACAACTCTTACTTTTTTTTGCAGACTCGCGTGATACGCTGTGTGTTGGGAGTTCTGTTGGGAGTTCTGCGAAGCAAATCAGGAGAAGCAGCATTTTCTAAAGTGTCTTTGTAGGATGCGAACAATGTCCTGCCTCAAATTCCTTCGCCTTCCTGGTGCTCTCCGGCAGCAAGTCTTCCCTTCACTGAGTCGCCAGCAAGTGTTTATCCACTTCGATCGATGTCGTCGACTCGCTGAGGCGCCCAGTCTTTTTTAGTCACTGTTCGTGGATGCATAAAGTCACCAGGTCAAAAACTTTCGTTCTGCCGCTTGCTGCAGCAGAACTACCTGGTTACATTGGGTGAGGGGACGGCGGAGATATGAGCAGCTTGTTTAGTATTTATCATTTAATTTTACTATCAAAAGAAAGAAAGAGCAGAGGCGCAGATGGTTTCTTCCCTTGGGGCAGAATGTATGAATAGTGAGAATTATACCATCTGTCATGGGGAGTGACAGCAGTGGAAAAATGTTGGACCGAAATGGTGCACGGCCGAGCTAGGGCGCCTCCCAGACAGACATGGCGCGTGGCCGTGAATGAGGTAGGTTGAGGGTACCCCACGGATGGGGGCCGCCTCGCTTTATTTTCCACGAAACGGCATTTTCTAAGAGGGACGTGATCACGTATTCGTGACCCCACACCCTAGTGAATCACACCCTATTTCGCACTCCCCCTGTGTCGATCATGGCATCACGGGTCATATCGACACACACACATACACACAAGTGCACACACCGAGGATATATTTCTCAGGCGGCGCGTGCGACTTGGTATCCGCATGGTGTGATGATATTGTAGGACGCCGTCGGGGCCCGTCCAGTCCTTAGAGAGAGATAAAAAGCTGAAAAAGGAATACGTGTGCACCACATGTATTGCCGATGTTTGGAAAGGGCTGGACGCGGAAGGCTTTTGGTCAGCGCATCGGCCACATTTGCGGACCTGCGCATTTTAACAACTAGACGTGGCCATCGCGAGCTCCCGCAAATAATGCACTCGAGTGTCAACATGGCGCGTGCGCTCCCAATTAGCGGGATTTTTGCTCATCATGATACAACAGGCATTATCCTCCCATATTTCAGTGGCGCCGACTTGTCGGAAATTGAAACCCCGCAGTAGCGCTCGCAGATAGATGGCTTCTTGACCCGCGTGTGACGCTGCCACAAACTCGGCTTCAGCGCTGCTGAGAGTGACACCGCCTTGTCGAGAACTACGCCACGAAACTGCTCAACCATTCAGGCTAAAGAGATACCCTGTCATCGATTTACGAGTGTCGGGGTCTGCAGCAAAATCACTGTCTACCCACCCCGTCAGCTTGTTACGATGATCTTCTCCAGGGTCACAATATGTGATGCTTTCGTTCTGGGTCCCTAGGAGATACGCAAGAGCTCGCTCTGCAGCCGCTAAATGTACTGGACCGGGTGATTGAACGAACTTGCTGAGTTGAGAATATGTAAATGCCAGATCTGGTCGCGTCATGTTGACCAGATATGAGAGACATCCCACAATGCTCCTCATCCGTCGATGCGGACGAGGGTCGACGACTTCTGGCGAATCCCGCTTCGTCAAACGTACATTTGGGTCCATAGGAGTGAGCACAGGACATTCCAAAAGTACGCAGTACACGCTCAGCATATCCTGCTTGTACCATTTTGAGGGCGGCAAACCTTGTACACAACATCTCGGTTATTAGCGTCTGGGCTACCGGGGGTGGCTGGATGAAGTACCTGCCGTTCACGCTTTCTGGTAGCTTGTCGGCTTGCAAGAAAGCTTGCTCAATATCGCATGCATGTAGCTCATAATCGTTTGCGATTGCTAGCGAGAGCATGAACCTGCCAACTGCGAGGCCCGGCGTTGGAGAGAATGAATCATCAAAGTCAACGCCCTTCTCCATTTGGAAGCCCCGCACGATCAGCCTGGCTTTAAAGCGGTAGACCTCG
>Ga0315899_10002520_pt1 | contig 20261 bp, 21 predicted proteins | sample LakEriMetagenome_2_FD_203518 | JGI IMG/M metagenome (GOLD analysis project Ga0315899, IMG submission 203518) | Freshwater fungal communities from buoy surface, Lake Erie, Ohio, United States - Buoy 4 MA112 | ecosystem: Environmental > Aquatic > Freshwater > Lake | place: USA: Lake Erie, Ohio... | reverse complement strand
GTCGCCAGCGCCATCTCGGGTGGCTTTCCGGTTACCGGAGGTTTTGCTCGCTCGGTAGTAAATTTTTCAGCTGGTGCGCACACACCTGCTTCCGGTATCGTTTCTGCTGTGTTGATGGCAATTGTCATCGCCGGATTTACACACTGGTTTTATTATTTACCCCAAGCGGTGCTTTCAGCCACCATCATCGTCGCAGTCTTGGGGCTCATTGATACGCACACTCTTAAAGAAGCCTGGCTATACGATAAAGCAGATGCGGTCGCACTACTGCTGACCTTTGCAGGCGTCATTATTTTTGGTGTAGAAGAAGGCATCGTCATCGGCGTTGCTATGTCACTGGCTGTATTGGTTTGGCGCAGCAGCCACCCGCACATGGCATTAGTGGGTCGCGTACCCGAAACAGAACATTACAGGAATATAGAACGCCATCAGGTAGAAGTTTTCCCGGGGCTGATTGCATTACGCATAGATGAGAGCATTTATTTTGCCAACTCACAGCTGATCGCAGAAAAAATTGAAAGCTTACTTGCAAAACAACCTGCTACGAATTGTGTGCTGCTTATTTTATCGGCTGTTAATCAACTCGATACTACCGCGCTCGGTATGCTGACTGAGCTAGAAAAAACTCTACGCGCGAGAAATATTACGCTGGAATTTGCTGAGATCAAGGGGCCCGTGCAAGATAGGCTGCAGCAAACAGAACTGGGGAAACGCATGGAGGATAAAATTTTCCTCAGTACGCATCAGGCCTTTCTCGACTATCAAAGAAAGTACCCTGCGACAGAAATAAAATTATCGACAATGCGGTGATTGGACAATGATTTATTCAGCGTTTATTTAGAAAAAGGCTTGTATACCGGTCTGGGCGCGACCCAGTATTAGCGCATGTATATCGTGCGTACCTTCGTAGGTATTCACTACTTCGAGATTAACCACATGGCGAATCACACCGTACTCATCGCTAATGCCATTACCACCCAACATATCGCGCGCCATACGTGCAATATCCAAAGCCTTGCCACAGGAATTACGTTTCATGATGGAGGTAATTTCTACCGCAGCACTACCTTCATCGCGCATACGTCCTAAGCGCAGACACCCTTGCAGTGCCAGCGAAATATCGGTTTGCATATCGGCTAACTTTTTTTGTATGAGTTGATTCGCTGCTAGCGGACGACCAAATTGTTTACGCTCCAGCGTATAAGTACGCGCTGCATGCCAGCAAAATTCAGCTGCACCCAAAGCACCCCACGAAATTCCAAAACGCGCCGCATCCAAACACGTAAACGGACCTTTTAATCCGCGTATTTCTGGGAATGCATTTTCTTCAGGCACAAATACTTGATCCATCACTATCTCACCCGTGGTGGATGCACGCAAACCAACCTTGCCTTTAATGAGGGGAGTCGTCAGACCCTTCCATCCTTTTTCGAGTATGAAGCCGCGGATTTTTCCAGCATCGTCTTTCGCCCAAACCACAAATACCTGAGCCAGAGGGCTGTTACTAATCCACATTTTCGAACCCGACAAGCTGTAGCCGCCGTCGACTTTTTTTGCTCGGGTTTCCATGCTGCCCGGATCAGATCCGTGATCAGGCTCGGTTAAACCAAAGCAACCTATCCATTCTCCTGAAGCGAGCTTGGGAAGATATTTTTGTCGTTGCGCTTCAGTGCCGAACTCAAAAATTGGTAGCATCACCAACGAACTCTGCACACTCATCATGGAGCGAAAGCCTGAATCGACCCGCTCAATTTCTCGTGCCACAAGACCATAACTAACGTAATTCAAACCAGCGCCGCCATACTCCGTCGGTATGGTCGCTCCCAACAATCCTAACTCACCCATCTCACGAAAAATGGCAGGGTCTGTGCTCTCGCTACGAAAAGCTTCCAGCACGCGGGGCGCCAATTTTTCTTGGGCATACACCGCAGCCGCATCGCGCACCATACGCTCATCATCAGTCAGCTGCTGATCAAGTAAGAGAGGATCGTCCCAATGAAAACTTGCTTTACTCATGTTATGTCTCGTCGTAGTCGTGTTTAGCGTTGGGTCTTTTAAGCGGAGTTCGTAACACATCAGCGATTGTGCTTTACCGTATGCGCGCCGCTAATTCACCAATAATGCCGCGTCTAAAAGCAAGCACACAAATCACAAAAATCAAACCCGTAACCATGGTGACTGATTCGCCTATGGTGTTAAACCATTCTATGTGTGTAACCGTTGCCAGCCACGTACCCAAATCACCTAATTTGTTTTCCAGCGCGATGATGATAATGGCGCCGACCACGGGTCCAAGCAAGGTACCCATACCGCCGACTAATGTCATCAATACCACCAGCCCGGACATAGACCAATGAACATCGGTCAAGGTACCAAAGCCCAGCACAACCGCTTTGGTAGAACCTGCCAGCCCCGCTAATCCAGCTGACAATACAAACGCCAACAATTTGTAGCGGTCCGTGTCATAGCCCAGCGAAATTGCACGCGGCTCATTTTCGCGCACGGCTTTAAGCACCTGCCCAAACGGCGAATGAATAATACGAACAATCAGCAAGAACGAAGCGATCACTATGCCTAACACCACGTAATACATAGTTAGATCATTTTTCAGATCGATACTGCCTAGCAGTGTTCCTCTTGGAACTGATTGCAAACCATCTTCGCCACCGGTGAAAGGCGCTTGCAGAAAAACAAAGAACAGCATTTGTGACAGCGCCATAGTAATCATGGTGAAGTAAATACCTTGCCTACGTATCGCCAGCTTACCCACCACCAGACCCAACAGCGCAGCAAAAATTACCCCTGCCAAAAGACCCAGCTCCGTAGGTAAACCCCATACTTTTAATGCATGGCCAGCGATATACGATGCACCACCGAAAAATGCGGCGTGACCAAATGACAGCAATCCAGTAAAGCCTATGAGCAAATTAAACGCGCAAGCAAATAAAGCAAAGCACAAAATTTTCATTAGCAGCACAGGATACAAAAAGAAAGGTGCAGCTAAGGCGCCAACGAGTACAACGGCGTAACCCAGTTTTTTCAACATGGCGGCAGCTCCTTATTTCTCGCGGCCAAACAGGCCAGCGGGGCGAATCAATAACACTATCGCCATGATGATAAATACCACCGTTGCGGAAAGCTCGGGATAAAACACTTTCGTCATACCTTCAATCACACCTAATCCCAACCCAGTCAAAATCGATCCCAGTATCGAACCCATACCGCCTATCACTACAACGGCAAACACCACAATGATTAAATTAGATCCCATCAACGGTGATACTTGTAAAACAGGAGCAGCCAATACACCCGCAAAACCAGCCAGTGCTACACCAAACCCATAGGTAAGCGTAACCATCAGTGGCACATTAACGCCAAAGGCTTCGACCATCTTGGGATTTTCTGTACCAGCGCGCAAATAGGCACCCAGACGGGTTTTTTCAATAATGAACCAGGTAACCAAGCAAACCATAATGGAAGCAAAAACTACCCACGCTCGGTAATTTGGCAAAATCATGAAACCCAAATCGGTTGCCCCCGCGAGCTGTGATGGCACGGTAAACGGTTGACCTGAAACACCATAGAACGATCGAAACACGCCCTCTAACATGAGCGTAATACCAAAGGTCAGTAGCAAACCATATAAATGATCTAAACGGTATAGCCATTGCAGCATCGTTTTTTCTATGATGATGCCAAATATGCCCACCAGCAACGGCGCAACAATCAGCATGATCCAGTAATTAATACCGAAATAATTCAGGCCCATCCACGCTAAAAATGCACCCATCATGTACAAAGCGCCGTGAGCAAAATTGATCACATTGAGCAAGCCAAAAATAACGGCGAGCCCCAGCGATAGCATTGCGTAGAAAGAGCCATTAACTAAACCAAGCAGTAGTTGCCCCAGCATGGCCGACATGGGAATTCCAAATATCTCCATCTTAGACCCCTAGCAATTCGTTGAGCACGGCTGTCTTGCTGCTCAGTTCAGCTGCTGCAAACTGTTCAACTATCTGTCCATGCTCCATGACATAAAACCGATCTGCCAGTGGCGCAGCGAAACGAAAATTTTGTTCAACCATCACTATCGTGTACCCCTGTGCTTTAAGCGACAAAATCATACGTGCCAGTGCTTGCACAATGACGGGTGCCAAGCCTTCGGAAATTTCATCTAATAACAACAGCTTGGCTCCTGTGCGCAAAATACGCGCAACGGCCAGCATCTGCTGCTCTCCGCCCGATAGGCGCGTACCCTGACTGTGTCGACGCTCAGACAAGTTGGGAAACATCTCATAAATCTGCTCGACTGACATGCCTCCCGCTTTTAAGGTCGGCGGCAACATCAAATTTTCTTCAGCAGAGAGCGATGAAAAAATCGCGCGCTCTTCAGGACAATAACCTATCCCTAAATGCGCAATTTTGTGGGTAGGCAGTGCGATCGCTTCGACGCCATTCACTTTAATGGAACCTTCACGTCGCCCGGTCAAACCCAGAATGGCGCGCAATGTCGTAGTACGGCCCGCACCATTGCGACCTAGCAGGGTAACGACTTCGCCCTGCTCTACCGATAAATTCACATCATGAAGAATATGCGACTCACCATACCAAGCCTGCAGCTGCTTAATTTCCAGTGCCTTGGCCATTAGTGCGCCCCTTCCAATTCGGTTGCGCTACCCATATAGGCCTCAAGTACCTGAGGGTTGTGTGACACCGTTTGATAGTCACCTTCTGCCAGTATCGCTCCGCGTTGAAGCACAGATATGCGATCACTAATATCAGCTACTACATTCATATTGTGCTCAACCATTAATATGGTGCGACCTTGCGAGACTTTTTTAATCAATCCAGTCACACGCTTTACATCCTCATGCCCCATGCCCTGCGTGGGCTCATCAAGCAGCATGAGTTCTGGTTCCATCGCCAAGGTAGTTGCTATCTCAAGCGCACGCTTACGACCGTAGGGTAAATCCACAGTAATGCTGTCTGCAAACTCTGCTAAACCAACTTCATCCAGTAATTGCATAGCCCTGTCATTTAATTGATTAAGGGTCGCTTCGCTTTTCCAGAAATGAAAGGAGGTACCCATATTTCGCTGCAAGCCTATGCGCACATTTTCTAAAACATTCAAATGAGGAAAAACTGCAGAAATCTGGAAGGATCGAATAATACCCATGCGCGCTATTTGTGCAGATGCAAGCGAGGTAATGTCACGATCATTGAAAAGTATCTGGCCCGAGGTTGGGATCAAGAATTTAGTCAGCAGGTTAAAACAGGTAGTCTTACCGGCGCCGTTGGGTCCTATGAGAGCATGAATATGCCCCCGCTGAACTTGAAGATTGACCTGATTAACTGCGACAAAGCCTTTGAACTCACGCGTCAAATTACGGGTTTCAAGAATGATGTCCGGCATGCGTACTCCTGGGGGTCTATTCAGCTGTTGAATGTGCGGTACAGGTGCGGGAGAGCTAGCCGCGGCAGTGCCCACGATATGAGTCTGCAAACTGCTGGTGTTTATCGCACAGGATTATATTATTTTTATTATTTGATAACTTATGATGGTGTAATGATAAAAATTTAATCTCAAGCAGGAAGTTATTCTATTTCCGGGAAATCACAAAATGAATTCTTTACAAAAAATCAGCAGTTTTTTGAATCCGGCTGCCTACAACCACAGCGTGGTAGCTGAGCGCGGCCAGAGTTGCATAATCAATCTGAGCTGAACTACCGCAGACCAGCGAAGCAGATACAATAAGACTTTAATCTATCTTTGGAGCCTAGAGATGGCCTCGTTTTTTGACGATATCAGCAACCTGATCAGCGTAGCGATCACGCCCGCCTTATTGCTGCTGGGCGTCATGATACAAATGCGCGTGCTTAATAATCGTCTGGACCGCATCAGCGATCGCTCTGAGACCCTGGAACATCGGCTATCAAGTGGCTCAGGCTTGAGGTCTCCACTGGTGCATGAATTATCCGTATTGCGCCGTCGCTCAAACGCAATTCACCGTGCCTTTGGTATGTCGACTAGTTGCATGATCTTGATCTGCTCTATAGTCGTTGCGCTGTTCGTTGGCGATTCTGTGCACTTGAGACTTGATTCGCTAATTGCCTACTCATTTGCATTTACTATGCTGTTGTTGGTAGGTAGTTTTAGTTTGCTGCTACACGAAATTTTTATTGCCAGCCACTCTTTGCCTGCAACTACATTGCATCGTCGTCAGCCCGAGGGACTTAATTAAAGTAAGTCAGATCACACTGGTAACCAATACCGCGACGACATTTCTTCCAGGCCCAAATCCATCAAGACCTTTTGCAAGCGCTGCGATCCCCGCTGACGCGGCAAATCTTTGTAAGTGGCGATAATTAACTCGTTTTTCATCGAGTGCTCCCAACCAACCAGCTCTGTCACATTCACTTGATAGCCGTGAGCTTCTAACTGTAAACACCGCAATACATTGGTGGTATGGCTACCAAATTCACGCGTGTGTAGTGGATGACGCCATAGTTCAGTTAAGACGTCGCGCGCAAGGGATTGCGATTTTAATTTTCTCAATACCCCTGCCAGCTCGGCCTGGCAACAAGGCACCAGCACGATATACCTGGCTTGTTTTTTTAACGCAAAGCTAATGGCATCATCGGTGGCCGTGTCACATGCATGAAGCGCCGTAACTACATCGACTGCTGCAGGTAAGGCCGCTGACGTTATCGACTCCGCCACAGACAACGGCAAAAAAGACATGCGATCAAATGACAAACTCTGGGCCAGAGCCTTCGCGCGATCGACCAACTCAGGGCGCGTCTCGATGCTGAAAATATGTGAGCCATCATTGCGCTGCTTGAAAAATAAATCGTAGAGCATGAAGCCCAGATAGGATTTGCCAGCGCCATGATCAACCAAGGAAACTGAGCTACCTTCTTGCACCAGCTGCTCCAGCAGAGGTTCTATAAATTGGACTAAATGGTAAACCTGTTTGAGTTTGCGACGGCTATCCTGATTCATTTTCCCATCACGGGTCAGGATATGTAGTGCCTTGAGTAGCTCTGTGGATTGACCGGGTCGAATTTCGATTTCAGGCATGATCGGTCATGATGAAGGTATAAAACTGCATGGTAAACCAAGACAAGAAAAGCCCAAGCATTTACGATAAATTAGTCCGCGTTAATTACGCTTATCAACAAGTCGACGAGCTTTACCGATCAGAGTACGCTCAACGCCATTGGGCGGCAACACAGTCACGGTGCAAGAAATACCTATCAATGATTTGATTAAGTGCTCGAGTGAGGTACCACCGCGGATACCATCACCGTGCCGTACATCCTCGCGCGTTTCAACCAGTACTTCTAACTGATCCAGATGCATTTCGCGTGACAAAATTAACTGATAATGCGGCGCTAATGATGGCTGCTGTAATAATAATTCTTCAATTTGTGAAGGGAACACATTAACGCCACGAATGATCATCATGTCATCTGTGCGGCCAAGAATTTTTCCCATACGACGCATGCTGCGCGCGGTGGGGGGTAGTAGTCGGGTTAAATCACGCGTGCGATAACGGATTACTGGCATCGCTTGTTTAGTCAATGAGGTAAATACCAGCTCACCCATCTGACCGTCAGGTAAAACTTCTTCCGTTACAGGATGAATAATTTCAGGATAAAAATGATCTTCCCAAATTACCGGGCCATCTTTCGTCTCTATGCATTCACTTGCAACGCCCGGACCCATCACTTCAGACAAGCCATAAATATCGACGGCATCCAGACCCGCGCGCTGCTCGATTTCTAAGCGCATAGACTCAGTCCATGGCTCAGCACCAAAAATACCTATACGTAAAGAAGACGCCGCGGGATCCAAGCCCTGACGCTCAAATTCTTCTATGAGGTTGAGCATATAAGACGGCGTCACCATGATGATATCGGGTCGGAAGTCATTAATTAACTGAACCTGTTTTTCAGTCTGACCACCCGACATAGGAATAACTGTGCAACCCAGCTTCTCTGCGCCGTAATGCGCTCCTAACCCGCCAGTAAACAAACCATAACCATACGACACATGAACGATATCACCGGCTCGTCCACCCGAAGCACGTATGGAGCGTGCCACCAAATGAGCCCAGGTATCGATATCTTGTTGGGTGTAGCCCACCACAGTGGGTTTACCCGTAGTACCCGAGGAGGCATGTATGCGCACTACCTGCTCGCGCGGAACTGCAAACATACCAAAGGGATAGTTCGCCCGTAAATCATCTTTACTAGTAAACGGAAACTTCGACAGATCCGACAAGGAAGTCAGATCGTGCGGTTGAATTCCCAGATCATCAAAACTTTTACGGTAATGCGGCACATGATCGTAGGCATGTTGCAAGGATGTTTGCAATCGCTGTAATTGCAGCGCCTGCAATTCATCTTTGCTCGCTGTCTCTATAGGCTCAAGTTCTGACTGACTTGTTTGGTTGGACATCCCTGATCTCCTGCGTTTATGCGTTATGTATTACCGACCCAGAAATCTGGTGAGATTTTCCACGCATGAGTGCGATTTTTTTTCCATCTGAAGTAGTGACAGAAACGTCATACACACCTGTTTTACCGCTACGCGCTTGCTCGATGGCGACTGCCTGCAATAACTCACCCTCTTTCGCTGGCGCTAAAAATTCTATGGTGCAGCCAGCTGCGACTGTTTGCAAGTTATAACTATTGCAGGCGAAGGCAAAGGTGGAGTCTGCCAGGGTAAATATAAAACCACCGTGGCACATCGCATGACCATTAAGCATGTCTGAACGCACTCTCATTTGCATACATGCCGTGCCAGGGCCCACATCGATTAACTGTATGCCCAAGCCTTGCGTCGCATGATCGCGTGCGTACATGTGCTCTGCACTGGCTTTAGCCAAAGCCTTGGGATCGGCAGGAAGACCATTAGTCATTTAACTGTCCTGATCAAAATCGAGCACGAGTTTTTCTGTAATAGGAAATGCCTGACAACTTAAAACAAACCCACGCGCCACTTCGTAGTCTTCCAGCGCGTAGTTGGCGTCCATATCGACTTTACCTTCTATCACTTTGCAGCGGCAGGAAGCGCAAATTCCGCCTTTGCAGGCATACCGTATATCAATACCGTGATCAAGACCAGCATCCAATACTGATTGCTGATCCCTGTTCATCATAAAACTCTGATGGTGACCATCAATAATGACAGTAACTTCACACTTATCAGTAGAGATTAAGTCAGCTGCCGAGCGCTTGCGCGGTACTTGGTCGCCAGCTACACCAAACAATTCCATGTGTATACGATCGCCAGACATGCCAAATGATTTCAAACTATCCGACAGTTCCAGCATCATTGCCTGCGGACCGCAAATGAATACATGATCAATATCGGTTAATGTTATCCATTGCTCTGCCAACTGACGAAATTTTTCTGCATTGATACGGCCATTAAACAAATCGATGTCTTGTTTTTCGCGACTCATGATATGAATCACTGAAAATCGATCAAGAAATCTGTCTTTGAGATTAGCAATGTCATCTCTCAGCATAATCGTAGACGATGCGCGGTTACCATAGACTAAGGTAAAGCAGCTCTGTGGTTCAGCTAGCAGGGTACTTTTGATGATAGAAAAAATCGGTGTAATGCCGCTACCCGCAGCAATCGCCAGATAATGGCGGCGCTGAGTTGCATCCAAAGGCAAATGAAAGTTTCCTGTCGGCGGCATGACGTCTATCATCATGCCTGCTTCTAGCGAGGTCGTAGCCCACGTAGAAAATAAACCATCGCTGACTTTTTTAATGGCGATACGCAGTTCAGTATCTTGTATCGCTGAGCATAGTGAATACGATCGACGTACTTCTTCACCCTGAATCTGAGCGCGCAAAGTAATATGCTGACCTGGCTGGTAATGAAACTCTGAGGATAACGCTGAGGGAATATCAAAGCTAATAACGACTGCATCTCGTGTATCGCGTCGGACTTCAGCAATTCTTAAAGCATGAAAATGGGCCATGGAATCAGTGCTTAAAAAGGTGGTAGCTACGCGTATCAGTCGTAAGTGTGACGCTAGTGCGGCTTGAAATAATCAAAAGGCTCCAGACACTCATTGCACCGATAGAGTGCTTTACAAGCGGTGGATCCAAACTGACTTAACAAGCGCGTATGCAAAGAGCCGCATTGTGGACAGGCTATGTCAGGAACAACACGACTACCCAGTGCAGAAATATCAATAGCTGATTGCATGGGTGGGGCAATGCCGTAAGCCTTCAGTTTTTCTCGGCCAGCAGGACTCATCCAATCGGTAGTCCATGCTGGCGACAGTTGAGTTCGAATAGAAATTTTCTGCACGCCTAAGCTCCGTAATGCAAGCTCGACATTCTCTGCTATAACTTGCATCGCAGGGCAGCCAGAGTAGGTAGGTGTGATAGTAACTTCGCAAACATCGGTGTCTAGCCACGTCAGTTCACGCACTATACCCAAATCAACCACCGAAATAACCGGAATTTCTGGATCACTGACAGCCGACAGGCATTCCCAGAGCTGCTCTGTAGCAAACCTCACCAGGTAGCCCCAGGATAAGCGCGCTGTAGAAATTGCATCTCAGCCAGTAAAAAACCAAGGTGCTCGGAGTGACGTCCTTGTTTACCACCGTTCTGCATCCAGGCATCTGCGGGCGGCATGGTCAAGGTCGCTTCGGAAAATATTTTTTGTATCATCGCCATCCACTCATTTTTTAAACTTGAGGGTAGCGGGGCGATTTTTCGTTCTGCGATGACTGTATCTAATTCATCGTCGATAAAACATTCGCCGGAATACATCCACAACGCATCGACTGAGCTCTGCATGCGCGCATGACTTTCTTCGCTGCCGTCACCTAAGCGTACGACCAGGTCGCTACTACGGCGCAAATGATAGTTCACTTCTTTTAATGATTTTTCTGCGATCTGTGCAATCGTCGTATCAGAAGAATTAAGCAGGGACCGCAGCCACAGCGCATGCCAGACATCGAAATACAGCTGTCGAACTAAAGTGTCGTCATAGCCACCATTGGGCTGCTCAACCAGCAGCACATTACGAAATTCATGGGCATCGCGTAAAAATGCTAAATCATCCTCATCACGATCCTTGCCTTCGATTTTTGCAGCATAAGACAACCACAAGGTTGATTGACCTAATAAATCGAGCGCTATGTTCGTTAAGGCCATGTCTTCTTCCAGCGCCGGGCCTTTACCGCACCACTCCGACAAACGCTGAGACAAAATCAAACTTGAATCACCCGCTCGCAAACACCAGATAAATTTTTCTGCATCCATAAATTCAGCGCCTTAGAGATTGCCTACTTCGGGCGGTATAGAAAAAAATGTAGGATGCCGATAAATTTTACTGGCCGAGGGATCAAAAAATTCTTCGCTATTTTCCGAACTACTTGCAACAATCATATTCGCAGGCACTACCCATATAGAAGTGCCCTCATTGCGTCGGGTATATACATCGCGCGCATTATTCAACGCCATCTCGGCATCCGGCGCATGCAAGCTGCCTACATGTTTATGCGCTAGTCCATGCTGGCTTCGTATAAAAATTTCCCACAATGGCCATTCTTTGCTCATTGCTATCTCCTGTGAGCTAATCAAGCTGCCTTAGCTTTGGATATGGCTTCCTGCTTTTCTGCGTAAGCATTAACACCATCACGAAACCAGGCGCCGTCATCCCATGCTTTGCGGCGAGTTTGCAGGCGATCACGATTACACGGGCCATTGCCTTTTAAAACGCGATAAAACTCAGACCAATCGATCGCACCAAATTCATACTGACCGCTGGTCTCATTCCAGCGCAAATCCGGATCAGGAATTGTTAAACCAAGAAACTCGGCCTGAGGCACTGTCTGATCCACCATGCGCTGTCGAAGTTCATCATTGGAAAATAATTTAATCTTCCATTGTGCAGACTGAGCACTGTTAACCGATTCAGTATCGGGCGGGCCAAACATCATCAGCGCTGGCCACCACCATCGGTTGAGTGCATCTTGCGCCATCTGCTTTTGCTCTGGTGTACCGCGACACAAGGCCATCACGACATCAAATCCCTGACGCGCATGGAATGCCTCTTCCTTACAGATGCGTACCATGGCGCGTGCATAGGGACCATACGAGCAACGGCACAAAGGAATTTGATTGATGATGGCAGCGCCATCGACTAACCAACCTATCATGCCTATGTCAGCCCAACTCAAGGTGGGGTAATTAAAAATGCTGGAATACTTTGCTTTGCCATCTAGCAGATCACGCGTCATTTGATCACGCGAGACGCCCAGGGTTTCGGCAGCGCTGTAGAGATAAAGACCATGCCCTGCTTCATCTTGTATCTTCGCCAAAAGTATCGTTTTTCGTTTGAGCGTAGGAGCTCGGGTGACCCAGTTACCCTCGGGAAGCTGACCAACGATTTCTGAGTGAGCATGCTGAGAAATCTGACGTATCAGCGTCTTGCGGTAAGCATCCGACATCCAATCTCTGGGTTCGATCTTGATGTCGGCATCTATGCGCTGCTGAAAGGCTTGCTCTTGCGGGCTGAGCTCATCAACGGCTCGCAAACTGGATGTGCCGGTATCGACCATTTGAGCATACATAGTTGGGGCTCCTTCCTAGGCGCTTGTTTAGTGGATATGATACGCGAAATCATAGATTTCTAGAAAAACTGTATCATTTAACAAAATGTCATCGTCCTCCCTAAAAGACATCGCCTCACCGGCCATCGCCCGCTGGATAGCCCAGAGCTTGCGCTTGAACCCACCCCGCGCTAAATCCTTAGTGATGACGGTCTTTGGTGACACCATCGCACCGCGCGGAGGCGTTGTGTGGCTCGGTAGCCTGATTGCCTTATTGTCCCCGTTTGGCATTAGCGAACGGCTGGTACGCACCGCTGTCTACCGATTAGCTGATGAAGGCTGGCTGGATGCCCTACGCCACGGCAGGCGCAGTCAGTACCGACTGAGTGCTCAAGGTGAAAAGCGGTTTTTGCGCGCCCACCAGCGCGTTTATGCCTCGCCCACAAAGCAATGGGAGGGACTATGGACTTTAGTGTGTATGGCCAGCCATGCCAGCAGCGCGCAAAAATCAGCGCTAAAAAAAGAATTGGTTTGGGAGGGTTTTGCACCCGTCAACGCGGGGCTGTTTGCTTACCCCGGCGAGAAGAACGAAGCACTACAGGATTTATTGCAACGCACGCGCACAGCCAAGGTAGTGACCGTATTGTCGGCTAGCGATAGTGGACTTGACAACGTCCTACCGCTGTCAGCAGCGGTGTCAACTGCCTGGCCACTAAAAGAAACACGTGCTACGTACAAAAAATTCATCACTCGCTTTGAGAGCTTGCAGCAGCTACTCTCGGAGCAAGCGCTAATAGACCCCGAACATGCATTTGTACTGCGCACGCTTTTAATACACGACTACCGACGCGCACTGCTAACTGATCCCAATCTGCCTGCCGAGTTACTAGAATCTGAATGGCCCGGCAGCAAAGCCTATGCGCTGTCTAAAGCAATCTATAAAACAATTGAACGCCCAGCCGAGAAGCAATTAGCTTTCATACTTTCGCAAGAGCAGCAAAACGTACCTGCAGTGGACGCACGATTTACGCAACGGTTTCGGTAACGAGAATAGGCATAGCCGCTAATGGTAGCGGCTGCAAATTAATGGTCGCTTAACTCAGCGACCATTTCTATTTCTACGCACGCACCCAGAGGGATTTGAGCGACACCAAAAGCTGATCGTGCATGACGACCTACATCACCAAAAACGTCTAAGAGTAATTCGGAAGCACCATTGGTGACCAAGTGATGTTCTGTGAAGTCTGGCGAAGAATTGACTAGGCTAACGAGCTTGACGATTCGCTTGACCTTAGATAAATCACCACCACAGGCTTCTTTCAGTGTAGCCATCAGATCAATCGCTATGGAACGGGCAGCTTGCTTGCCCTCATCGGTAGTCATCGTGCGGCCCAGCTGGCCCACCCACGGTTTGCCGTCTTTTTTTGCAATATGGCCTGATACGAATAACGTATTACCGGTTCGCACATACATGACATACGCGGCCGCTGGCGTGGCTACCGTTGGAAGCGCAATGTTAAGCGCACTGAGTTTTTGTTCAATAGACATCGTTTACCCCAATAAAAAACATGACAAGATTTTACCTTGAGCGCTCTTGAAATCTGCCAAGTCATCCCAAGATAATTACAAATTTCGCCATCTTTCAATTAATTTTGTTAACAGAGGACATCATGGGTGCTTCAGATAAACAAGTCATGGGCTTTCAGGCCGAGGTCAAACAGCTGCTACAGCTGATGATCCATTCGCTGTACTCCAACAAAGAAATTTTCCTGCGCGAGCTAGTCTCAAATGCCTCTGATGCAGCAGATAAGCTGCGTTTTGAAGCTATTAATAACGCGGCTTTGTTCGAAGGCGACAGCGATCTGGCCATACAGGTGGAGTTTGACAAAGCGGCTCGTACCATCAGCATCACCGATAACGGTATAGGTTTATCGCAAGCCGAAGCGGTTGAGCATTTAGGCACGATTGCCAAATCTGGAACAAAAGAATTCTTTTCCAGATTGTCTGGCGACCAACAAAAAGATGCCGCAATGATCGGTCAATTTGGAGTGGGGTTTTACTCAGGCTTTATCGTGGCCGACAAAATCACTGTCGAGTCGCGTCGCGCTGGCCTACCTGCAGAACAAGGCGTTCGCTGGGAATCTTCGGGGGAAGGTGAGTTCAGCGTAGAGACCATCAACAAGCCACAACGCGGCACCCGCATCACCTTGCATCTGCGTGAGGGCGAAGATGATTTCCTGTCAGCCTGGCAGCTACGCTCCATCATTCGTAAGTATTCGGATCATATTTCTTTACCCATTAAAATGCATAAAGAAGAATGGGACGAAGAAAAAAAAGAAACCGTCGTCAAGGACGAACTAGAAACCGTTAATCAAGCCAGCGCGCTGTGGGCGCGTAGCAAATCTGACATCACCGAAGAGCAATATAAAGAATTTTATAAACACGTATCGCATGATTTTCAAGAGCCCTTAACCTGGACACATAATCGCGTTGAAGGTCGCAGTGAATACACACAGCTACTTTACATACCTGGTCATGCGCCCTTTGATTTATGGGATCGTGAAAAACGTGGTGGTATCAAGCTGTATGTAAAGCGTGTATTCATCATGGATGATGCTGAGCAGTTAATGCCGGTGTATCTGCGCTTTGTAAAAGGTGTGATTGATTCGAATGATCTTCCATTGAATGTATCGCGCGAAATTCTGCAAGAGTCGCGTGACGTTAAAGTTATACGCGAAGGTTCGACCAAACGCATACTGGGTATGTTGGAAGAACTTGCGAATGCAGATGAACAAGAGAAAAAAGATAAATACACTAATTTCTGGAAAGAATTTGGACAAGTACTCAAAGAAGGCATAGGCGAAGACTCAGCAAACAAAGAGCGCATTGCCAAGCTACTGCGCTTTGCCAGCACACACAACGAGACCGATACACAAAATGTCTCGTTTGGCGATTACGTAGCGCGCATGAAAGAAGGTCAAGACAAGATTTACTACGTCACGGCGGATAGCTGGATGGCTGCGAAGAACAGTCCGCATCTGGAAATCTTCCGTAAAAAAGGCGTAGAAGTTCTGTTACTGACTGAGCGCGTTGATGAATGGATGCTGTCGTTCCTGACAGAATTCGATGGCAAGCCACTGCTATCCGTAGCCAAAGGCGATCTCAATTTAGGTCAACTTGAAGACGATAGCGAGAAAAAACAAAAAGAGGAAACCGAATCCGAATTCAAAGAGCTGGTCGATAAAATGAAAACAGCGCTGGCAGAAAAAGCCAAAGACGTGCGCGTGACTTTCCGTTTGACCGATTCTCCTGCGTGCTTAGTCGCTGATGAGCATGAGCTCTCGGGTAATTTACTCAGAATGCTCAAAGCAGCAGGTCAGGCTGCGCCTGATATGAAGCCCACGCTGGAAATCAACCCGCACCATCCATTGATACAACGCCTGAAATATGAAGACGCTAAATTCAATGACTGGAGCAGCCTCCTGTTTGATCAAGCCTTATTAGCTGAAGGCGGTCAGCTGAGTGATCCGGCAGGATTTGTCAAAAAGCTCAATGACATGTTGCTGGGCATGACAGGTAAATAATCACCGCATGCAAAAACGCGCACAACGACAAATTATCGGTGTGCGCGTTTTTTTTGGGCTACACAAACGCGTATCAGCGACCGCCAGCCACATCAATCATCGTGCCGGTAATATACGACGACTGATCTGATAACAACCATAAAATGGTCTCAGCAACTTCATCAGCTGTTCCACCCCGCTTCATTGGCACACCCTCTTTAGCGCGATCTACTCGCCCTGGCTCCCCAGCACTGGCATGAATTTCGGTATAGATCAATCCTGGGCGAACCGCATTAACGCGAATATTTTCTGCGGCGACTTCTTTGGATAATCCTATCGTCATAGAATCCACTGCGCCTTTAGCAGCTGCGTAATCGATAAATTCATTGGGTGAGCCTATACGCGCTGCCGCTGACGATACGTTAACTATGCCACCGCCATTGCCGCCATGACGTGTCGACATACGAAGCACAGCTTCTTTGGCGCATAAAAAACTACCAATCACATTGATACTTAAAATGCGCTGCCAGCGCGCTGCATCCATTTGATCAAGACGCATAATTTTTTCCAGCACACCCGCGTTGTTGACCAAAGCATTCAGTTGACCCATCTGCGCATCGATCTGTTTAAACACATTCAGCACATCAGCTTCTATCGCCACATCGGCCTGCAACATCAGCGCTTTACGACCCGTGGCTCGAATAGCCTCAGCCACTTCGTTAGCCGCCTTGGCATTACTTTGATAAGTAAACACCACGTCATAACCGCGCTTAGCGGCGAGAATTGCTGTGGCAGCACCGATGCCGCGACTGCCTCCAGTGATCAGAATTACAGGATGAGTCATGATGAGAGTCTCCGATTTTTAATTGTGAAAGAATTGTAGCCGACCCGACTGTTTACCCAGAAGTAATCAAACACCGTGACTGGCATGGGCAGAGTAGAAGTAAACTATAGAATTACGCATTAACGTGCTCTTGAAACATCCACCCATGCCACCTGATCAGTCTGACTCACCCGTTAGCCGCCGCAGAAAACCAAAATTTGCACCTATTACGCTCTCTGAACAGGATGGCGTTCGCTATTTGCACTTCGGTACAGAATGGATACAAGGTGCTATGCGTTTGCGTAAACCCAACTGGATAGAGCTCGAGTATGCGCAGCAAATGATGGCTTGGATGCTGTTTATAGAACAGCCTAAACGTATCGTGCAACTGGGTCTGGGCGCAGCCGCACTCACCAAATTTTGTCGCCACTGGTATCCCAAATCACCTGTTACCGTCGTCGAACTGAATCCTTCAGTCATCGATATTTGCCGTTCTATGTTCAAGCTACCCGAGGACGATGACTTACTGACTATCCTCGAAGGTGATGCAATGGATTTTGTTGAGCATAAGCCCAATCATCGCAGCGCCGATGTGCTGCAGATAGATTTGTATGATGCAACTGCGCGCGGACCGGTGTTGGAATCCGTCGAGTTTTATCGCAGCTGTGCCGCCTGCCTCGCACGTGGTGGTATCGCGACGATTAATTTGTTTGGTGACCATCCCAGCTTTCAGCGCAACATCCCCGCGATATGTGAAGCGTTCGATACTGTCATTTGTCTGCCAGAAGTCCATCAGGGTAATGTTGTCGTTATCGCTTTTAAAAACACACCGACACTGGATTTTGCAGATCTCTATGCACGTGCTGCAGTGATACGCGACATTACCAAATTACCCACCCGGTCCTGGGTCGATGGCATCAAGTCGGCGGTGACGCAAGGCTCGCCAAAAGATCGCTGACCGCAGGCCAGCGTAAACGAACACCCAATTCGATTTTCATGCGGTCGTTAGCCAAACGCCGCGATTCCGACATGAACGACAACAACATCGGCGAGACATGATTCGCCAATTCGGCACGCGGCACGCGTGGTGGCGTAGGCAACTTAAAAGTGGCAGCTACCTGGTCAAAATACTCGCCCATCTTCAAATTCGAATCATCCACGGTGTGATAAACCCGCAGTGGCTGCCCCCGAAATAACGCTAACGCAATAATCTGAGCCAGATCATCGGCATGAATATGATTTGTGTAGACATCCTCGGTAGCCAGCAAAGCGGGCGTACCTAGCCGCAACCGTTCTAATGGCAATCGTTCTGCTGCGTAAATACCGGGCACCCTGAGTATTGACAACCTGCCCCCGTTACGGCGCGCCCAGCGCCGTAAAACCTGTTCAGCGTCCACCCGACGCTGTGCACGAGCATTAACCGGCGCCACGGGCCTGGTCTCGTCAAAGTAGGCACCTTTGCAATCGCCATAAACACCGGTGGTACTGACATAAACGAGCCTGCCATGTCGGGGTAAAATGGCGGCCAGATTGCGAGTGCGTTGATCTAACGCGCCCTGCGCAGGCGGTGGTGCAAGATGCACCACCAGTTCAGCTAGCCCCTTTAGCCTGTGCAAACTCTCTGGATTATCCAGATTGCCCAGCAAAGGGATAGCACCTGCAGAGCGTAATTCAGATAGCCGCTCTGGCTGACTAGTCAGAGCGAAAACGCGAAAACGCGTTCGTAGCAAAGGTATCAAGCGCAGTCCTACATCGCCACACCCGATGATGAGTAGGCGGGGTCTGCCCAGTACATTTAACTGTTTGTTTTTCATTCGCGAGATTGTATGACGTTCCAGGTTCTTGTTAATCCCAGCGGTCGGCAATTCAGTTGTGAAGCTGACGAATCTATCTTGGCAGCCGCTATGCGCGCAGGCGTTGGACTGCCCTATGGCTGTAAGAACGGTGCCTGCGGTAGCTGCAAAGGCAAATTGGTATCAGGCCAGGCTGAACTGGGTCAGCATCAAGATCGAGCCCTAACGCCAGCCGAACAAGAAGCTGGCTTAACCCTGTTTTGTTGTGCCATGCCCCAATCCGACGTGGTGATCGAAGCTCGCGAAGTGTTGGGTGCGGGAGAATTCCCCGTTAAGAAGCTACCATCGCGTGTCGCCAAAATCGAGCGCATGACGGATGACGTTATTATTCTTTCGTTGCAGCTGCCCGCAACTGAACGAATGCAGTTTAAAGCAGGTCAATACATAGAGTTTTTGCTCAAAGATGGCAAGCGTCGCAGCTACAGTATGGCCACGTCGCCACATTCGGATGAACTACTTGCTCTGCACATACGTCATATGCCGGGCGGTCTGTTCACCGATCAAGTCTTTGGCAGCATGAAAGAAAAAGACATACTGCGCTTCGAAGGCCCTCTGGGTACATTCTTTTTGCGTGACGATACTGAAAAACCTATCGTCATGGTGGCCTCCGGTACCGGCTTTGCTCCTATAAAATCCATGATAGACCACTGGGCGCATCAAGAATCAACCCGACCCATTACCTTATATTGGGGTGGTCGCCGTCCTCATGATTTGTACATGAACACACTGTGTGAAGAGTGGGCAAAGACACTACCGCATTTCAAGTACGTACCTGTAGTCTCAGATGCGTTGCCTGAAGATAACTGGACTGGTCGTACCGGATTCGTACACCTGGCAGTTATGCACGATCTACCCGATTTGTCGGGATATCAGGTTTATGCGTGTGGCGCGCCCGTGATGGTCGACGCAGCACAGCGTGACTTTGTTGATCAGTGCCAGTTACCCAGCGATGAATTTTTTGCTGATTCGTTTACATCTGAAGCCGATCTCGTTACTACTTAAGCCATGAACAAGCCCGAACATTTGCACTCAGCGTTCGACCAGTACGCCACCGATTCGCTGCTCTTCATCACTAATCGCCCACGCCTGGTTTTTACCGAGGGTCATGGCATGTGGCTGACTGATCACAATGGCAAACGCTATCTGGATTGGTTGCAGGGTTGGGCAGTTAACTGCCTGGGGCATTCACCCGAGTGCATACAGACTGCTTTAGTTCAGCAAGCAAAAAAAGTCATTAATCCTTCGCCTGCTTTTTTTAACGAGCCTTCCATTAAGCTCGCCGACATGCTGACATCGCACTCATGCTTTGATCGCGTGTTCTTTGCTAATAGCGGCGCTGAAGCCAACGAAGGCGCGATTAAATTAGCGCGTAAATGGGGCAAATTACACCCCAATAAAAATAATGAGCATCGTTACGAAATCATTA
>Ga0315899_10002519_pt1 | contig 20262 bp, 16 predicted proteins | sample LakEriMetagenome_2_FD_203518 | JGI IMG/M metagenome (GOLD analysis project Ga0315899, IMG submission 203518) | Freshwater fungal communities from buoy surface, Lake Erie, Ohio, United States - Buoy 4 MA112 | ecosystem: Environmental > Aquatic > Freshwater > Lake | place: USA: Lake Erie, Ohio... | reverse complement strand
GGAGCACGGTCCGATCACCCGTCCTAAGGGGGGACGACCTTCATGAAATATCTTCTCGTATCGGCGGCCACGCTGGCCGTCGCCGGGCCGGCCTGCGCCCAGCAGATCAGCCTCAAGCCCGTCGCCGAAGCCCGCCTTCGTTACGAACATGCGCGGCAGGACGGGCTTCCCACCGAAACCAGCGACGCGCTCACTGCCCGCGTCCGCGCTGGAGGCACCGCCACCAACGGAGCCTTTTCGGCGACGGTGGTAGGGCAGGGGAGCCTTGCCATCATCGACGACTATTATGACGGGGTGAACGGGGCGGCCACGCGCCCGATCATCGCTGACCCGCAGAATATCGCTCTTTATATCGCCCAGCTTCGCTATCAGGCAAAGGCGTTCGCCTTCACCGCCGGCCGCCAGAATATCGCGCTCGACGACGAGCGCTTCGTCGGCAATGTCGCCTTCCGCGACAACGCCCAGACCTTCGACGCGGTGCGGGCTGAACTCTCGCCCTTAAAGGGGATGAAGCTCGACATCGCCTATGCCTGGAGTGCCCGCACCATCTGGGGCATCGACGGCAAAGGCGCGCGGCAGCAGGCGATCGGTGGCGACAATATCTTCGCCAATCTTTCCTATGCAACGCCGGTCGGCACGCTCACGGGCTTCGCCTATCTGGTGGATCAGGACGAGGCCGCAGTGCAGGGCTATCGTCTTTCCAGCCAGACCTACGGCCTGCGCCTCACCGGCACACGGCCGCTCTCGAAAACGGCGAAACTCTCCTATCAGTTGAGCCACGCGCGTCAGTCCGACTACCATCGAAATCCCAACAGCTATCGCGCCAACTATTGGCTCGCCGACGCGACGCTGGACATGAGGGGCTGGAAACTCAATGCCGGCTATGAAGTACTCGGTGCGGCCAGAAGCGGGGTAGCGGGCGCGGCGCTCACCAGCTTCCAAACGCCGCTCGGCACCAATTTCAAATTCCAGGGCTGGGCCGATAAATTCCTTACCACCCCGCCCAATGGCGTACGCGACGTCTATGTGGGTGGTGGGTACGGCCTGAAACAGTTGGGGCCGCTGTCGGGCGTCAACCTGTCGGCCACCTGGCATCGCTTCAGCAGCGACCGGCTCGACCTTCATTATGGCGACGAATGGAATCTGCTCGCCTCCGCGAAGCTCCGGAAGACGATGCTCTCGGTTCGCTACGCTCACTATGATGCGAAGGCGCTGGCGACGGAGACGGAAAAGCTCTGGCTCCAGGCGGACTGGAGCCTGTAACCTCGAAATGGCTTGAGCCGGTTCGCGAATCGGCTTATGCTGCAACGCAAGAGGACAAGGATGTCCTTCGAACCATAGCCGCGACGATCCACGGATGGATCGCCAAGGCGCAGATGATGGCAAGGCCGCCATCCAGACGTTCGGATTTCAAAGCCCGGCCGTCCGGATGGCGGCCTTTTTTGTTTCCGAAAGGGACGGGCAATGGAATTGCAGGTCAGGAACGATAGCCGGGCGGGAGCGGAGGATGAGATGCTCGTCCCGTTCGAGGATGTCCGCGAGCATCTGGTCGTCATAGGCAACGGCATGGCCGGTTGCCGCGCGATCGAAGAACTGCTGGCGCGGGATGCGGGGCGTTACCGCGTCACCATCTTCGGGGCCGAGCCGCATGTGAACTATAACCGCATCATGCTCTCGCCGGTGCTGGCCGGGGAAAAGACGTTCGATCAGATCGTCATCAACGACGCCGCCTGGTATGCCGACAATGACATAGAGCTGATCGCCGGCGATCCGGTCATCGAGATCGATCGCGCCGCCAAGACCGTCACGAGCCGATCGGGTCGCACCACGGGCTATGACAAGCTGTTGATCGCCACCGGTTCCGACCCGTTCATCATCCCGGTGCCGGGTAAGGATCTGCCTGGCGTCATCAGCTTCCGCGACATGAAGGATGTCGATACCATGCTGGATGCCGCCGGCAAGGGCGGCGAAGCGGTCGTGATTGGCGGCGGCCTGCTCGGCCTTGAAGCCGCGCATGGCCTGACCCTGCGCGGCATGAAGGTGACGGTCATTCACCTCATGGACACGCTGATGGAGCGGCAGCTCGACGAAGCGGCCGGCTGGTTGCTGAAGAGCGCGCTGGAGGCACGGGGGCAGACGATCCTGACCGGCGCGAACACCGCCGAAATCTACGGGCAGGGCAAGGTCGAAGGCGTCCGCCTGAAGGACGGGCGCGACATTCCCGCCAGCCTCGTCGTCATGGCGGTCGGAATCCGGCCCGCGACTGCACTGGCGAAGGCGGCGGGACTTGCGGTCAATCGCGGCATCCTGGTCGACGATCATATGGTGACGAGCGATTCCAATGTGCTGGCGGTCGGCGAGTGCGTCGAGCATGACGGCAATGTCTATGGGCTGGTCGCGCCGCTGTGGGACATGTGCCGCAGTCTGGCCGATGGCCTCACCGACCGGCATAGCGGTTACAAGGGGTCGGTCACCTCGACCAAGCTCAAGGTCGCCGGGCTGGACGTCTTTTCCGCCGGCGATTTTTCAGGCGGCGAAGGGTGCGAGGACATCGTCCTGCGCGATGCATCGCGCGGCGTCTACAAGCGGGTGGTCGTCAAGGACGACCGCATCGTCGGCGCGGTGCTATATGGCGACACGGCGGACGGCGGCTGGTATTTCGACCTGCTTCGGCGTGAGGAGAATATCGCGGACATCCGCGACCTGCTGATCTTCGGCCAGGCATTCGCCCAGGGAGGGGGCGCGCTGGACCCTAGGGCGGCCGTTGCGGCGCTCTCGGACGATGCCGAGATTTGCGGCTGCAACGGCGTCAGCAAGGGCCAGGTCATCGGCTGCATCGAAGAGGGCGCATGCAGCCTCGACGCCGTCCGCGCCACCTGCAAGGCCTCGGCAAGCTGTGGCTCGTGCACCGGCCTGGTCGAAAACCTGCTGGCGGTGGTGCTGGGCGAAGAGGTGAAGGCCGGCCCGAAGACCATGTGCAAATGTACCAGCTTCACCCATGATGATGTGCGGCGCGAGATCGTCGCGCAGAATATGCGCTCTATCCCCGAAGTGATGCAGCGGCTGCACTGGACGACACCGGACGGCTGCTCCTCCTGCCGTCCCGCGCTCAATTACTATCTGCTCTGTGCGTTACCGGGCGAATATCAGGACGACCAGCAAAGCCGCTTCGTCAACGAACGCATGCACGCCAACATTCAGAAGGACGGCACTTACTCGGTCGTGCCGCGCATGTGGGGCGGCCTCACCAACCCTCGCGAGTTGCGCGCGATTGCGGACGTGGTCGAGAAATATGACGCGCCTATGGTCAAGGTGACCGGCGGCCAGCGGCTGGACATTTTCGGGATCAAGGGGGAGGATCTGCCTGCGGTCTGGGCGGACCTCAACGCCGCCGGCATGGTTTCAGGCCACGCCTATGGCAAGTCGCTGCGTACGGTGAAGACCTGCGTCGGCTCCGAATGGTGCCGGTTCGGCACGCAGGATTCGACCGGGCTCGGCGTCAAGACTGAGCGGATGACCTGGGGGTCGTGGATGCCCCACAAGTTCAAGATCGCCGTGTCGGGCTGCCCCCGCAATTGCGCCGAAGCGACGATCAAGGATTTCGGCATCGTCTGTGTGGATTCGGGCTATGAGCTGCATGTCGGCGGCAATGGCGGCATCCATGTCCGCGCCACCGACCTGCTGTGCAAAGTCGTGACCGAGCAGGAGGCGCTGGATTACTGCGCTGCCTTCATTCAGCTTTACCGCGAGGAAGCCCGCTATCTGGAGCGCACCGCGCCCTGGATCGAGCGCGTCGGCGTCGACTATGTGAAAAGCCGCATCGTCGAGGACGAAGCGGGCCGCGAAGCGCTGCGCGCCCGCTTCCTCTATTCCCAGCGCTTCAGCCAGGACGATCCCTGGGCGGAACGCGCCGCCGGCGCCGATGCACAGCTCCACCAGCCCCTTCACCCCTCAATGCCCTTTGGCGCAATCGCTGCGGAGTAAGACCATGACCGACTGGATCGACATCGGCACGCTGGCCGACATTCCCACGCGCGGCGCACGCACTGTGCGGATTGCGGGCGAAAAGGAGATCGCGATCTTCCGCACTGGCGACGACCAGGTCTTCGCGCTGGTCAACGAATGCCCCCACAAGCAAGGGCCGCTAAGCCAGGGGATCGTCCACGGTCACAGCGTGGCCTGCCCACTGCATAACTGGACCATCGCGCTGAAAACCGGCGAGGCGCAGGGCGCGGACAAGGGCTGCACCCCAACGGTTCCGGTGCGAATGGACGGCGACCGCATTCTGATCGCGCCGCCCGAGCAGGCGAGGGCGGCCGCCTGATGGACCAAGCCATCCGCACCACCTGCGCCTATTGCGGCGTCGGCTGCGGCATTTCCGCGACGCCGACCGGCCCGCGCTCGGCCCTCATAAAGGGCGACGAGGCGCATCCCGCCAATGCCGGCCGCCTTTGCTCGAAGGGTACGCATCTGGGCGAGACGATTGGCCTAACCGGTCGCCTCCTCCACCCGATGATCGGCAGCAAGCGTGCGAGTTGGGACAAGGCGGTTGACCTCGTCGCGCGGAAATTCCGCGACACGATCGACCGCCACGGCCCCGACAGCGTCGCCTTCTACGTTTCGGGTCAATTGCTGACCGAGGATTACTATGTCGCCAACAAGCTGATGAAAGGCTTCATCGGCTCGGCCAACATCGACACCAACAGCCGCCTCTGCATGTCGAGCGCGGTCGCCGGTCACAATCGCGCCTTTGGCGAAGACATTGTGCCGGCCAGCTATCAGGATCTTGACGAAGCCGACCTGATCGTCCTTGTCGGCTCCAACACTGCTTGGTGTCACCCGATCATCTATCAGCGCATCCAGGCCGCCCGCGCCGCGCGCGGCACGAAACTGGTGGTCATCGACCCTCGCCGCACCGAGACCTGCGAAGGCGCGGACCTGCATCTGGCGCTCAAGCCCGGCACCGACGTCGCCCTGATGAACGGCTTGCTCGCTTGGGCAGCGGCGGAAGGCATCGCGTCATCCGATCATCTGACGGTGCCGGACGGCTTCTGGGACCATATCCGCGCCGACCATGATCTCTGGACCACGGCCAGGACCTGCGACCTGCCGCCCGCGCAATTGGAGCAATTCTTCCGCCTGTTCGCCGCCACGCCCCGCACCGTCACCCTGTTCAGCCAGGGCATCAACCAATCGATCCGCGGCACTGATCAGGTGAATGCGATCCTCAACGTCCACCTTGCCACCGGCCGCATCGGCAAGCCGGGCGCGGCGCCCTTCTCGATCACCGGCCAGCCCAATGCCATGGGGGGGCGCGAAGTCGGGGGCTTGGCCTCCACGCTCGCCGCTCACATGGATTTCGCGCCTGAGAATGTCGCGCGCATTGGCCGTTTCTGGGCAGCGCCCAATATGGCAACGAAGCCTGGCCTCAAGGCTGTCGATCTGTTCCGCGCGATCAATGAAGGGCGGATCAAGGCGCTCTGGATCATGGCGACCAACCCTGCCGTCTCCATGCCCGACGCCGGCCGTGTGCGCGAAGCGCTGGCCTCGGTTCCCTTCCTTGTCGTGTCGGACATCATGGCTGCCACCGACAGCAGCCCCCACGCCCATGTCCGCCTGCCCGCCGCCGGCTGGGGGGAAAAGGACGGCACCGTCACCAACAGCGATCGCACGATCAGCCGCCAGCGCCCCTTTCTCGCTCTGCCCGGCGAGGCGAAACCCGACTGGTGGATTGTTACGCAGGTCGCGCGCCGAATGGGCTGGCGAAACGCCTTCGCCTATGACCGGCCCGCCGACATCTGGCGCGAGCATGCGCGCCTCACCGCCTATCAGAATGATGGGCAGCGGCTGCTGAACCTGCGCGCCCATGCGACCATCGGCAACGACGCCTATGAGGCGATGGAGCCGTTCCGCTGGGGCGGCACGCCCTTTACCGATGGACGCTTCCCGACCCCGGATGGCAAGGCGCGGCTGGTGTTGACCAGGCAGATGGACATTCAGCCACCGCTGCGCGACTGGCCGCTGACGCTCAACACCGGCCGCTACCGCGACCAATGGCATACGATGACCCGCACTGGCCTCTCGCCCAGGCTCGCGCGCCATCGCGAGGAGCCGCTGGTGGAGGTGCACCCCGGCGACGCGCAGGCGCTGGACCTTGCCGAAGGCGATCTTGCCCGCGTCACGACGGCCCAGGGCGACAGCCTGTTCCGGGTTGCCTTGACCGAAGGCCAGCGGCCTGGTGAAATCTTTACCCCGATCCATTGGACCGATCAGGTTTCGACCGGAGGGCGCACCGGCCTCCTGCCCCGGCCGCTGGTCGATCCCCATTCGGGCCAGCCCGGCTTCAAGTCCACGCCCGCCCGTCTCGCCAAAGTGGCGGCCGAATGGAAGGGCTTTCTCATCCTGCGAGGGTCGGAGCCGGTGATGCTGCCCGGTCTCTGGGCCACGCGGGTCACGGTTCCCGGCGGGGCGCTCTACGAGATTGCCGGAAATGGCAATCCCGCGCGCCTCGACGTCTGCCTGCCCAAAGGCGACCGAGTCGAGGCGGTCGATCCCGCGCGCGGCACTTGCCGCATCGCGATCCTGCGCGAAGACCGGCTCGCCGCCGTCCTCTTCGTCACCCGGACCGGCCTCCTGCCTTCGCGCGACTGGCTGATCGGGCAATTGGAGGCCGAAGGCGTGACCGCCGCCGTCCTTGCCGCGCGCGGCCCCGGCAACCAGCCGGAAAAGGGCGCGACCATCTGCGTGTGCTTCGACATCGGTCTCAATCAGATCGTCGCCGCGATCCGCGACCAGAGCCTGGTGGACGTGCCCGCCATCGGCCAGGCGATCGGCGCGGGAACCAATTGCGGGTCCTGCCGCCCCGCGCTTGCCAATATCCTCACCCAGACCATGCAGGAGACGCTCCATGCCGCAGAATGACCTGATCGCGCCCGGCGAGGTCTGGCTGGTGGGCGCAGGTCCGGGCGATCCCGACCTCCTGACCCGCAAGGCCGAAAATCTGATCGCCGCCGCTGACATCATCTTTTACGACGCGCTGGTGGGGCCGGGTGTGCTCGATCTTATCCCGCCCGGCATCGAGTGTATCAGCGTCGGCAAGCGATCGGGCCGCCACAGCAAGGCGCAGGGCAGCATCAACGACCTTCTGCTCGCGGCGGCGAAGGCAGGGCGGCGCGTCGTCCGTCTGAAGGGCGGCGACCCGTCCATCTTCGGCCGCTCCGCCGAGGAGATGGCGCATCTGGGACGGGCAGGTGTGGCTGTCCATATCTGCCCCGGCATCACCACGGCCAGCGCGGCGGCTGCCAGCGGCCATATGTCGCTCACCCTGCGCGGCGTCGCGCGCGGGCTGACCTTGGTGACGGCGCATTTGCGCATTGGTGAGCCGCTCGCGCTTGACTGGGCGGCGCTTGCCGGCAGCAGCACGCTGGGCATCTATATGGGCCGCTCGGCGGCGAGCGAGATCAGCCGCAATCTGATCTCGGCGGGGCGGCACCCCGATACGCCGGTGATGGTCGCGGTCAACGTCTCGCTGCCGTCCGAGCGGTTGATAAGGGGCAAGCTCTCTGCGCTTGCCTTTTTGGTGGAGGCGGTCAGCGACAAGGAACCGACTCTGCTGCTGGTGGGGGAGGCGGTCAGGAATCACGGCCGGGCCGAGGCGGCGAATGATCGCGCACTGCTAAACGCCTGATGACTGATAAGAAGCGGCTGAAACGATACCGCCTGCGGACGCTTTTTCCGATGGTCGCTTGGCGTTATTGAGACTGGCCCAAGTTAGCGACCCAACCGAACCGACATACCGGACGCGCGACGGAGATGTTGGTCGAATTGCGGACGACCGAGGAAAAATCGGGAAGATGGGATGGGATCATCATGTCGCCAAAGGCACTTGCCCTGAAGCGGACAGGAAGATCCCGACCATGACGATCATACGGAAGGTCCGGGGCAGCGGTTCGCCGCCTCCTGTCCGGCCCGAGATCATTTCATCCTGACAATGGCGGTCCAGCGATCCCGCCAGCTCGTCGCGCGCGCGACATCGGTCGCGATGCTCGCCCATTCGCGCAGCGCCAGCTTTACGGGATTGCCTTCGCGTGCCTTGCCGATCAGACCATAGCGCTTCTCCACGTCGCTCTCCGGCGCGATCGTACCGAACAGGCGGTCCCAGATGATCAGCATGCCGCCATAATTGCGGTCGAGGAACTCCGGGTTGCTGGCATGGTGCGCGCGGTGATGGTGCGGCGTATTGAAGATCCATTCCAACGGCCCGAGGCGCGGGATGGCCTCGCTGTGCAAGAAGAACTGGAAGTTCAGGTTTACCGCAAGCAGAACGGCCACGATGCGCGGATCGACGCCCAATGCAATGACCGGCAGGTAGAACAGCCAGCCCAGCGACAGCGTGTTTGTCCAGCCCAGCCGCAGCGAGGACAGGAAAGTCAGCTGTTCGGCGCTGTGATGCACGCTGTGGCTGGCCCACATCCAGCGGATTTCATGGCTCGCGCGGTGAAACCAGTAATAGGCGAACTCGACTGCGAAGAAACCGATCGCCCAGCTTTGCCATTGCGCTGCCGGAAAGCGATGCGGAACATAAGCCCAGACCGTACTGAAGGCGGCTGCCAGCACTACGGCATGCAGCGCGCCCGCGACGAGATTGCCCGCCACCAGCCCGGCAGTGGTCAGCGCCGCGCGCCCATCATAACCGCGCCCGGAGCGGAGCCGCCAGACCAGTTCGGCCAGTATGGCGACTGTCGCGATGCTCAGAAACAGGGGGGAATGATGCGCCATGGCTATTTCCGCCTTGCGGCCATCGCCGCCTGCATCCGGTCCCGTGCCGCGTCGAACTCGGCCCTTGTGACCTCGCCATCGCCATTGGCGTCGGCAAGCATGAACATGCGGGGCGGCGAGGATCCCATTTCCTCGCGCGTGACGACACCGTCGCCATTGGCGTCGCTCTGGCCGATCATCCCGGTCAACTTCGCATAAGCGTCGGGCCGCAGTTTCGCGAGCCGTGGAAAATCGGTTGGGCTGACGACGCCGTCACTGTTGCGGTCGAGCTGGCCGAACTGGCTCTGGCGAAAGGCAGAGAACTCTGCACTGGTGACGCGACCGTCGCGATTGGTATCGGCCTTGTCGAACCATTGCAGGGGGTTGCCGCCGCCCATGCGGCCCATCTGCGCGGCGACCGGGCTCGCGCCCAGTGCCAGGGTGCCGATCTGGCAACCGATGAGGAGAAGGGAGAAGGTCTTCATGATGCTGCTTTCCAGGGAGGGGGGCACGCCGGGCCGTTTGGGGGTCAGGAGGAGCCGACCCGGCGTGCGGTGCGCGGGATCAGTAGGGGCTGGTTTCCCGCGTCACGGTGCCGGTGGAGCCATCGGGGCGGGTGCGCGTCGTCACCGCGCTGACGCTGCCGTCGTCGTTGCGCACCGCGCTGGTCGAGCGGCCCCAACTGGTGCCGTTGTTGGTGGTGTGGCTGGCGCCGCCTTGATAGCTGCCATTGCCCCAGTTCGCGCTGCGGCTGGAGGAGACGCCGCGACCGCTGTTGGTCTGGATGCCGTGATTGACCGATGTCGAACCCGGTTGGCGGGTCACGGCGCGCGAGCGGTTATAGCCGTGGCCGTAGGCGCCTTGCGCGCTAACGCTCCGGCTGCGCGTCTGCGCCTCGGCGGCGGTGGCGGCAATGCTGCCGGCCAGGATCAGGCCAAGGGCGGCCGCGGTCAGAAAGGTCTTCATGTTTCGTCTCCTTGCATGAGTGGGATCATGTCCCGCTGGAGACGGGTTTGCCGGTGCGTGGTAACGGTTGGACGAACCGTCGGAATCATAGGGTGACAAAATGTAACAGCGCTTGCGGCCACGAGGCGCGATGGCATTCTGCGGAGATGGAAGACCCGAACCGCGCGCATGTTGCCATCGTCGAGGATGACGATGAAATTCGCGATCTCGTTTGCAGCCTTCTGATGCGCGAGGGCCTGCACGCTCATCCTTGCCGCACGACGTCCGAGTTCGACGCGCTGGTGCAACGCCAGCCGATCAACATGGCGCTGGTCGATATCATGCTGCCGGGAGAGGACGGCCTGTCGCTTTGTCGTCGTGTCCGTGCGGCCGGACAGCTTCCCCTGATGATCCTATCCGCGCGCAGCGATGACGTGGACCGTATCGTGGGGCTTGAGATCGGCGCCGACGATTACCTGCCCAAGCCCTTCAACCCGCGTGAACTGCTGGCCCGTGTGCGGGCGCTGCTGCGTCGTTCGCAGGCGAGTGAAACGACGATACAGCCGCCCGGCCTGCGTCGCTATGCGTTCGAAGGCTGGCTCTGGGATGTCGATGCTCGCAGCCTGATCCCGCCGGACGGTTCCACGCTGGACCTTACCGGGGGCGAGCATGACCTGCTGCTGTGTCTGATCGAGCGCCCGCAGCGCGTGCTGTCGCGCGAGCAGTTGTTGGACTGGACACGCGGGCGGGAAGCCGCTCCCTTCGATCGCACCATCGACGTACAACTGGGGCGGGTTCGTCGCAAGCTCGCCAGGGTGCCAGGCGGGGATGCCCTGATCAAGACCGTGCGTGGTGGCGGCTATGTGTTCGTCGCTGCCGTGCGCAAGGTTTGAGCCGGTGGGCACGACGCTGTCATTCCGCATCGGCATGGTCATGCTGGTCGGCTTCATCCTGATGCAGCTTCTGCTGCTGCTCGTCTGGCAGACGCCGGGCCGGGGCGGTCCCGACGCGAACTACGGCCTGCCCGCGCCCACTACGCTCGCCCGCATGGTCGATGCGATGGAGCGGGCTGGACCTGCCGGGGCAGCTGAACTCGCCGACAGCTATGACGGTTCGCTCTTCACCGTGACGATCGGACGCACGCCACCCAATGATTTTCGCGAAGTGCCGACAGCTCTATCTGAACTTGCCAGCCGCTACCGCCACGCTCTTTCCGATCACAATGTGGTCGTGGACGGCGGGCCGGGAGTGTTCGGCGCATGGATGGGTGATCGGGCGAGGCCGATACGGTTCCTCGTCCCCATCCGCCTGACGATCTGGATGCGCGACGGGCGCGTGCTGATACTGACCGGGCGGCCATCGCGCGCGCTCAGCGCCTATCTCGCGCGGCGTAGTCTGCTGGGCGCCATCAGTGGCGCGCTGCTCCTGCTGATGCTCTGGATCGCACTGCGCCAGACCACCCGACCGCTGCGCCGCCTGACCCAGGCGACCCAGGCGTTGGGACACGATCTGCGCGCGCCCGATGCGATCGTGGAGGGCAGCCGCGAAACGCGTGCGCTGGCGCAGGCCTTCAACGTTATGAAGGCGCGGATCGTCTCGCTGATGGATGAGCGGACCTTCATCCTCGCCGGTATAGCGCACGATATGCGAACCTATCTGACCCGGCTGCGCCTGCGCGCGGAGTTCATTGCCGACGATGGCCAGCGTGCCCGCGCAGAACGTGACCTGGACCAGATGTCCGCGCTCCTCGACGACAACCTTCTGTTCGCCAGCATCGATCGTCACAACGTGACGCCGATGCAACGGGTCGACCTGTCGGCCTTGACCCGCGCTTTGGTCGAGACGCGGTTCGAGGCGGATCGCATCGAGCTGTCTGCCCGCGAGCCCGCACTGATCGAAGCGGACGCGGCCGGGCTGGAGCGGATATTCGGCAATTTGGTCGACAACGGCTTTCGCCACGCCGATCGCATGCGAATAGCCGTCCGGCACGATGGACGCACCATCGTCTGGCAGTTTGAGGACAATGGCCCGGGTGTGGAGCCTGCAGACTTGGCCCAGCTCGGTCTGGCCTATCGTCGGCTGGATCCTTCGCGTAATTCAAAGGCGGGAGGGGCTGGCCTTGGCCTCGCCATCGTGCAGGCGCTGGCAGACCCCATGAGGGCGCAAGTGAAGTTTGGAACTTCGAATGACGGCGGTCTGCGGATCAGCATCGTCTTTCGTAAGAATGCGACGACATAGTCCAAAACTTGATCGGTCGAGCAGCATTTTTCGTCCCTGATCGCGGGAGCCCGCCGGGATCCAGATCGCGCGTGCAGGCGCTCGTCTTTTTGGAGGTGCGGCGTCACGCGCCGGCGACGATGCACAGGCGCGAGGCGCGACAAACGAGCGGATCAGCGCGCTGTGGCCTCGAAAATTTTCAGGTCGCGTTCCAGTCGCCATTGCCGTTCGGCCTTGGGACTGGTGGCGAGAAAGGCCTTGCAGGCCGGAGCATCGGGTAACGCGCAGGGCGTAACCATCGCGCCGCCCGCACGATCCCGCCACAAGCTCGGCCCCTGGAGGAATGCATAATGCAGGCCGTCGCGCGCAATCTGTTTCAGATCGCGATAGCGCAGCCCCTGTTCGGTGACGGCGCGCAGATATTCATTGGTCATATCGCTGCGTGATACCCCTTCGTCATCCGTGGAGAGCACGACAGGGACGCCGGCCTCGCGATAGAGCGACAGCGGGTGCGCTGCCCCTTTCACACCCAGGATCACGGCGTTGCTGGTCAGGTTGATCTCCACCGCAATCCTGTCCCGCGCCATGCGCTTGAGGAGGGCGGGGCCATCGGTTTCATAGCTGATGTCGATGCCATGACCGATGCGGCTGGCCCCGGCCACCGTCACGGCATCATGGATATGGAAGGTCAGATCGCGCGACGGCACCAGCCCCAGTGACAGTTCGCCAGCGTGGAGAGATAGCTTCACCTTTGGGTAGCGCGTTTTCAGGAAGGCAATCATCGCCATGTGCAGCCGATAGTCGCGGATCGCGACGGGATCATGTTCGGGTGCCGCGATGTTGACGCCGACGAAGCGCGGGTCGGTTTCGGCCGTGGCGAAGGCCAGCGCCAGTTGCGCGAACACTTGCGCTGGCGGCACGGTCCGCAGTGCCGTGAACAGATAGCGAATCGTGACGTCGCAGGCGGGCGCGGGGGTTGCTCCGCCGCACCCGTTTGCCTGTGCCATTTCCCCGTCATAGCCGTCATAATCGGCGGTCACCTGTCGCACGGCGTCCGGGAGAAGCGGAGCGATCCGGGCGTAAAGCGCTTCCAGGTCGCTTGCGTCCGCGCCGCTGACCTTTGCAGCCAGCGTCCCCGCGACGCGCGATCCGCTCGACAGTTCGAGATAGGAGACATGATCCGCGGCCGCCTGCCTGCGCGCGAGCGACAGCGCCTCCCCGACGTGGCGCGCATAGGCCGCGCCGAACCGCTCGAACGTCGAGAAGAAACGATCGTAGCCCGCCACCGCCGGGTCGCCTGTTCCGGCCTCGAACCCGCGGGTGGAGAAAGCGTCGATGGCGGCCGAGTAGCGCGGATAGTCGCGCTCCAGGCCGGCGGCGGCTATCCGGTCAGGTGCGTCGCACGGCGGTTCGACCAATTTGTAGCTGTCCTTGGTCAGGCACAGTCGGTCCGCCGCCGCCCAGCGTAGATAGTCTTCGGCGAAATTGGCGCCCCCGGCATGATTATGCAGGTCACCACCCTTGGGCATCGCCTGGAGGAACAGGCGCAGGCGCGGCGGGCTTGCCGCGATGCTGTCCATATAGGCAGCGGTGCGGGCTTCGTCGGACACGGGCGGGGTGCCCGCCAGCGCCGGTGTCGCGCTAAGCAGCAGCGCTCCGATCCATTTCGTCAAGCCTTTCATGTCATCCCCCGGAACGAGCCGCCGCAGCGATGCCGCTGTGGCGGGGGCGCGGTGGCGGTTCAATCACGATATTGCGCACATCATATTGCCATTATTCGATCGGATTGGCCGATCGCCGCCTAATTTTTACATCGCATCGTCGCGATAACGGCAATGGACGCTGCGCTGTATCCTCCATAGTCCAGCCCCGACGGGCAGATTGCGGATATGGCGTCGCTACCCGTCCTGCTTAACGAAAAGGAGTTTGACGGGTGCCGACAGGGCGGCGGGATTGGCGGCGATGACCGGCGGAAGGTGGCCAAGATATGCGCTTGCGTTCGCCGCGCTGGCGCTCGGCGCATCGGTCGTGGGCCATTCGCAGGATGCGCCCGTGGCTCCCTCCGTTCCCGCTTCGGCAAGCGCGCACGGCCCGCCTGACATCATCGGCGACTATTGCGGGCGATGCCATAATGACGACGACCGGGTCGCCGGTCTGTCGCTCGACGATCTGCGCACCGCCGATCTGCAATGGGGCAAGCATATCGAGGAGTGGGAGAAGGTGCTGCGCCGCGTGAGCCTCGGCGAAATGCCACCGCTCAACAAGCCGCAGCCTGATCCCGCCCAGCGCGCCGCCTTCGTCTGGTGGCTGGAAAAGTCGCTGGACGATTATGCTGCCGCCCATCCGGATCCAGGCCGTGCGACCATCCGCCGGCTCAACCGCGTCGAATATGCCAATGCCATCCGCGACTTGCTAGCGCTGAAGATCGATGTCTCGCGGGAGTTGCCGCAGGACAATTCAGGCTATGGCTTCGACAATATCGCCGATGTGCTGAGCGTTTCGCCGACTCTGATGGACCGCTATATCGCCGTCGCCGGCAAGGTCGGACGGATGGCGACCGGGCTTGCCTCCGCTAGGCCGTTCGTCACCAGCTATGAACTGCCCAAGGACGGGTCGATCATGAATGGCGGCCGTCCCGCCTATAATGAGCAGGCGAGCGACGACCTGCCGCTCGGGTCGCGGGGCGGCGGCGCCTTCCCTTATTATGCCCGGTACGATGGCATTTACGAGATCAGCGGCTGGCTGAACGCCAACACCAATAACGAGACCGACCGTTTGCCCGAGGACAAGGTGAACGTTCGCGTGCCGATCAAGGCAGGTGCGCATGTCGTGGGCCTGTCCTTCCGCCGGCGACTTGCGCCGGAGGAGAGCGTGCAGACGCTGCGCAACGATCTGGACAAGGTGCCGATGCCGACCGCGGCGCCGCAGATGCTGCCTATGGACGTTTCCATCGACGGCAAGGTGGTCAAGACGGTGGCGGTGCCGTCCTATCGCTTGTCGCCCCGCTATGCGCAGCAGAACTTCCCACGCGATGTATTGCAGATCGATGTCGCGGGGCCATTTGCGCCCAAGGGCATCGCGAACACGCCTAGCCGCGATCGCATTTTCCTCTGTAACCCCAAGGCCATATCGGCGCAGGCGGCCTGCGCGCGGCGGATCCTGGGTTCGCTCGCCCGGCGCGCCTATCGCCGGCCGGTGACCGACGCCGACCTCGCGCCGCTGATGCGCCTCTACACCGCCGAACGGGCGCGGAGCGATTTCGAGCAGGGGATCGAGGCTGGGCTGGAGGCGATACTCGTGTCGCCACATTTCCTTTTCCTGGTCGAGGGCGATCCAAAGGGGAGCGCGCCGGGCAGCGTCCATCCCCTCAACGACTATGAGCTGGCGTCGCGCCTGTCCTTCTTCCTGTGGAGCAGCATTCCCGACGACCTGTTGCTGGACCTGGCCGACAAGGGGCAGTTGCGCAATCCTGCCATTCTCGACGCGCAGGTCACGCGGATGCTCGCCGATCCCAAGGCGCAGGCGCTGACAACCAATTTCGCCGGGCAATGGCTCTATCTGCGCAACCTTGACCAGCAGCGGCCCGACATCAGCGTTTTCCCCCAGTTCGACGCGCGGCTGCGCAACGCCATGGGGCAGGAGACCGCGATGTTCTTCAGCTATGTCCTCCGCACCAATCGCAGCCTGCTGGATTTTATTTCCGCCAATTACAGCTTCCTGAACCAGCGGCTGGCCGACCATTATGGCATCGGCGGCGTCAGCGGACCGGCGATGCGGCTGGTCGGCCTGCCCACCGGCTCCAACCGTGGCGGATTGCTGGGGCAGGCGAGCATCCTGACCGTTACCTCCTATGGCAACCACACATCGGTGGTGAAGCGCGGCAAATGGATTCTCGACAATATGCTGGCCGCCGCCCCGCCCCCACCCCCGCCTGATGTGCCCGCGCTCAAGGAAACGCGCGACGGCCGGCTGCTGTCGGCGCGCGAACAGCTGGAGATGCATCGCGCCGACCCGGCCTGCACCGGCTGTCATGTGAAGATGGACCCGCTCGGTTTCGCGCTCGAGAATTTCGACGCGATCGGCGGCTATCGCAGGATGGACGCAGGACAGGCGATCGACGCCTCCGCCGTGCTGCCCGATGGTACCAAATTTGCCGGCATAGGTGGGCTGCGGGACGTGCTGATGGCGCGCAAGGACCAGTTCACTGCCGCCTTCACCGAAAGGCTGCTGACCTATGCGCTGGCGCGGGGCCTCACCGGCCGCGACATGCCGATGGTGCGCGGCATTTCACGCGCGGCGGCGGCGGACGGCTACCGCATCCAGACGATCGTCCGGGGCATTGTGAAGAGCGACGCCTTCCTCCTGCGAAAGACCCCGCAATCATGAGGCTGATCCGCAATCCCCTCGATCGGCGGACGATGCTGCGTGGTCTCGGCGCGACGATGGCGCTGCCCTTCCTGGAAGCGATGATGCCGAGCGCGAAGGCGGCCGACATTGCGGCGAGGCCGAAGCGCCTTCAGATCTTCTATTCGCCCAACGGCATGATGATGAAGGATTTCGTGCCGAAGGAGACAGGCGCCGGCTTCACCCTGCCATCGACGCTGGAGCCGCTCGCCGCGCACCGCGAGCGGATCGCCGTCGTCACCGGCTTTGGCCATCCGCAGGCCGCCGCTATGGGCGACCGCCCGGCCGGCCATGGCCGGTCCTGCCCTGCCTTCATCACCGGCGTACATGTGAAGCAGACCGAAGGCACGGACATACGCTGCGGCGTGTCGATGGATCAGATGTTCGCCGATCATCTGGGCGACGCGACGCAGATCAGTTCGCTGGAGCTGGGCATCGACCAGGCCAGCCTGCTGGGCAGCTGCGACATCGGCTATAGCTGTGCCTATACCAACGGCATCAGCTGGCGCAGCCCCACCGTCCCGCTTCCCGTCACCGCCAACCCGCGCGACGTGTTCGAGCGGCTGTTCGGCGACGGCGAGACACTGGACGAAAAAGGGCGGATTGTGCAGCTCCGCCGCCAGACCAGCATCCTCGATTTCGTGATGGAGGATACGGCCCGGTTGTCGCGCGATCTCGGCATGGCCGACCGCGCCAAGCTGGACGAATATCTGACCGCTACCCGGGACATCGAAAAGCGTATCCAGCGGGCCATGGCCTCGCCGGTCTCGGCGGGTGCGGGCGACATGGTTCAGCCCGCCGGCATCCCGGACAGTTTCGACGCGCATGTACGGTTGATGATAGACCTTCAGGTGCTGGCGATGCAGGCGGACATCACCCGTATCGGCAGCTTCATGATCGGGCGCGAGCTTTCCAACCGCACCTATCCCGAGATCGGCGTGCCAGACAGTCACCACATGCTGAGCCATCATGGCAACAACCCTGACAAGATGGAGAAGCTCGCCAAGATCAACCGGCACCATATGGGCTATTTCGCTTATTATCTGGATCGGATGCAGGCGGTAAAGGATGGCGAAGGCAGCCTGCTCGACCGCACGCTGGTATTGCGCGGGTCGGCCTTCGGTGATCCCAACGACCATGACCATATGGACTTGCCGGTGATCGTGGCCGGCGGCTTGATCAGGGGCGGGCGGCATATCGCGGCGGAGAAGGGCACGACGATGTCCAACCTTCTGCTCGCGGGCCTCCACTTGCTTGACGTGCCGGCCAGAGCGATCGGTGACAGCGACAAGCCGTTCGGAGGGCTGGCCGATGGCTGAACTTGCAAAGACCTTCGCGGGGATGACGTTATTCTTTTGGGCGGGCATGGCGCACTGCCAATCCTCGCTTGTCGACGCCATTAAGGCGAACGACGTGGCCGCTGTGCAGGCTGCGCTCGCGGCCGGGGCCGATCCCGACCAGCGCCTGGGCTTCGGCGCGACGCTGCTTGCCTGGGCGGTGAGCCGGCAGAATCCCGATCTGGTGAAGGCGCTGCTCGCAAAAGGCGCGAAGCCCGACATCGCCGAGACGGATGGACAGACGCCGCTCGCGCTGGCCTGCGAACTGGGCGACGCGGGAATTGTGACGCAATTGCTGGACGCCCATGCCGATGTCCGCACGGCGCGGCCCGACGGGGTGACCCCGCTCGCCATCTGCGCGCGCTTTGGTCCGGCAGAGGCGGTCGCTCGGATGCTCGCGGCGGGCGCCCCGGCGGACAAGCCCGACGCTATGGGGCAAACGCCCGTGATGTGGGCCGCGTCCTCCGGCCGGGTCGAGGCGATCACGCCGTTGATCCGGGCTGGCGCGGACGTAAACCGCGTGTCGAAAGGCGGCTTCACGCCACTATTCTTCGCGATCCGCAACGGTTCTGTCTCCGCCTGCGAGGTGTTGATAGCGGCGGGGGCGAAGGTCGACTATCGGGGGCCTGAGCAGACCAGTGCTCTGCAACTCGCGCTTTACCAGCATCATTATGCGGCCGCTTTGCTGTTCGTGGCGCGGGGCGGCGACCTTGCCGAACGGGACCGGGAAGGGCGGCAACCCCTGCATGTGGCGGCAGCGGGAGGCGACGCCGCCCTGGTGGCCGCGATGCTGGCGAAGGGCGCGGACGTGAACGGCCTCACCGGCCCGACCACCATCAAATGGGTGACCGAAGCGAATTTCGGGGTGCCGCCCCCGCCGGTCCCGCCAACGCCACCCCTGTTGATGGCGGCGGCCGGCGGCCATGCCGACGTCATGCGACGCCTTGTCGATGCCGGCGCCAAGGCGGATTTCGTCGCGGAGGACGGGACCAACGTCCTGCTGGCGGCGGCCGGCGGCGGCAATGTCGAGGCGCTCGATTATGCGTTGAGCCTCTCGCCCGACGCCAATTTCGCAAACGCAGCCGGCGCGACTCCGCTGCATGTCCTGCTATATGGTGGACCGCAGCCAGCGCTTGAACCGATGCTGCGCCTGCTGGCGGCGCATGGCGCGCGAACCGACATCGCGACGAAGCGCGGCGCGACGGCGGCGCAGATGGCCGAAAATGGGCTGAACGAGGTCAAGAGCGTCTTCCTCAAGGTGTTTCCGCAGCCGCCCGCGACGGCCGTTGCAACCGCACAAAAATAGTCAGGCAATCATATGGGCAGACAGGCATGAGCATATATGGAATCACTCGCCGCATGGCGTTTCCGCTGGCGGTGCTGACCTTGACCGGCGCGCTTGTGGCTGCGCCCGCCGACCCAAAGGCAACGCGGCAGGCGAGCTTCAAGAAGATGGGCGCGGCAATGAAAGTGATAAAGGAGCAGATCGCCGGCGGCTCCCCCGCCAAACCGGCGATGCTGGCGGCGGCCCAGACGGTCGCCACCACCGCCAAGCAGCAGGGTGCTCTCTTCCCCGCCGGTAGCGGCGCGGGCACGGATGCCTTGCCGGCGATCTGGACGCAGAGGGCGACGTTCGACGCGCAGATGGCAAAGCTGGTCGCGGAGTCGGCCAAGCTGGTGACGGCCGTCAACGGCGGCAATGTCGATGCCATCGGGGCGCAGTTCAAGGTCGTCGGCGGCACATGTGCCGGCTGCCACAAGCAGTTCCGTGCGGACAACTAGGGCGCGCGCGATGAAAGCCGCCCGTCAGCCTGTGTGGGACCTGCCGCTCCGCCTGTTCCACTGGCTGCTCGTCGCGCTGATCGGCTTTTCCTGGTGGAGCGGCGAGAATCACGAGATGGAATGGCATCGCTGGTCGGGCTACGCGATAGGCTTCCTGATCGTCTTCCGTCTCTATTGGGGCCTTGTCGGCGGAAGAACGGCCCGCTTTGCGCAGTTTGTCCGCGGCCCTGACGCGGCCTTAGCCTATCTGCGCGGAGCGGGAGAGCCCGATATCGGGCATAATCCTTTGGGCGGCTGGAGCGTCATCGCCATGCTGGCGATATTGATCGCGATGGTGACGGCCGGGCTGTTCGCAGTCGATGTCGATGGTCTCGAATCCGGGCCACTTGCCGATTATGTGAGCTTCGACGCAGGCCGCTGGGCTTCGGATATGCACAGCCTGATCTTCAACCTGCTGCTCGCCCTGATCGCGCTGCACGTCTTGGCGATCCTTTTTTACCTGCTGGTGCGACGCAGGAACCTTGTAGGCCCGATGATTACCGGCGGCACGAAGATAGCGGACGGAACGACCGTCGTGCCTCTGGGTGGATCCGTCTGGAGAGTGTTGATCGGCTTGGTGATCGCGGGCGTCGTCACCTATTTCATTGCGAACGGCCTGCATTTCTGATCGAGATGCGCTGACGATCTGGACTATTCTGCGGGCACTGCCAGAGGCTGCGCCGCACGATCCGGCACCAGCAGGTTGAGGATGACGGCGATCAGCGCTGCCGGCAGCACCCCTGAGGTCAGCACGATCCGCAACGTATCGGGCAAGTGCGAT
>Ga0315899_10002517_pt1 | contig 20275 bp, 18 predicted proteins | sample LakEriMetagenome_2_FD_203518 | JGI IMG/M metagenome (GOLD analysis project Ga0315899, IMG submission 203518) | Freshwater fungal communities from buoy surface, Lake Erie, Ohio, United States - Buoy 4 MA112 | ecosystem: Environmental > Aquatic > Freshwater > Lake | place: USA: Lake Erie, Ohio... | reverse complement strand
TTGCCGCGGGCGAAATATTAGATGCCAGCAATCTTACTTCTAAGCGCCCTGGCAACGGCATATCTCCAATGCGCTGGGACGATGTGGTCGGACGCAGAGCGCCGCGCTTGTTCGTTGCTGACGAATTGATCGAATTGTGATCAGGTCGCGGCGTGTTTGTGTCGTAACCGGTAGCCGAGCCGAGTACGGGCTTATGCGCCAATTGATTTTGGGGTTGCGTGACGATGAAGCGTTCGAGCTACAACTCGTTGTAACAGGCATGCACCTGTCGCCAGAATTCGGGCTGACTTGGCGAGAAATCGATGCAGATGGCTTGCCAATCGCCGAGCGGATCGAGATCTTGCTGAGTTCTGACAGTTCTACTGGGGTTGCTAAAGCTATGGGAATCGGCCTTATTGGTTTCGCCGATGCCTTTGCTCGCTTGCAGCCAGATTTGTTGATCGTTCTGGGTGATCGCTTTGAGATACTCGCGGCGGCAGCTGCTGCTCTTGTCGGTGGGATCCCGATCGCACACATTCATGGCGGCGAGACGACTGAGGGGGCGTTCGACGAGGCGATACGGCATTCAGTTACGAAGATGTCTCACTTGCATTTTGTTGCAGCGGCCCGCTACCGCGACAGAGTTATTCAGTTAGGTGAAGCGCCGAAGCGAGTGTTCCTGGTTGGCGGGTTAGGCGTCGATGCGATAAACCAACTATCACTTCTCGATCGGTCGGAACTTGAAGCAGAACTCGGCTTTCAACTTGGCATGCGTAATCTACTGATTACTTTTCATCCACCCACTCTCGAGCACGGGGGGGGCGTCGCTCAGATGCAGGAACTGCTTGACGCGCTAGATACACTGACGCCTTCGACACACCTGATCTTCACTATGCCCAATGCTGACACTGGTGGTCGGGAGATAGCAGCATTGGTTAATCGTTTTGTCGCCGACCGCGCCCATGCGCGGGCGTTTGCCTCGCTGGGTCAGTATCTTTATCTGTCGTGTATGAAACACATGGATGGGGTAATAGGTAATTCTTCCAGCGGGTTGATTGAAGCCCCAACACTGGGTATCGGAACGGTCAATATAGGTGATCGTCAGGCTGGTCGGCTAACGGCGGATAGCGTGATTAACTGCTCGGCCAATAAACATGCGATAGAGCTCGCGCTGCAACAGCTGTTATCTGATAAGTTCTGCGCGAGCTTGAAGGAAGTAAGCAATCCTTATGGGAAAGGTGGGGCGACTGCAGCGATTCTTGATGTGCTACGGAGTCATCAACTGGATGGTTTGCTTAAAAAGTCGTTCTACGACATTCCGGATGGATCGGGCATGCAATGGCGATAGACATAGTTTCAGAGCAGTGGCGTGCGTGCCTTCTTAGATTTGAAGCGAGCGTTCAGGACGCGATACAGTGTCTTGATTTATCAGGGTTGCAGATTGCTTTGGTCACAGATGCGAGTGGGCGATTGCTAGGTACCGCAACAGATGGCGACATTCGACGGGGCCTACTACGGGGCATCAAGCTAGCTGATCCGGTGACCACAATAATGCACACGGATCCGTTGATCGTGCCTCCAACCCTTGATCGAAGCATGGTGCTGCAGTTGATGCAAGCTAACAAGATTCATCAACTACCTGTCGTGGATGATGGACGACGAGTGGTGGGCTTGCACGTTTGGAATGAGCTTCAATCCAGTTCCGGGATACGACCAAATTTGATGGTGGTAATGGCGGGGGGGCGGGGTGTTCGTCTACACCCACACACTGAGAATTGTCCGAAGCCTTTGCTCCTTATTGGCGACAAGCCGATGCTAGAACACATAATAGTGCGTGCTAGCAGAGAGGGTTTTTATCACTTTGTGATCGCGGTTCATTATCTAGGGCACATGATTGAAGAATACTTTAGCGACGGTAGCCACTGGAACGTGCGTATCGATTACGTGCGCGAACTAGAGCCACTAGGTACCGGTGGAGCGTTGAGTTTGCTTTCGCCGCGCCCCGAACATCCATTTCTTGTAACGAATGGCGACGTTTTGACAGATGTCCGCTACAGTGAGGTACTGGATTTTCATGAGCGCCACGCCGCTACTGCGACTATGGCAGTTCGCAGTCACGAATGGCAGCATCCATTCGGCGTAGTTAAAACTCAGGGTGTGGATATTATCGGATTTGAGGAAAAACCGGTTTATCGTAGTCACGTCAATGCTGGCGTTTATGTAATTGAACCACGGGCCCTTGACGCGCTGCAACCGAACGAACGATGCGATATGCCGACACTTTTCGGGCGGCTCCAAAATTCTTCACAACGTGCAATAGTTTATCCTATGCATGAGCCGTGGCTCGACGTAGGCCGCCCTGACGATCTAGAGCAGGCGCGCGATGCCCAGATACGCCAAACGATGCCACTTAAATACAAAGAGGAAATTGATGATAATTAATCCCAGTTCTAGCGTTGACCTGTCCCGTTTTGGGCGCCCCGAAGATCAGCTTGAAGTCCTTTACGGCCTCCCGCGGGTGGTTCGGTTCTGCGTCAAGTGCAATATGTCAAACCAGCAGCCTATGTCATCAAATGAGTATTCGCACGGCGCTGGATCGGTTAAGACAACGATGCAGTTCGATGAGGATGGCGTTTGCCATGCTTGCCGATTCAACGAACTCAAGGCCAACGAAACTGAGATTGACTGGGAGGAACGTGAGCGAGAGCTTATTGAATTGTGCGATCGCCACCGGCGCAACGATGGAAGCTACGACTGCATCGTGGGAGGTAGCGGGGGCAAAGACAGTGCAATGCAATCCCATCTACTCAAGTACAAATACGGTATGAACCCGCTTACGGTGACTTGGTCACCGCATCTGTACACCGATATTGGGTGGAAGAATTTCCAGAACTGGTTGCATGTTGGGGGCTTTGACAATTTTCTTTTCACGCCCAATGGCAAAATCCATCGGCTGCTAACTCGCAACGCAACAATCAACCTGCTCCACCCATTTCAGCCATTCATTCTTGGTCAGAAAACTTTTGTTGCTAAAATGGCGGTAAAGCTTGACATTCCGCTTATATTCTATGGCGAGATGCCAGGGGAATATGGAGAGCAGGTCAGTCATAAGACGTCAAGCTACGCCGCTGGTAATGATGCCGAAAGTGAGGGTTTCCAACTTGATTATTACCGTGGTCGGGATGTCCGCGATATGCTGCTGGGCGGGAAATCGATAGGCGAATATCTCGAAGAGGGCGTTCCCCTCGTTGATCTTCAAAGCTACCTCCCAATGGAGAACGAGGTGCTTATTTCAAAGGGTGTCGATTGGAAATATCTTGGATACTACATTCGTTGGGTGCCCCAGGATGCTTATTATTATGCAGTTGAACATACTGGGTTTGAGGCCAATCCAGTGCGAACGGAAGGCACTTACTCTAAGTATAATAGCCTCGACGATAAGGTAGACGGTTTCTTCTACTACACCCGATGGATCAAGTTTGGCGTAGGCCGTGCCATGATGGATTCCGCCCAAGAAATTCGGAACAACCACATTACCAGGGAAGAAGGGCTAGCGCTTATGGAGCGCTATGAAGGTGAGTATCCCGCTCGTTATGAAACGGAGTTTCTCAATTATGTTGGTATGACACGTGAGGAGTTTTTTGAGGTAGTAGACCGCTTCCGGTCTCCGCACCTCTGGAGTTTAGTCAACGACCAGTGGAAGCTTCGACACACTCCTTGGGAGCGAACGGACCAGCGCGGATGAGAAACACGAGACTAATTGCTCGATTGGATGTCAAAGGCCCTAACCTAATCAAGGGGATTCACCTTGAAGGATTGCGCATAATAGGGGATCCTCAACAATTTGCCAAGAGCTACTATGAGCAAGGTGCAGATGAACTAATATACATCGATATCGTTGCCAGCCTATACGGACGGAACGGCTTGGGGGATATCGTTTCGAGAACGGCACGCGACGTGTTTGTACCCATGACAGTGGGCGGCGGGATTCGCACCACGGATGATGTCCGCGATATGTTGCTCGCGGGGGCAGATAAGGTAGCAATCAATACTGCAGCAATTCGTCGTCCAGAGCTCATCACTGAGGTGGCCCAGCGCTTTGGCTCACAATGTATGGTACTGAGCATTGAGGCGAAACGGATTAGTGCCGAGAAATGGGAGTGCTTCACCGATAATGGACGGGAGTTTACTGGGCTTGGCGTCATAGAATGGTGTCGTCGCGGCTACGCACTTGGAGCAGGCGAAATCCTCCTCACTTCTGTAGATCAAGAGGGCACGCGCAAGGGAATGGATAACGCGTTGATCGAGGCAGTCACGCAGGCGGTGCCCATCCCCGTGATTGCCAGCGGGGGCGTAGGAAGCACTGCTCACGTTTTGGATGCAGTTGCCCACGGGGCCGATGCAGTGGCAATGGCCGACGGTCTTCACTACAATCGGATTACCTTGCAGGAAATTCGTGCCGCGGCAACCTCTGAGGGCCTGCGCGTCCGGCATTATGCAGGGTCGGTGGAATGATGGGCATTGTACATATTGTCGATTATGGCGTCGGCAATCTCTTCAGCGTCGCGCGTGCGGTCGAAAAGGTAGGCGGGGAACCCCGCCTAACCAGTAATGTTAGAGAAATCTGCGCTGCTGACAGGTTGATTCTCCCAGGCGTAGGTGCCTTTCGAGATGGAATGATGGGTCTCGCTAAGTCGGGGCTCGATGATGCTATAACCAAGTTTGCCGAGGCCAATAAGCCATTACTCGGAATTTGCCTTGGCATGCAGATGCTTGCAACGCAGAGTTGTGAATTCGGCGATCATGAAGGTCTCGATCTGATTCCCGGAAAAGTCGTAGCCATCCCCAGTGAAGGCCTCGCTGGAGCGCAGCGCAAAGTGCCGTTCGTAGGCTGGAGCGAACTAATTCCGAAGCGTTCCGAAGGCTTTGTTGACACCGCCTTGGCTTCAATTGGCCAAGAAGATTCCGTTTATCTAGTGCACAGCTATCACTTCATGCCGGATGACCCTAACCATCTGCTTGCGACTTATGACTATGACGGAATGAAGATCACTGCTGCGGTCGCGCGCGGCAACGTTATTGGCTTCCAATTTCATCCCGAAAAAAGCGCTAAGACTGGGTTGGATATTCTTCGACACTTCCTGTCCAGTTAAAAAGAACAAGGCTTCGGTTGATGAATGTGTTGCGCAGTGTTCCGAAGAGCAGAAACTTTTCGTCGCAGGCGCTTATTTACATTTTGGCAGCCGCGATTAACGCTATCATTCCTTTTCTTTTGTTACCATTTCTTACTAGATGGCTTGGGCCCGCCGATTTTGGGCAAGTCGGAAGCTTTGTTGCACTTGTCGCTGTGCTGACGCCGATCATTAGCCTCAATGCTCATGGCTTGATCAGCATAGCTTATTTTGACAAAGGTGAAGAGAGTTCTCGTGAGCAGGCAACTTGGGCGGTCTTGATCGTTTTGGCAATGAGTGTAATTTGCGCATCCGCAAGTGTGGCCTTCCGAGAACCCTTAGCATCCTTAGTAGAAATGGACGCCGCATGGCTTTGGGCTGTCGTAATTGCGGCATGTGGCCAGGGCCTATTGGCGGTCGCGCTTACCATCGCACAAACGAAAGGGCGCGCGTTCACATATGGCTTCATCCAGATCGGCTACGCAATACTGCTATTCGCAGGATGTCTTCTCCTCATTGGTTATTTGGGCTTCGCTTGGAGAGGAAGGCTGGTAGCGCAGTTGCTCGCCGCATCGATTATGGCCGGCCTGGCGATCACATGGCTGCGTCGCCTTGGTTTCATTACCAGCCCCGTGCGATCAGAGCAACTTAGGAGAGCCCTGCGGTTTGGTGTACCTCTTTTACCCCATTCCTTAGCGGGGGCTTTTATGCTTAGCACAGACCGATTAATCCTCGCTAATGTGGTCAGCAGTGCAGAGGTCGGAGCATACTATCTCGCATACCAGATCGCGATCTTGTTGTTGGTGCTAGCACAAGCGCTGAACCAAGCCTGGTTGCCCTGGCTTTACGCAAGACTCGCTAGAAATGATAAGTCGGCACGCCAGGAAGTCGGCAAGGCACTTCTGGGGATAGGGGCATTCTTCGTCACAGCGGCGGCCGGCGTTGTGATTTTGGCTCCTGTTCTTGTTAAAGTGGCCGGCGGTCCAGGGTTCGAACAATCCGTCGCGCCACTGCGGTTACTTGCGCCAGCGATGGCTTGCCACGCGTGGTACGTGTTTGTTTCCGGTTTTCTGTTCTACCGTGGCCGGACAGGCGTACTGTCTTTTATTACATGCCTATCAGCAATCGTACAGATTGGTTTAATGGGGGCCCTAATTGCGTATGGCGTCAAGGGCATCGCATCAGCTGTTGCAATTACAAGCCTGTTTTATGCGATGGTGACGACTTATGCAGCCCTCAGAGCTTTTCTTATTCAGGAACCTTCTGCTGCAATCGATCTTGAATCAATTAAATGATACGGAGTGGCGGGGGTATTAGTGCCTTACAGTGAGAAATCAGTCGACATGGCTGCCATAAACAGTTGAATGTGAGTTCGATAAAAGAAAGTAAAGTTATGTCTCTGTTCAATTCCTTTATCGACGCACCGATCGCCTTGAGCGATATTTTGCTTATAGAAGACACCCCAGAAATCCTGGATTTTCGGTGCCCCCTTTCCAGTATTTTGGTTTGGCCCAACGTACGCCTGTTGTTTCTCCGGACAATCATGGGTGACTTATTATACAGTTCGTCCAACTCGATGGATTTCCCCATTTTGGGCAATAGCTGCAAAGCAGTTTCGAGCTTGACCCGCGCATTTCTTCACAATGGAAGTATGGCAATTGGGCGTTCAATGTGCGCAGATATTCTTTTGAAAACTGAAGGCGTAGGAGACGAGTGGACCGGAGCGGCTTGGTTTAATCGTTACGCGGATCCCTTTGTGACGGCAGCAGAAGCGCGCACTACAGTCTTGCTCGATATGTTCGAATGGAACTGGAACGAGCCCAGGTGCGCCCCTCAATCCTATTACCACGCCCCTATCCAAGCAGTATCTGCCCTCCGGGGCCGACAATCAAGCACCGCGGCCAAATTCCAAGCAACTGCGCTGGTAGATCTGTTGGAACGGCGAGCCTTGGAAATTCTTGGATGGAAGCTTAGCGCAGAGCGGAGAAATTACCTCTATAAAACCTTTGCCGCTAAGATCACAGGATTGCCTTACCAAGATAGCGCTTACCGTAAGCTACTTCAGCGGGTCAAGCCGAAGCTTTTGCTTGGCTCTTCTGGCTGCTATGGCAACCACGCCCCTCTATGGCTAGCCGCTAACGAGATGGGCATCGTTACCGCAGAATATCAGCATGGTGCGATCTCCCAGGGTCACGATGCCTACAACTATTCCGCGACAATTGTGGCGAGTGAGGCTTATCGCCAATATTTTCCTAAGTACTTGCTGAGTTACGGGGACTGGTGGAACGAGCAAGTTAACGTGCCTGTTGAGAAGATATCGATCGGCTATCCCTCGCGAGAGGAGAAACTTACTCAAATAACCCAACAGGATTGCAGCCTTCAAAGAAACATTCTTTTGCTTGGTGATGGAGTTGAGTTCGAGCTTTATTTAAAGTTAGCGCAAGACATCGCAGCGGCGTTGGATGCAACTGACCTGCGTGTCGTTATTCGCCCCCACCCTCTTGAGCGCACTGCTGTGATTGCAAGATGGGGGCAAAATGTCGGGAAAGTTTGTATAGATACTAATGCAAATATATATACTGCCTTTTCCGAAGCTCATACTGTTATAAGCGAGGTATCGACAGGTTTGTTTGAAGCCGTTGGTTTGGCTAAAAGAGTAATCATAATTGGCTCAAAAAAATCACGCTTCTGCTTTCCGGAAAGCCCCTTTGCAATATCAAACTCCGTTCAAGAAATAGTGAGCATCGTCCTGGGATCGGAAACAGCGCCCTCCGGCCAATCAGAAAATAGAATATGGGCACCGAATTGGCGCGAAAATTTTCGCGAATTTTTCCGAGAGAAAGTAAAATGAATGTGGAGTGAAATTAATTATAAAAAAATTAGTGTTGAAAATGGATTTACTATTTTTAATAAATTATTTTTATTATGCATATCATATTATTGGCTATTGCGTTTTACAACATCTGATTTGAGACAAGTAATTAGCGAAGATTTATCTTACTATATATATATCGTTCCTTCCGCTGCATTCGGTTTATTTGGTATTTTATACGTAATTATGACGCAATCTAAATTTCTAAAAATTCCGAAAATTTTGATCTTGTTTACCATTGTCGTATCAATAGTATCTATAGCAAGAAATGATTTTAATACATTATTTACGGTAGGATTAATGTCAATTGGATTAATTACTTTGTTTCAAGTTCGTCCCAAAATATCAATAAATTTCATAAATATAATTTTCTTAATTTCTATTTTTATAAATACTATTCTATTTATTATGGATTTTAGCATTTATACATTCATTCCCGGCATCAGTTCGCATCCATACCTACCATGGCGGATATCGGTTTATCCTAGTGTTGCGCAAGGCGCACTATTTGCCATGATTGTTTTTCTCGCTAATTTTTCATTTCGCTCTTATCGCTATCGGATACCGATGATTGTTGTGTCTGGATATATGCTACTGCTTTCCGGGGTTCGAACAGGCCTTATTGCTGCGGCTGCAGGTAGCTTGTACGCTGCCCTCTGTCATTCTGGTGCGCTGCAGACCCGCTTATCCCGCATGGCATTTCTCTACGCCGCAGTAGTTTTTTTTGTGTTTTCAATATTTTTCAGTGACTTATTAATGCTCTTGCCGTTCGCTGACAATGCAGTCTTTCAGGCTTTGATCTTTCGTGATGAAGGGATAAAGGGCTTCGAGCTTGATGGCCAAGTCAGTACAGCAGCTGTCCGCGAATGGATCATGGCTCAGCACTTTTCGGCATTTTTGCAAAGTCCGTTTATCGGGGTCGGTACATTTGAGTTCGCTAATTTGAGTGCCGGCGGTGGCATTCTAGCGAATTCGGGCACAACAGGATCGGAAGCTTTCGTGACGGCTCTGTTTGCCCGCATTGGTTTGTTAGCAGTGCCGTTTTTCGCAGCTTTGTTTTTCGTGCGTCTCCCACTGGGTGAAGAGGAAGAGGTGCTGTCGACCGCCTTTAAGATAAGCTTGATGTTTGGAATGCTCACATACGGAAGTTTTGTGAATATCTATGACATAGTCTTCCTTTTGCTGATCCTTGGCATTGCCGGATGCATCAAAACTCCGGAGCGAATGAAAAGCGCTTAAATAGGTTTCGTCAAATACAAAATTAGTGTCGATTAGTTATTATATTTTATGAAAATACAAATCACGAAAATTTCCTAATTCTATAACTTGCCTTAGGAAGAAAGGCTAACAACTTGACATCGGTTTTCCAATCGTAGAGGCAAAAACTGTGAATGCGATGTCGATTGGATCATGGCCAGAGGTGTGTAATGTTCGGATTTCATAAAGGCCTATCCATAGCAAAAGATTGAATTTTTTGTTCTGACGCGGCCTTTTCCCGAAAAATTAAGCGATAGTGCATTCGAATAAGCGGGCGCATCGCATTGAAATGCAGTTGCCCTCCGCGATGTGGGATAATTATTGGCTGGTTCGTTTAACGCAACGTCAGCTAACAGGAGGTCTAATGAAGATATTGTATTTAGGCGGGGTCGGCCCTTTCGGGGGGGCGTCCCGCAGTTTGTACGAAGCTGTCAACGCCCTGTCGGACAGTTCGTTGTCGACCTATTTTTTGATGCCTCGCGGAACTGCAATGAGCTTTTACAAACGCGTAGCCACAGATACGTTGGCTATTCGTGGCGTGACCCGCTTCGATCACACCCGTTGGAGCTATTATCGGCGCCTGCGCTGGTTGGTAGCATTCCGAGAACTTTTCCATGTTCCATCTATGGTCGCAGGCTTGTACGCAGCCCAGCGGAAGTGGCCAAACATCGATATTATTCATGTGAATGAAATTACGGAGATTATTCCCGGAATTCTCGCTAAGCGCATTTTCGGGGCACGGATGATCATCCATGTACGTTCGCTGGTGCATGACGATCTGAAGCGTCGTCGCACACGCTGGCTCCATTATATGTTGCGCAAGCATGCCGATGCGATCATCGCCATAGATGAAACCGTACGGGCGAGCCTGCCATCAGATCTGACCGTCGATATAATTCACAATTCGTTTACTTCCAAACCTGTCGAAATTCCCGATAAAGCCTATCTTATGCAGCTAGATGGGCTCCGTCCCGGAGCTCTGCGCGTCGGATTCGTTGGTAATCTTTTCCGCACGAAAGGTATCGTCGAACTTCTACACGCTGCCCGTCTGGTGAAGCAAGCAGGCAGCAATGTGCAGTTTCTCATCGTGGGCGGGGCGACTGCGGAAACGAAGGGATGGAAAGCAGCGGCACTTCGCGCTCTCGGATTGGCCAACAACGTGATCGAAGATGTATATCGCATGATCAAGGACTTTGGACTCGAACAGGATTTTTTGCTGCTGGGGCCAACTGCAGATATCCAACGTATTTATCCTTGTATGGACGTGTTAGCGTTTCCATCGCACCTGGATTCCTGCGGCAGACCGGTTTTCGAGGCGGCATTTTTTGGCGTACCTAGCATTGTTGCTGTTGGAAGGCCGACCAATGACACATTGGTTCATGGACAAACGGGCCTAGCCATCTCTAAACCCGACCATAAACTGATTGCAGACGCGATACTGACTTTTGATCGCGACCGAGGCGAGGTCCGTCGAATGGGCGAGAATGCCCGGGAATTGGCAGAAACAAACTTTCGGCCCGATACGAACGCCCGTCGCTTGCTGGAAATTTACCGCCGAACACTGACTACTTGAGCGCCTCGATTGCCTTACGCCGTGCGGAACCAGTCCAACCAAACAAATGCCATCGTTACCAGGGCGCGTCATGGTATTCGACATGCGAATTCTTCTCTGATAACGGAGCAACATTGTTAGGAGTTGATAATTTTTAATCCACAAATTTTCGACAACTTGGTGTAGGTTAGAGAATAGCAAGTGAGAGGGGCCGAGCGTCAAATATGACTTATGGTAATGAAGGATTGGGCGAACAAGCGAAGGCGTTCGACGTAACCATCGTCGATTGCGGTATTGGGAATATTCGTTCAGTCCAACGCATGTTTGAAGCATCGGGGGCAAGTACGCAAATCGCAGACGATCCAAGCACGATCGCTGAATGCCGCCGCCTCGTTCTGCCAGGTGTAGGCGCTTTCGACGCGGGCATGGCAGCGCTTGAAGAAGGTCGCTGGATTGATCCGCTGAACCATGTCGCATTGGTAATGCGCAGGCCCATTCTCGGGATTTGTCTTGGCATGCAACTGCTTTGTGACCGCAGCGAAGAGGGGCGCCGTTCCGGCCTGGGATGGATTAACGCTGATGTGGTGCGAGTCGATACAGGTGGAGACCCATCTTTAAAGATCCCGCATATGGGCTGGACGTTAACTGAGCCCGTTAGGCCCAGTCCGCTTTTTCCTGAAATCGCGAACGAGTTGCGCTTCTACTATGTTCATAAATATCGAGTGCGGTGCAGGAATCGGGAGCAGGTTATAGCGACGGCACGATATGGGGCAACTTTCGATTGCGCAATCAATCGCGATAACATTTATGGTGTTCAATTCCATCCCGAAAAGAGCCACCGTTTCGGCATGGATCTGATGCGTCGGTTTGTCGCCCTGCCATGCTGACACACCGATTGATACCATGTCTGTTGCTAAGCAAGGGTGGGCTTGTAAAGACAACCCGCTTCGCGAAGCCTAAATATGTCGGCGATCCGATTAACGCCGTAAAAATTTTCAATGATAAAGAAGCGGACGAGTTAATGGTGCTTGATATCGACGCTTCAAGGGAGGGGCGTGGGCCTGATTTTGGATTGATCGAAGAGTTGGCTGGAGAATGCTTTATGCCCTTGTGTTACGGCGGCGGCATCCGCTCTGCAGACGATGCGCATACCCTGTTTAAGCTAGGTGTCGAGAAGGTAGCAATTCAGAGCGCCGCGATCCGTGATTTTTCGCTGATCCGCAAAATCGCGGATCGCGCGGGTGAGCAAGCGGTAGTGGTCTCAGTTGACGTAAAGCGTAACTGGCTCGGTAAGCGCGTATTACTTAATGCGTCGGGAGCGCCGACCAACAAGTTAGACTGGCGCGATTTTATGCAGAAAGCTGTTGCGGCCGGCGCAGGGGAGGTTTTGATCAATTCAGTTGACCGCGATGGAACGATGGCGGGCGTAGATACAGATCTGATCCGCGAAGCCAGCACCTTAACTGATGTTCCAACCATCGCGATTGGAGGAGTTGGCTCGCTCGCTGATATCAGGGCTGCAACAGATGCCGGCGCCAGCGCAGTGGCAGCAGGCGCGTACTTTGTTTTCCAAGGCCTACATCGCGCAGTGTTAATCACCTATCCGAGTTCTTCTGAATTGCGGTCGGTTTGGGGAGAAGATCTTTGAAACAATTTGAGAGGGTGTGCGCGAGATGTATCATGGACAGCTCGGCAGAGGACATCCGCTTCGATGATAGCGGCGTCTGTAATTATTGCACCGAATTCGTCGAAAAGAAACAGGGCATTCTCACAATAGATCCTGCTATACGCGAGCGACGGCTTCAGGAGTTTCTGGCCAAGATCCGAAAGAATGGGCGAGGCAAGCCATATGATTGCATCGTCGGAGTTTCTGGCGGGATCGATAGCAGTTGGGTGCTTGTCAAGGCAATCGAATATGGTTTGCGCCCGCTGGCAGTACATATGGACAATGGGTGGAACTCTGAGCTCGCTCAGAGCAACATCGCCAATCTCCTCCGTTCGTTGAACGTCGATCTCCATACTCATGTCATCGATTGGCCCGAGATAAGAGGATTAATGGAAGCATTCTTTTCTGCCGACGTCCTCGATGTTGAATTGCTTTATGACAACGCCATGCTAGCAGTGAACTATCAGCTGGCCGCCAAATATGGCCTTCACTATCTGCTTTCCGGTCTCAACACCGCCACAGAAGGCATGGGTATGCCTTCTGCTTGGAACTGGAACAAATGGGATAAGCGTAATATCGTTGGCATCTCAAGAAAGTTTGGGGGGCCGCGCCTCAGGACTTTCCCGTCGTTAGGTACACTTGACCTTATGCGTTACACATTCATATCCCGAATTCACTGGGTGCCTTTTCTGGACTTCACCGATTTTCGAAAAGCGCACGCACTAGAACGACTGACGCATGATTTTGGATACAAGCCCTATGCCTATAAGCATTACGAATCCGTTTTCACCCGCTTTTACCAGGGTTTTATATTACCTGAAAAATTTGGTGTCGATAAGCGGAAATCCCATCTTTCCACCTTAGTTATGACTGGACAGATGAGCCGTGCCGAAGCCCTCACTAGTGTAGCAGGACTTTCTTATCCCAGCGAAGCAGAGCTTGAGTCGGATAAGCGCTATTTTATGAAGAAGATGGGTTGGTCGCCTCAAAAGCTTGCCGACTACATTGCGCGGCCGGGCAAGCCTCACAATTTCTACCCTTCAGAGGCTGCAATATTTAATAAACTGCTCGGTTTCTATAAGAACCTAAATCTTAAAAAAGGCCTTATTCGCATAGAATAATAATGTACGGCAATCGGCAGATAGTAGGCTAGAGTCTGGTCGCCTGATCTTGGTATTGAATGATAATTTTAATTAACGATTTTTGACTTATTTGAAGAAAATAATTTATATATTTAGTTATAAAAATATTTTTTAGCTTTTATATAAATTTTTTGAAAGGGCTATTAGATGGAAATCAAACGAGTCTTGATTACTGGAGGCACTGGCTCATTTGGCAAGACCATGCTCAGAGATTTACTCGAAAGGAATGTCGAGGAAATCACGATTTTCAGTCGAGACGAAGAAAAACAGGACGCCCTAAGGAACCAAATTCGTGACGAGCGTGTGCGATACCACATTGGCGATATCCGGGATCGAGGCGCCGTGGATCGGGCCATGCATGGCGTTGATGCGGTCTTTCACGCGGCCGCCTTGAAGCAAGTACCAAGTTGCGAATTTTTTCCGCACGAAGCCGTCCAGACCAATGTTATAGGATCAGAGAATGTTATCAGATCGGGTATCAGCGCCGGTGTATCGAGCATTGTCTGCTTGTCCACCGACAAGGCGGTCTTTCCGGTCAACGCGATGGGTATGACTAAGGCCCTGATGGAAAAGACTGCGCATGCTGCTGCGCGCGAACTTGGGCCTTTAGCTAAAACTATTATAAGCGTGGTGCGCTATGGAAATGTCATGTATTCGCGCGGCTCTGCGATCCCGCTCTTTGTTCAGCAGTTGAAATCAAGTAAGCCCATAACGGTAACTGAACCAAATATGACCCGATTTCTAATGCCGCTTCGAGACAGCGTCGCGCTTGTGCATCATGCCTTCAATAATGCGAATCAAGGAGACTTGTTCGTTAAAAAAGCTCCAGCATCAACGATCGAGGTTCTTGTTGAGGCGCTAAAAGAACTATTTAAGGCGCCAGGTCACGCAGTTGATATTATTGGATGGCGCCATTCGGAAAAACTATATGAAACACTTGCAAGCGCTCAAGAATTGGATAGCTCCGAAGACATGGGCGATTACTACCGAATAAGGTTAGACATGCGAAACTTAAACTACAAACCTTACTTTAGCGAAGGTCGCACTGGAACCGGTCAGTGTGAAGATTACCATTCGCACAATGCCGAACGTTTAGACGTTTATAAGGTCAAGAAACTACTCCTAACCTTGCCCGAAATTCGCCAGGAAATACCAAGCTTAGAGGTTTGAGTTATGCGTATCGTAATCACCGGAGCTCAGGGACTTATCGGCTGGCATGCAAGCGTGCGGCTTCATGCAGCTAACTCTGTGGCACGTCAAAAAGGCGACGCTGAACCTTATGATATTTTAGCTTTAAGTCGGGATGATTTTGAAAACGACCTCACATTGGCAGCTGCCCTTGCGGGTTCCGATGCTGTGCTGCATTTCGCCGGCGTAAATCGCGGGCCTGATGAAATTGTCGAAACAGCGAATACCGTTATCGCCAAGCGCCTGGTTGACGTTTGTAACCATATCGGCGTTACACCGCACATTGTTTACGCAAACTCTACTCATGCTGGCAGCGCTAGCCCATACGGGCGATCGAAGCATCATGCCGGCAAGGTTCTAGCCCAAGGCCCGGGTATTTTTACAAACCTTGTATTCCCACACATTTTTGGAGAGTGTGCACGCCCCTTCTACAACAATGTCACGGCAACTTTGATTGATTGTATACTTAACGGGAAAAAACCCGAAATTAATCCTGAAGGCATCGCCTCACTGATGCATGCAGGTGCCGCTGCCCAGGCTGCGATCGATTGCGCTGTATCCGGAATTGTTGGTCGTGTGGACCCCAAATCTCATCCGATCAGTGTTTTAGAGCTCTATGAGGTTCTAAAAGAATTTCACAACTTGTACGAAGCAAATATCTATCCTGATCTTTCCGATCCTTTTGTCCGCAATCTTTTCAATACCTACCGCAGCGCTACATTTCCTGCTACATGGCCGCGCAAACTAGAAATACGGAGCGATGAACGTGGCGTGCTATTTGAGGCCGTCAAAGGAGGCGGTGGCGGCCAAACATTCTTGTCGACCACTAAGCCGGGCATTATTCGCGGTAATCATTTCCATCTCCATAAAGTTGAGCGCTTTCTTGTGATACGCGGCGAAGCCATCATCCGAATTCGCAAGGTTCTATCAGAGGCCGTTTATGAATTTCGAGTAACGGGAAATACACCGACACCAGTTGATATGCCTACTCTATATACTCATTCAATAGAGAATGTTGGTGAAGGCGAACTGGTTACGCTTTTTTGGACCCACGAACCCTTCGATCCTAACAACCCCGACACCTACTTTGACAAGGTTTTACAATGACCAAATTAAAAGTAATGACGATACTAGGAACTCGTCCAGAAATTATTCGTCTTTCTCGTGTTATTGAGAAACTGGACCATTATTGTGACCACTGTATTGTTCACACGGGTCAGAATTATGATTACGAATTGAACGACATTTTTTTCGATGAATTGGGGGTACGAAGGCCGGATTATTACCTAGGTGTGGGTGGAGGAAGCCTCGGCAAAACTTTAGGTGCAATTCTAGCCGAAAGCGAGAGAGTTATTGATGAGTGGCGGCCTGACGCTGTCGTAGTACTCGGGGACACCAATTCCGCAATTTCAGCTATTATCGCCCGGCGGATGAAGGTTCCTATTTATCACATGGAAGCTGGGAATAGGTCTTTTGATCGCAATGTACCCGAAGAGTCTAATCGCAAAATAGTAGATCATATTGCCGACTTCAATCTTGTATACACCGAACATGCACGTCGGCATTTGCTCTCAGAAGGGTTGCCGCATCGTCGGATCTATCTAACCGGTTCTCCGATGCGTGAGGTGCTCGAATATTATCGTTCAGGTATCGAGTCATCCGATATCTTAAACGAGCTGGAGTTAGAGGAAAGAAAGTACTTCATCGTATCGCTCCATCGCGAGGAAAATGTAGATAATCGCAGTCGGTTGCTTGCGCTGCGGCAGGGCTTAGGTATTCTTGCGGAGGAGTATGGTCTCCCAATTATCGTTTCCACGCATCCGCGCACGCGCAATCGGCTGAAAAGCATTGGCGAAGGCAATTTTCATCCTCTCATAGATTTTAAAAAGCCGTTCGGATTTCACGCCTACAACAAACTGCAAATGCGCTCCTTCTGTGCCATTTCCGATAGCGGGACTATTGCAGAGGAGGCTTCAATTCTTGGATTTCCAGCAATTACTCCGCGAGACGCGATCGAACGGCCTGAAGGAATTGACGTGGGATGCGTGATGTTTACCGGTACTCATCCGGAAACTCTGGTTTCCGGTGTGAGAGCCGTTACTCGGCTGTTCCAAGAGCGTGACAGATCCGGTATATCACATCCTGTGCCAGTTGATTATGCAATCACAAATACTTCGGACCGTGTGCTCAATTTAATTCTTGGATCTGCACGACTGTCTAACCAGTGGGACGGAATCAGGTTAAACGATCTCGCGTGAGTAAAACCGTAGCTGCCCCCGAAACCGATGGTCGCCGCCTTATCTTGGTGACACAATGGTTTGACCCCGAGCCGACGTTTAAGGGGTTACTTTTCGCTCGGGCGCTCCAAGAGCGTGGCTTTTTGGTCGAGGTTGTAACGGGATTTCCAAACTATCCGGGGGGGGAACTGTATAGTGGCTATAGGCTACGGCCAATGAAGCGAGAAACGATTGACGGCGTGCAGGTTACGCGCTTAGCGCTTTATCCCAGCCATGGCCAGTCAGCTGCAGGACGGATCATCAACTATGCCAGTTTCATGATTTCAGCTTTTGTTTACTTAACTTTTGTAGCACGCAGGGCGGACGTTGTATATGTTTACCACCCGCCGGTGACAGTTGGTATCGCAGCGGCGACGGCGCGAATATTCCGCAAATTTCCTCTTGTTCTTGACATTCAAGATATGTGGCCCGAATCACTCACGGCTACTGGTATGATCAAAAGTAGAGCGATCCTCTCGTTTGTGAACTACGTATGCGTATGGGTTTATAAAATTGCATCCCAAGTAGTCGTTTTGTCGCCCGGGTTTGCTACTTTACTGGAGGATAAGGGCGTACCTGCGAGCAAGATTTCAGTGATATACAACTGGGCGGACCTCGCTTCAGTTACAAAACAAAACTCGGCACGAGCCTTGCACCCACATGCATCAGGTCGGTTCCAAATCCTGTTTGCAGGGAACATGGGGAAAGCCCAAGCGTTGGATACAGTAATAGAGGCAGCCAAGCTGCTCTTGGCGAAAAATGCTCAAATCGATTTTGTTATGCTGGGTGGAGGGATAGAGGTTGCCCGGCTTAAAAAACGCGTGGGCGATGAAAAAATTAGCAATGTTCACTTTTTGTCAAGTGTGCCGATGAAAGACGTAGGTAATTATATACAATCCGCCGACGCTTTGCTTGTTCACTTAAAAGACGATCCATTATTCAGAATTACGGTGCCGTCAAAAACACAGGCCTACATGGCAGCTGGGAAACCAGTGATTATGGCTGTTGCCGGAGATGCTGCCGAAATCATTGAAAAGGCAGATTGCGGCATTATCGCGGCTCCTGAAAATCCGTACGCCCTCGCGCAAGCGGCTATCGACCTTGCCGCTCTGCCGGAAGAAACGAGAGCCTCTATGGGCATTTCCGGGCGTGCTTATTACGACAGAAATCTGAGTCTTCAGTCAGGTGTAAGGGCATTCGAGAAAATCTTTCTAAAGGCACGTATTGAGAAGCGGAGATAATGTTGTTCAAGCGATTTATCGATATCATGATTGCTGCTGGACTTATGCTGGCCTTGTCGCCGCTAGCTCTGATTTTGGCCGTTGCGGTTCGGTTGTTTCTGGGAGCGCCCGTTATCTATGTCCAGCAAAGGCCGGGGCTTCATTGCCGTCCCTTCAACATGTTTAAGTTTCGGACGATGCTTGATGAATTAGACCCTTGCGGGAAACTACTACCTGACGCAGAGCGGCTTACATCGTTCGGGCGCCTTCTACGCAGCACTAGTTTAGATGAAATACCTGGATTGTGGAATGTTTTAAGGGGAGATCTAAGCCTTGTTGGCCCGCGGCCTCTGTTGATGGAATATTTGCCGCTGTACTCCCCGGAACAGGCGAGACGACATACTGTACGGCCGGGCATTACTGGCTGGGCTCAAATCAATGGGCGCAATGCAATTTCATGGGAGGCAAAATTTCAACTTGATCTTTGGTATGTGGACAACCAATCGTTCCGTCTGGATTGTCGAATTTTATGGGCGACAATTGTTAAAGTCATTTACAGAGAAGGCATCAACGCTGCCGATCAGGCAACAATGCCGAAATTTACTGGTAGTCCAAAATGAATTTATTTGGAGTCTATGGGGCGTCTGGATGTGGCCGGAGTATAATGCCTATAGTGGCTTCGCACCTTCAAGATGGTGAAAGCGCCGTTTTCATCGATGACGGCGACTTTGCGGCTGTAGTAAATGGCTATCAATGCGTCAGTTGGGAGAATTTCTTGAGGATTGAAGCCGATAAACGTTCAGTCTGCCTGGCGGTCGCTAATGGAAAAATTAGAGAAACTCTAGAAAAAAAATGTTCGGGGGCAGAAATTGACTTCTTTTCTCCAAGATCCGAACAGTCCGTGATAATGGATGCAGTGGAAATTGGGGATGGCGCGATGTTATCACCCTTTGTAACAATTGCTTCAAATGTCCAGATTGGGCGGCATTTTCACGCTAATCTATACTCTTATGTCGAACATGATTGTATAATAGGTGATTTTGTAACGTTTGCACCCGGTGTAAAATGCAACGGCAACGTGCGTATTAAAGATCATGCTTACATTGGTTCTGGAGCGATCTTGCGGCAGGGCACAATTGGTGATCCTTTAGTGATTGGAGAAGGAGCGGTAATCGGCATGGGAGCAGTCGTAACAAAGAGCGTTCCTGCTGGGGTAACGATGGTTGGCAACCCAGCTCAAATCCTGAAGGAGAGATAGAACATGCGCACTTGGTTATCTGGTCCACACATGTCTGGCCATGAAGAGATCTACGTGGCGGAAGCATTTGCCTCCAATTTCGTGGCGCCGATGGGTCCGCAGCTTGATGCATTCGAAAGACAAGTATCCGATTACTTGGGTGGCAAAGTATATTGCGTTGGGCTTTCGTCAGGCTCGGCGGCGTTGCACCTGGCACTGCGGATAGCTGGCGTTGAGCGAGGCGACGAGGTTTGGATCTCGTCCATGACATTTGCGGGTGGTATTTTCCCTGTAAATTACCTCGGCGCAAAACCGCGTTTTTTTGATCTTAATCCGGAAAGCTGGACCTTAGACGTTGAACTCCTCTCGGTAGAACTTGCAAAAGCTGAACGCGAGGGGCGTCTGCCCAAGGCAATTGTTCCGACCGACCTCTACGGGCAAAGCGTCGACCTCGATCCACTCGAAATAGTTGCGGCGAAATACGGTGTGCGGCTTGTGGTAGACTCTGCTGAGAGCTTAGGCGCCACATATAAAGGAGGACGCAAAGCCGGTACTGGCGGTGATGCGGCGATCCTCTCTTTTAACGGCAACAAGATTATTACTACGTCAGGTGGAGGTATGCTAGTTACACGCCATAAAGATTGGGCAGACGAGGCTAGGTATCTTGCAACTCAGGCTCGCGATCCTGCTCCGCATTACCAGCACTCAACGTTCG
>Ga0315899_10002516_pt1 | contig 20276 bp, 16 predicted proteins | sample LakEriMetagenome_2_FD_203518 | JGI IMG/M metagenome (GOLD analysis project Ga0315899, IMG submission 203518) | Freshwater fungal communities from buoy surface, Lake Erie, Ohio, United States - Buoy 4 MA112 | ecosystem: Environmental > Aquatic > Freshwater > Lake | place: USA: Lake Erie, Ohio... | reverse complement strand
TACAACACTTGCGTATTTTCGAGCACCCTTTTACAAAACAATTCAGATGATTTTTGGAGTACTGAGCGATGTTCATGATAATTTACCGCTGTTAGAGATGGCATTACAACGCTTTTCTGATGAAAAAGCGGAAGCACTGATATTTTGCGGTGACTTCTGTTCCCCATTTGCCGCGAAAATGCTGGCAGCGTCAGGACTGCCTGTACATGCTGTTTTTGGCAACAATGACGGCGACAGATTTCATATTCAGAAGGTTTGTGAGGGTTACACCAACATGCGGATTTACGGCGAATATATTGGGGACACGGATTCGCAGCTTATGTTGGGAGGTCTTAAAATTGGGGTAAGTCATTATCCATTTTACGCAAAAACCATGATAAAAACCGGCTGGTATGACTGTGTTTTTTATGGCCACAGCCATCAGGCAGAAAAGCAAAAATTTGGAAATGCGTTGTTGCTGAATCCCGGAGAGGTGGCCGGTGTTTTTGGCAAACCCAGTATTGGCATTATTGATGCCAACAGCCGAAGTTCAGCCATTATAACGCTGTAAACTTCACCACTTACCTGCTATTTCCTGCATCACTTCAGGATGCGCATTTTCAGCAATGTGCCGAAGTATTCGTTGGGTATTTTCCTCAGCAGGACCGTCATTGAAAATGTGTAAATCACAGCGATTTTTGTGTGGAATAATATGTTTTTCCCAGGCCGGCATTACGTGATTGTGCCATTGATACAAGCTTCTTTCTTTGGGAATACCCCGCTCCCGCATATCCCTATCAAGTCTTCTGTCTAAACTCAGCTGCATATCTGTCTCAATGAAAATTCGGCAGGAAAGCAAATGGTCAATTTCAGGGAAGTCAAATACAAATAGCCCCTCCGCAATAATAACAGGGGCCGGTTCTATGATATCTACCCGTTCCGGGGCTGCGTGATTTTCAAAATTATATTTCCGTAACAGTACCGGCTTATCTTCCATCAGCTTTAGTAAATCTTCATGGAACTGTCTGTGATAAAGGGCGCTTGGCAAATCAAAATTGATGATTCCGTTTTCATCGGTTTCCTGCTCATGCACCGGTTTGTAGTAATCATCAAAGCTGATGACAGCTACCTTTTCCTGCAATTTCTCTTTAATGCGTTCAATAAAATAGGTTTTGCCGGAGCCACTGAGCCCTGTAATGCCAATTACCCATTTTTCATTATTGGCCTTCACTTTATTTGCGCTTCTTGAAAAATTTACTTTTTATTTCTTCACCATCATCATTATACCACTGAATGGCAAGTAACCTGCCTTTGTCGTCATAAAACCTCCATTCACCAGTAGTAATGCCTTTGTTGTATGAACCCTCACGCATTTGGTAATGCGATGAAAACCCGTGTTTCCAATATCCATGTCTTTCACCGGCCGAATAGAACCCGGTGGTTTCGGTCTCTCTGTCTCTCCACTCTGCATACCTACCCTCTCTTTGTCCGCTTTGCCAGGTCTCTACACTCAGTGTATCACCTTTAAATCCATACTTAATAAACAAGCCATTTTTCTCGCCATTTAAGTAATACTCCTCTGCAATCAGTTTGCATCCAATTTCATCATAGAGACGGTAAATACTGTCTCGCTTGCCATTTTTAAAGTAATTTTCCTCGGCAGGACAGCCACTTTTGTGGTATTTGTAGTAGGCACCATGTTTTACTCCCATATTGTAAGAAATTTGGTAGCGCGGTAATCCGGTGGGATACCAGGCAAACACATCTCCATGGGGTACATCATTTACAAACTGAGTGGTCTGCTCTTTGTTTCCATTGGTAAACCAGGTTTGATTACTGCCATTTCTAACCCCACTGCTGTAGAAAACGGAATATTGCTTGTTCCCATTGGGGTAATATCCTGTAATTTCCCCTTCCAGTTTTTCATTTTGAAAAGTACCGGTGTTTTTTACTGCTCCATTGGGATAATAATATGCATAAGGGCCGTGCTTCACGCCCTCTGACCAGGTTTCGGTGGCAACCAGAATATTCATTTCGGTGAATTCTTTGTATACCCCATCTTTCAAGCCATTTACCCATTGTATTTCTTCGTTTACCACCTTGTTATCCCATAACTTGACGCTGGTTCCTGTGTAAGGCCGATTTTTTGAATAGGCCATACCATCGCGCATTTCCAGGTTTTCAGCAAAAATCTTGGAAGGTTTTTTGGGAACCGCAACCGGTTGCCCCCATGAGGCCGAGCAGGTGAGCAGAAGTCCCACTGAGCAAAACGAAAGTAGTGCAGTTCTCATTCTATTATACTTTTCAAAATTACCGGGTATTGTTAACTTTGCATGCATACTATTTTCCACATGCATATAGATAAGGTTAGGGATTACTGTATGGGACTGCCCATGGTTACAGAATCTTTTCCATTTGACGAAAACGTACTGGTGTGGAAAGTAGCGGGTAAGATATTTTGTCTGGGTGATGTCCGTATGTTCGACAGCATCAATCTCAAATGCAATCCTGAAAAGGCGATTACGCTTCGTGAGGAATACAGTCAGATAGTTCCGGGCTGGCACATGAATAAAACGATGTGGAACACCGTTTATTTGAATGGACTGCAGGAAAAGTTCATTGAAAGCTTAATTTTGCATTCGTATCAGGAAGTGGTACGAAAATTGCCTAGAAAAATTCAAAACAACATACCATTACATCATGAATAAATATTTAACATCCGCTTTGGCCTTGGCTTATGTCGGCTTTTCCTTTGCACAGGGCACTGCCAAAAAAGCGGTCAATAATAAGAAAAACGAAAAAATGAATTCCATACCACAAATCATCCAAACACAGCCTGATGGAGTGTATGCAGAAATGCAAACCAGCAAAGGCAGTATCTTTTTGACCCTTCACTACAAGCAAACACCCGTTACCGTTTGCAACTTTGTAGGTCTGGCCGAAGGTAAAATTAAAAACAACGCCAAACCCGAAGGAAAACCTTACTATGACGGCATCAAATTTCACCGAGTGATTGCCAATTTTATGATTCAGGGCGGAGACCCCCAAGGCAATGGCAGCGGGGGACCCGGATACAATTTTGATGACGAATTCTCTGCAGATCTGAAACATACAGGCCCCGGTGTTTTATCCATGGCCAATGCAGGTCCCGGCACCAACGGCAGTCAGTTTTTCATCACCCACGTAAAAACCGATTGGCTGGATGGTAAACACAGTGTTTTTGGAAAGGTAATTGAAGGTCAGAATGTGGTAGATGCAATCCAGCAGGGTGATTCTATCGTGGCGCTGAAGATTTACAGAAAAGGTGCTGAAGCCGAATCTTTTACGGCTACCCAGGAAATGTTTGAAAAATTACAGGCACCTATGAAAGCAGCAAAAGAAGAAAAATTGAAAAAACAGGATTTTGCCCGCAATGAAGCAGAAGTGCTGAAATTATACCCAACCGCCCAGAAAACGGAAAGTGGCTTGTGGTATGTGATTGAAAAGCCCGGAACAGGCGAAAAAGCCGCAGCAGGCAAACAGGTAAAAGTACACTACAGCGGTAAACTTGCCGATGGTATGGAATTCGATAATTCCTATAGCCGAAACGAGCCCATCGCATTTCAACTCGGTGTTGGACAGGTTATACCCGGCTGGGATGAAGGCATTGCCCTGATGAGCGTTGGTGCAAAATTCAAACTCATCATTCCTTCTAAACTTGGTTATGGCCCCAGGGGTGCCGGCGGAGTAATACCACCCAACAGCACGCTGATTTTCGATACCGAACTCATGGAAGTTAAATAATAAAAGCCCCGCCGAAAGCGGGGTTTTTTGTTCTGTTGAAAACTACTGAATTAGTTTCTGGACTGAGCCCTGATTCTCTTAGTACATTTGTATCCCGTAGCGACTTATTCCCATCGCTTTTCCAAAATGAAAAAAGCCAAATACGTCTTCGTTACGGGTGGAGTTACCTCTTCTCTCGGCAAAGGCATTATCTCCGCATCACTGGCCAAACTTTTACAGGCCAGAGGTTACAGCGTAACTATTCAAAAATTCGACCCCTACATCAATGTAGACCCAGGCACACTCAACCCCTATGAACATGGAGAATGCTATGTAACCGAAGACGGTGCAGAAACCGATCTGGATCTTGGGCACTACGAACGTTTTCTGAATACGCCTACATCTCAAAATAATAACGTAACCACCGGCAGGGTTTATCAGACCGTAATTGAAAATGAACGTCGCGGTGAGTATCTCGGTAAAACCGTTCAGGTAATCCCACACATCACCGATGAGATTAAAAAACGCATGCGTTACCTCGGGGAAAGCGGTGATTACGACATCATCATTACGGAGATAGGCGGTACCGTAGGTGATATTGAATCACTGCCATACGTGGAAAGTGTAAGGCAGCTGTTGTGGGATATGGGACCGGAAAATGCCATTGTTATTCACCTTACCCTCATCCCCTACCTCGCTGCAGCCGGTGAATTAAAAACAAAACCTACCCAGCATAGCGTGAAGATGCTGCTGGAACAAGGTGTACAACCTGATATCCTGGTATGCAGAACCGAACGTCATCTAACTGCAGAGATGAGACGTAAGATTGCCCTGTTTTGCAATGTTCATCAAAATGCAGTCATAGAAAGCATCGATGTAAACACCATTTATGAAGTTCCCATGGTGATGCTGAAAGAGAAACTGGATAAAGTAGTATTAAACAAGCTAAAACTAAAAAGCACACAAGAACCTAACCTTGACCAATGGCGTGATTTTCTATTCAGACTTGAACACCCAAAAAGCGAGGTAAACATTGCCTTGGTAGGGAAATATGTAGAATTGCCGGACGCTTATAAATCCATTAATGAGGCCTTCATTCATGCCGGTGCAGCCAATGAATGCAAGGTTAATGTATCTTTCGTCCACAGTGAATTGATAACCGAAGGTAACGCGCCCTACAAATTGGGAGGTTTTGATGGAATTCTGGTAGCGCCGGGCTTCGGCAACCGGGGTATTGACGGAAAACTGACTGCCGTAAAATTTGCCCGTGAAAATAACATCCCGTTTTTTGGTATATGCCTGGGTATGCAATGCTCCGTTATTGAATTTGCCCGAAATGTGCTGGGGTTAAAAGATGCTCATTCTGCGGAAATGATGAGCGACACCAAGAATCCGGTAATTGATCTGATGGAGAGTCAGAAAAAAATCAGCCACATGGGAGGCACCATGCGTTTGGGTTCATACGCTTGCGATCTCATCAAAAACTCAAATGCCCTTAAAGCTTACGGCAAGGCCAAAATAACCGAAAGGCACCGTCACCGTTACGAGTTTAACGATAAATTCAAAAAACGCATGGAAGATGCCGGTATGAAAATTACCGGGACAAACCCTGATACCGGATTGGCTGAAATTGTTGAAATCCCTGAACATAAGTGGTTTGTGGGGGTACAGTTTCACCCTGAATTGAAAAGCACGGTTGTAAATCCTCACCCGTTGTTTGTAAAATTCATCAAAGCCGCCATGGAATAATCATAGATGATGATGAAGTTTCTTCCTGTAAAAAAATGGAAACAGGGTGGCTACCACAAGGAAGAAGTAATTATTGGTTTAATCTTCTGCCTGGCACTGTTTCCGGTACTCAGAAATATCAGTGCAGAGAATGACCTTGATATTTTTTACCTGGCTTCGCAAGAACTGTATTTTGGCACCAACCCCTACAATGGGCCGCACATGTTTGGCATGTGGTTTTATTACAGTCCGCTGTTCGCTTCAGTACTTGCTCCTCTGACCTTATTTCCTGTGCAGGTGCTAAAAGCGCTTTGGATGTTGCTGGGTTTTACCATGCTTAACCGCATATATATTTTACTCAGGCATTTTTTGGGTATCGGTTACTCAAGTCGTGAAACATGGTTCTTAATTACACTGGCATTTATTTCCTACCACGCTGTTTTCATGAACCTCCTCTACGGCCAATTAACCATCCTGATCCTGTGGTGTTGTATGGAGGGTGTTTACAGAATGAATCAAAATCAAAGTGTTGCGGGAGGATTATCGTTTGCCATCGGAATTAACATTAAAATTCTTCCCATTTTCTTTTTGTGGTTTTACGTACTTAAAAAAAATGTCAAAGCCCTTATGTTGATTATAGCCGGAGTAACTGTATTGCTGTTACTGCCCTACCTGTACCTTTCCACTGATTTTCACAGTCAAATCATGAGAGATTGGCTGGGTCTTCTCAATCCATTGAACAAGGAGCACGTAAACACAGTGGGCGAAGGAGGATTTACTGATTTTGCCAGTTTGCTTACTCGGTATCTAACACGTACGGTTATCAGAGGTGAAAGTGATTATGCGATTGCTGCTTTAACAACCAAGCAGATATTCTTGATTCAATGGACCTTCCGAGCCCTGATAACCCTCTTGAGTGCTTGGGTTGTATTGTACCTTATTCCCAAAAAATTCACCGGGGAAAAGGCAGTATTAGCCGGAGCTGCATTTTTTATGGCCTGCATTCCTGTGGCTTTTCCCCATCAGCGTGATTATTCGGTAATGCTGTGTTTGCCTGCCGTTTCGCTTATGCTGCATAGCTTTATGGTGGAAGGATACCGCCCACCAAAATCCCTGCAAATTTTCAGTATTGTAACCTTTACCCTCATGGGATTAACCCTGTTTTTTCCAATTCTCCCATGGAATATTCGTCACTTTATAATGGAAAGCAGAATTCCGGGCTGGGGCATGTTGCTGTTTATCCCCAACCTGATATGGTGGTGGAAATGCACTTCAAACAGAAATATTAGCTAAACAGGGTATGAAGCAGTTCCTGTGAACGAACTGATTTATCCTTAGCGGCTTTTTTAACCATGTGATTGTGCATACCTTCCTCCAGAAGCCGGGCCTTGACATTATCCGATAGCTGGGTTTGCAACACCTGTATTATCACCTGCTTCAGTTCCTTATCCTGTATGGGAACCGTCACTTCCACCCTGGATTGCAGGTTACGCTGCATTAAATCTGCACTGCCAATGAACACTTCAGGATCCCCCCCATTTTCAAAATAAAATACACGGGCATGTTCAAGGTATTTATCGATGATGCTCACAGCCCGTATATTGGGGTGATTTTCTTGGACAGCCAAGCAGCAAATACCCCTGATAATTAAATCTATCTTAACACCTGCATCGGCTGCCACTACGATGGCTTTAATGGAGGCGTCATCCACCAGCGAGTTGATTTTGATGATGGCCCTGGCCGGCATCCCTTTTGCTGCAAAATCCATTTCGCGTTGCAGCATGGCTATAAAACGCTCCCGGGTATTGACCGGACTTACCCACAGTGTGCGAAAACGCGCTTTATCCGGCCTGAAATTCTGGATGAGATCAAATACGTTCAGGCACTCCTCTCCAATTTTTTTTCTGGAAGTAAGCAAAGCATGATCACAATACAACCGGGCAGTATCCTCATTAAAATTGCCCGTTCCAATGTGCACAATATTGGTGGTCTCAAAACCCACCCTGCGTGAAATGACCATGAGTTTGCTGTGTACCTTGTAATCGGGTATACCGTATATAACGTAAGCCCCTTCCTCCCTTAACCGATTGGCCCAGTAAATATTATGCTCTTCCATAAACCTGGCCCTAAGCTCCATCACCACAATTACCTGTTTGCCGTTTTGGATTGCATTAATCAATGCACCGGCAATACTCGAATTTTCTGCCAATCTGTACAATGAAATACGGATGGCAAATACTGTTGGGTCTATGGCTGCCTCTCTTAGCAGACGAATAATATAATCAAATGGCTGATAGGGATAACTCAACAGCAAATCACGTTTCTGTATCAGGTTGAGCATGCTCTTGGCTTCATCAATCTCTTTGATGCGGGTAACACTCTGTTTGGGATTGAGCAGATCAGGGCGGCTCACATCCGGAAACTTGATAAAATCCCTGAAATTATGGTATTTGCCGCCTGGAATCACGCTGTCTTTGTCTGCTTTCAGTTTTCGGGTTAAAAAATCAAGCAGGTCTTCGGGAATGTCCTTATCGTAGATGAATCGGGTGGGAGCGCCGGTCTTGCGTTGTTTCAAACTCTTGGCCACTTTATCAATCAGCGAAACAGCCACTTCATTGTCAATATCCAATTCTGCGTCGCGGGTCAGTTTAATTGTGTGGGCAGTAAATTCATCAAAATCCAGACTTGAAAAAAGCAAGGGCAAACCCACACGGATCATATCATCTAGCAGAATGATGCGCTTTTTCCCTTCGGAGGATGGCAAAACATGAAAACGACCAAGAGACTTTGAGGGAATATCCACCAATGCATATTGAACATTACCTGAAACGCTGTTTCTCATACTCACTGCCAGATAGATTTCACCGTCTTTGATGTTGGGTAACTCTTTTCCGTGCTGCAATAGCAATGGACTAATTTTTCCTGCTATTTTATTGATAAATACATCGTGCACAAAGACCTCTTCATCCGCTGTCAATGTGGTTTCATCCACAATGGCAATTCCTTCTTTTTTCAGGTCTTTCAGAATTTCATCGGTGTAAACCCTTGAAAATTCCTTTTGCTGAAATAAGACGGTGGCTTTAATGGCCTCCAGCTCCTTCTTGAGCGATTTAAATTCCTTGTTCTTTACCTCCTTATTCAACTGAAGCAGGCGCCTCACACCGGCCACACGAACCCTGAAGAATTCATCGAGGTTGTTACTGAAAATACCCAGAAACTTGATTCTTTCCAGCAAAGGAACCTTTTTGTTGGCTGCTTCCTGTAAAACACGGGAATTAAAGGCCAGCCAGCTCAGTTCACGGTCAATCAGTGAGTAGAAAGGCGGTATTTCCTTGCTTTTAACGTTTTTATTTCGTATATTAGAATTTTTAGTTGCTTTACTTACCATAGGTTAATTCAGCCGTTACCGGCAAATGATCGCTGTAGCCATTGAGCCAGGTCTTGCCTCCAAATGTTCTAAGCGGGTGGCCTTCATATTTTCCCCCGTGCTGAAGTATCCATTCAGGCATAAAAATCTGACTGCTGTAAGGTTTAAACTTTAAAGTTGAACCTGCTTTATTCCAGAGTGCGCTGCTAATCATGATTTGATCAAAAATATCCCAGCGGTTGTTGTATTTGAGTGTTCCGGTTTGTGTAACATCATGAAAACCGGAAAGATTGTGTATCTTACATTCAGATTTTATGGCGGGTTTGCAGGCACCCAACACCTTGCTTATGCTGCTATCCCAGGGATTGTCGTTGAAATCACCTACAATCACAAATGCTTTGTTCCACAGGTTTTGAGATTGTAATTCGCGCCGCAATGCCTCGGCGGCAAGTGCTCTTTTTCCGGTGCTACCTTCCATCCCTCCTCTTCTGGATGGCCAGTGATTTACAAAATAATGTAGCGTATCAGTAGTGGCAGTGTGATAAAAAACCGCATGTAAAATATCCCGGGTTTTATCATTTCCCGGCAATGCCACAGGAATCACGGAAGCGGTCACCAAGGACATTTTTTCTTTATGATAGTAAATGGCTGCATCAATTCCCCGTTCATCCGGAGAGTCAAAATGTACAATTTCGTACTTTGTGCCCGCTGATGATGTAAGTGCAGCCCTTAAATCCACTAACACCTTTTTATTTTCCACCTCGCACATGCCGAGTATATCTGCCTGCAGTGAATCCAGTACCCTTCCCATGTTTTTCAGTTTTTGCTGATAGCGATTTTCATCCCACAAATATTGACCTTCCGGGGTAAAATCATCATCGTTCCAGGCATCATTTCGGGTGTCATACAGGTTTTCCATATTCCAGAAACCTACTTTTAAAACCTTGGAAGAATCCTGCGAAGTCGCTCTTTGTCCGCTGCAAGAAACTGTTCCGAAAAGTAGAAACGCCAATGAAGCTAAAACTGAAGTAGAGGGCATGGAGTTTGCAAAAATAAACATACTGCAAGATGCTTAAAGATTAACTTGTTTTGAAGTTATTGTTATCAACGAATTGTGAAATTCACTGTTTGAGTTAAATCCACTCGAACCAGATTTTCTGATCAAAAACCGGAATTTGAAATTTTCTGCACAACAACATGGTATGGCCGGTACCTCCTTTCAGGGGATTCGCCAGATCATCATAAAATAACCCGGCTGTGGCAGGACCCCAGTCACCGCATCCCAGCACCTTAGCGGTATCCCTGATAATATATGCGGCCTTGATGGTGTTTTTATTCCTTTCGCCTGCTACAAAATCATCGACCAGCTTAGCCGTGGAAGGATTATTTTTCGCAGCATATACCAGCTCGGATTCTGCCAGTAAACTTTGCTGATCCAGCGCCAATGTATAACCGGCTACATTGTGTTTTTTTCGATGCCCTTCATAGGGTGTTATAACCTGCAGTCGCTCCGAATCTACAAAGGCAACACCCTCAGAAAAATACTGGTCTGCTCCGGGTGCATTTCCGCTTCTGAAAATAATGTTCTGTGTGCTTTGGGCCAGTAATTTTCCTAACTCCACCAAACGGGGCTTATCCGCATCTGAAACCAGCCGTTTTCCTTCCAATAAAACAATGCTGTCTGCTACATCAAATTGCTCGATAAAAAGCCGGAGGTTCAAAATGCTAAAAGATCAAAGACTCCGTATAATTTTTGAAGTTTTCCAGTATCGCCTGCCAACCCTGTCTCTGCATTTCCACCGGGTTTACATTCTCTGCATCAAATGCGATGTTTACCCTGGTTCCTGCATCGGATTCTTCCAGCGAAAAATGCACCTTTCTTCCATCCTCCATTACAAATTGGAATGAATCATAAGGAATTATTTGTTGGTATGTGGCTTTGAAATCAAACGCAAAACTTCCGTCTTTGGCCTCCATGCGGGCATGATATGTTCCACCCAGGGTGAGATTATTGTGAGCTGCAGGACAATGCCAGTCAGGGGTAGCAAAATTCTACCGGATGATATGTTCGGGGAGCGTATAACAATCCCAGACCTTTTCTTTTGCCGCTCTGACGATGGTCGTTATGGTAATCGCTTCAGTCATTGTGATTATCTGCTATAGTTGGGTGCTTCCCGAGTAATGGCAATATCATGCGGATGGCTTTCGCGCATGCCGGCGTTGGTAATTCTTACAAAAGTGGCCTGCTGAAGCTCGTCAACGCTGGAAGCGCCACAATAGCCCATGCCTGCCCGCAATCCGCCTACCAGCTGGTATACAACTTCGCTAAGATGCCCTTTGTAAGCAACAGACCCAACAATTCCTTCCGGCACCAGCTTGGCCACTTCATCCTCTGCATCCTGAAAATATCGGTCTTTACTTCCCTCCTTCATTGCCTCTATACTTCCCATACCACGATAACTTTTCACCTTTCGACCTTCAAAAAAACTGGTTTCACCGGGAGATTCTTCCGTACCGGCAAACAATCCACCGGCCATGATGGTTCCGGCTCCGGCCACCAGGGCTTTCACCAAATCTCCGCTATAACGAATTCCACCATCTGCAATTACCGGCACACCGGTACCCTTCAAAGCTTGTGCTGCGGCAAGCACTGCGCTAAGCTGTGGCATTCCTATTCCGGCAATAATACGTGTAGTGCAAATAGAACCCGGTCCCACTCCCACTTTCACAGCATCTGCACCCGCATCCGCAAGGGCTTTGGCACCTTCAGCCGTAGCTACATTCCCTGCAATAATCTGCAAATCGGGAAACGTAGTCTTCAGTCGTTTTACCTCATCGATAACACCTTTGCTATGCCCATGGGCAGTATCCACCGCTATCACATCCACGCCTACCGCAACCAATGCCATAACACGGTCCATGGTTTCGGCAGTAACACCCACGGCAGCCCCGGCAAGCAAACGTCCGTGTGCATCTTTAACCGCGCGGGGGTAATTCTTCACTTTTTGAATGTCTTTGTAGGTAATTAGGCCCTTCAGATGAAAATGCTCATCTACGATTGGGAGTTTTTCCACTTTGCTGGATTCCAGTATGGCCTGTGCCCCTTTCAGATCTGTGCCCATGGGTGCAACCACCAGGTTATCTGATGTCATTACTTCACTTACCATACGGCTGTAATCTGTCTGGAAGCGCAAATCGCGATTGGTTATAATCCCAACGAGTTTCCCATCGCGGTCAATGACCGGAATACCCCCGATTTTGTGTTCGCGCATCAGTCCCATTGCATCGCCCAGGGTAGCATCTGCATGCAGCACTACCGGGTCGAGAATCATGCCACTTTCGCTGCGTTTCACTTTTTTAACCTCTTCGGCCTGACGGGCAATGCTCATGTTTTTATGGATGATGCCTATACCACCCTCTCGCGCCATGGCAATGGCCATGCGACTTTCGGTAACGGTGTCCATAGCGGCACACACCAAGGGTATATTCAAGCGAAGTTTTTTGGTAAACTGGGTAGATGTGTTGGCCTCACGGGGCAAAACCTGAGAGTAGCTGGGTACCACCAGCACATCATCAAATGTTAAACCTTCAAGTGTAATTTTGTCTGAAATCGACATGCAAATAAATATTGGTTATTTGCGGTGCAAAATTAAGGAAAATTAATGGTTTTTCCTAACATTATTGAATCTTTATTAAACGATAACCGCAAAGGGTATTTTGCCCAATATTTCCACATGATGTTGCGTTTTCAAATAATTATTGAAAATTTGCATTACATGAAGTATCCAATCCTCCTATTTTTCTTACTTTCAATTACGGCATTGAAAGCCCAGGATAAGGACCTGTTAAAGGCCCGTAGCGCTATGCAAAGTAAACAATGGGCTCGGGCGCAATCCATAGCCGAATCGGTAGTGGAAGACGATAAATCAGCGGTAGAATTCTGGTACATCAAGGCGGCTGCTGAATACGAAATGAGTCAAATGGACAAGTACCGCGGAGGAAAAGTCAATTACTTTAAAGAATGCTCCAAAAGTGCTGTTAAAGCCCGCACCAAAGATGTGAATGGCAAATATTACGAGCCCTACGCCAAATGGATGAAGGGTATTACTACACAAAACAACAAAGAAGCCATGGCTGCCTACGCTCAAAACAGCTATGCCAAAGCCATTCAAATGTACCGAAACAGCTACCTCCTGACCGGCGATACTATCGCTTACGGAATGCTGGGCCTCAGCTATACCAAGGATCGCCAGGAACGAGATGGTTTGAAGATATTGAAAACAGTGGCCGGCTGGAATTTTGGTGCGTGGTCTGCACAAACTTGTCCGGGCACCTTCATGCGCGAACCGTTTGAAGTACTGAGCAACCATTACATGGGCAGAAATTTTTATGACAGTGCCCTCAGTTACACTGAAATGGGATTGCAGGTTTATCCCTCCAATATCATTTTGAAAAATAATATCAGAACCCTTATCAATAAAGACCTGACCGCTGCAGCCAAACAGGGTTATAACAGCGAATACCTGGAGATAATCAACCGGGCGCTGAATTACTTCCCTGCCGATACAAATTACCTGCTGGCTCAAAACAATTATTATCTAAGTAAATTGAGCACACTCACACGCAACAAACCCTGGGACGAAGCTTCTTCGATGCTGACACAGTTTTATCGCATGAAAAAAGAGGCGGCAGTAAGAGGGGTTGTTAATTCCGCGGATGTTTTTTTAATCAAAGACAGTACCGCTTTTTTGTATCAATGTCTGGATTATTTCCTTCGCAGAAACCAGCCCGGAAGTATTGCGTTCCATTTTAAGAAATGGTATGCTTCGCAAAAAGGAATTGCTGCTGTGGATGAGACCATTGTGGAAAGTTTGCTGAAATCCCCACCCAAAAATATCAGCCGCAAGCTCATATCCATTCTGTTTGCGGATGCAAGAGAGGATTACCCCAAAAATAAAAACATATCGCAATACCGGCTCAATTTCTTCAATTCCTGGACCGCCAAACCGGTAAAAGCAGCGGAAACTTACCTGCAGCTTGAGATGTGTGAGGCGCTGGTCACCGATTTCCCTAAAGACAAGTTGCTACCGGCCACCCGAATGAAACTGCTGTTTCAATGCACCGATTCTGCAGTTGGCGATGACAACATGTATGCAGCGTGGCGCTATCTCAATCGCCTTGAGGCCCTGAATCCGGATGCCCAGACTTTTGATAAGCTATACAAGAAGGTTGCAGAAAATGACTTCCTTGTACGTTACTCGAAAACCCGTATCGTATATCAGACCAAGAATGGGGTGAAACGCGCAGCCACCGGCTGGGATGGCAACAGTAATCTTTGCAAAGCGGGTTCACTTCCGGACAGCACCCTGTATAAGGTTATTGACCGTATCAATTATTTCAGGCAAAATGCAGGCGTAAAACAACCAATGGCACTGAGCATGGATAAGGTAAAAAAATGTCAGGAGGCCGCTGTTATGTATGCACCACTGGGAATATTCAGCAGAGAACCCAAACCTGAAACCCATCAATGTTTCACAAAAAATGCGGCAGAAGCTGCGGCAAGAGCGCAGGCCATTCTGGAACCCAATCCGGCGCAGTGTGTAACTATTTTCATGGATGACCGCAAAAGCGATGAATTAATCAATCGCAGAAGTATCCTCAACCCCGGTAGTCAGTACGCCGGTTTTGGAAGTGCCGAAAATAATTCTGTATTCTGGCTGTTGGACCTTGCACCTACGGCTGATTCCGCATGGTATAAAACTCATTTTGTGGCATGGCCGAACCGCTATTGTCCGAAAATGCTTTTCATGGACAAATGGACCTTTAGCATGGATGCACCCCTGCAGGGCGCTGAAGTAAAAGTGTTTGATGAAAACAATACAGAAGTTCCGACAATTCTGTTCTACCAACCCGCCGGACAACTCAATCATCCAATATTGTCGTTCAGACCTGCTTCGGAACTAGGTGATAAGAAGCCCGGTACGCGGTGGCAGGTTAAAATCACGTTGAAAAACAAAAAGACCTATCAATACAGCGTAACAGTTATCTGAGTTCGAAATTATACTGAATTTATTGCAAATAAGGGTATGTTTCCGTACCTTTGCAGCCCCGTTTAAGAAAGAATTGGCTTTCTAAAATGGTCTCCGCACGCGTGGCGTAATTGGTAGCCGCACCAGACTTAGGATCTGGCGCCGCAAGGCGTGGGGGTTCGAGTCCCTCCGCGTGCACTAAAACCTGATCCATGACAATCCGTCATGAGATTTTTCAGGCATTCTTATTGCTAATACAAAAACGTGAACATAACTTTTGATAAAATTGACGACCTGAATGCAACGGTAGTCATCAACCTCGAAAAAGCAGATTACAGCGAAAAAGTAGACAAAGAACTCCGTCGCATTCAGAAAAACGCTACCATGAAAGGGTTTAGACCCGGCAAAGCCCCCCTTGACATGGTAAAACGGCTTTACGGCAAGGGCGTAATTGCCGAAGAAATCCAGCAGGCCGCATCTGATGCACTCAATCAGTATATTCAGGATAATAAACTCGATATTTTAGGTTATCCTATTTCTTCTGAGAATACACCCAGCGATATCGATATTGAAAACAAAGATTCTTTTAGCTTTGCCTTCGATCTGGGCCTGGCACCTGCATTCGAGCTCAGTTTTTCTGACAAAGACAAACTGGAACATTTTATTATCTCTGTTGGCGAAAAGGAAATTGACGAAGACATAGAATATGCCCGCAAACGTTATGGAAAACTCGAGGAGGTAGAAAAAGCAGAAGCCGAAGACATTATTTATGCCAACCTCACTGAGCTTAACGAAAATGGCGAACCCCTGGATGGCGGCATTGCCGAAAAACCGGTAAGCATGGTAGCCAGCCTGGTTGAAGATAAGAAGACTCAAAAAGCGTTGCTTGACAGCGAACGTGGTGCTGAAATGACCGTTAATATTCAAAAACTATTCAACGGCAATGAGGGTGTAATATCCAGCAGTCTGGGTATTGCCCGTGAAGGTGTCAATGACCTGAACCCTGATTTCAAACTGGTAATCACCGACATCAAACGTCGCACCGTGGCTGAACTGAATGAAGAGTATTTTAAGGAGGTGTTTGGTCCAGTGGATTATCCAAAAACCGAAGCCGAATACCGCGAACGCATCAAGAATAATCTTGAAAACTACTACCGCAGTGAGGCCGATTTGTGGATAGATCATCAGATTGGTCACCTGCTGATGGAAAAGCACAGCATTCAATTACCGGATGCTTTCCTGAAACGCTGGTTGCTGGCCACCAAAGCCGAGCATTACAACGCCGAAAATATAGAAGAAAAATACGCCGAAGAAAAATCAGCACTGATGCGTCGGCTGGTGATTGACAAAATTGCAGAGCAATACGAATTACAACCAAGCCAGGAAGCCATTATGCAGGAAGCAAGAACTTACTATGTAGGCATGTATCGCCAGTATGGCATGAACATCAATCCCGAAGACGGATTTTTGGACGAAACCATCAAAAAGCGCATGGCTGAAAGGGAATTCGTGACCCAGATGGCAGACCGTGTCATGTATCGTATGGCCTACGATAAAGTGAAGGAAACCGTTACCCTGAAAGAGAAAAAAGTAAATGTGGAAGATTACTTCAAACATGTAAACGAACACAAACACGAACACGGAGAATAAGATTACATTTTTTAGCATTAAATTCGAATACAATTAATCAAAGATCATGGATCACGGAAAAGAATTTCGCAAATACGCTGTAAAACACCTTGGGTTGAACAGTCTCTATGTTGATAAATACATGGAAATGCAGGCCAGCGCGCCGCAAGCAGGCATGGTTACTCCAATTACAGGCCTCACACCCAACATTATCGAGGAAAGACAGATGAATGCCGTAGCCATGGACATTTTCTCACGTCTGATGATGGATCGTATTATCTTTTTGGGTGTACCCATTTATGATGACGTAGCCAATATCATTATCGGACAGCTGTTGTTTTTGGAAAGCAGCAACCCCAACCGCGATATACAGATCTATATCAATAGCCCCGGAGGCAGCGTATATGCCGGACTGGCCATTTATGATACAATGCAGTTTATCAGCTCTGATGTTGCCACTATTTGCACAGGAATGGCTGCCAGCATGGGCGCTGTGTTAATGTGCGCCGGTGAAAAAGGAAAACGTACTGCCCTTCCCCACTCGCGCATTATGATACACCAGCCATTGGGCGGTGCACAGGGGCAGGCATCTGATATTGAAATCACTTACAAGGAAATCAGTAAACTGAAGAAGGAACTATACGATATCATCGCCGTTCACAGTGGACAGACCTATGAAAAAGTATGGGAAGACAGTGACCGTGATTACTGGATGACAGCACAGGAAGCCAAAGATTATGGCATGATTGACGAAGTGCTGATGAAGCGCAGCAAGTAATCTAAACATTACTTATCTTTTAGTTGTTTACCCATAGATGAAAGCGAAAAACGCCTCCTGTTCTTTTTGCGGGCGCAAAAAAGATGAAACCCTGATGCTGATCTCAGGGCTCGAGGCGCACATATGCGAGCAGTGTGCCGACCAGGCGCACAAAATTGTGGAACAGGAACTTGGTTTTGGAAAAACAGAAACCGAAAAAGAAGTAGCTGATACAGCCGCTTTTACCTTGCCGCGTCCGGATGAAATAAAAAAATACCTCGACCAGTATGTGATAGGACAGGACGAGGCCAAGAAAGTTCTGAGTGTATCAGTATACAACCATTACAAACGTGTTTTGCACCCTCAGGAAGCCGACGAAGTAGAACTGGAAAAAAGCAACATTCTGATGGTTGGAGAAACAGGTACCGGTAAAACCCTGCTGGCACGCAGTCTGGCCAAATACCTCAACGTTCCCTTCTGCATTGCGGATGCCACAGTTCTCACCGAAGCCGGTTACGTAGGCGACGATGTAGAAAGTATACTGTCTCGACTGCTTCAGGTAGCCAACTATGATGCGGCGGCGGCTGAAAAAGGCATCATCTACTTAGATGAAATTGACAAAATCAGCCGCAAAGGAGATAATCCCTCCATTACCCGCGATGTGAGCGGTGAAGGCGTACAACAAGGTTTATTGAAGATTTTGGAGGGCACTGTAGCTAATGTGGCTCCCGAAGGAGGAAGAAAGCATCCCGAACAGAAATATGTGAAGATAGACACCCGCAACATCCTGTTTATTTGCGGTGGTGCGTTTGACGGTATTGAAAAAATTATTTCACGCCGCATTCAAAGCCGAGCCGTTGGATTTAAAAATGGGGAGCGGTCAGAGGTTGCCAAGCAGGATGTATTAAGACACATCTCCCCCGCCGATCTTAAAAAATTTGGGCTCATTCCGGAAATTATAGGACGCCTGCCAATTATTACATCATTGGAGCCATTGGATAAGGAAGCATTGAGACGCATTCTTACTGAGCCCAAAAACGCGTTGATAAAACAGTATGAAAAGCTGTTTGGTATGGAAAATATTACCTTGCAAATTGACAAAGAGGTAATTGACTTCATTGTAGAGCAGGCCCACGACAACCAGCTGGGAGCGCGCGGACTGCGAGGTATCTGTGAGGCCATTCTCCTCGATTACATGTACGACGCCCCGGTAAAAAAGGGAAATAACAAAAAATTAAAGATTACCCTACAAGACGCTCAGGATAAGTGGGAGCGGAATAAGAAGATTTTCAAGGCGGCCTAACTTTTTTACAGGAAAAGCTATTTTTGGTTAAATTGCCCATCAATTTAACCCAATTATGGCTGAATTACTCCAAAACAACAAAAAAACACTTTTCGCCTGGACACTTTATGACTGGGCAAATTCAGTATATCCGCTCATCATCAGCTCTGCGATCTTTCCGGTAGTATACGAAAATGCTACCAGCTATAAGGTTGATGGAAAAACCATATTCGATCAGATTACCTTTTTCGGGCATGCCTTTAAAAATACAGAGTTTTATGCCTATCTGGTCTGTGTTTCATACATAGTGGTGGCATTGCTTACTCCATTATTGTCCGGAATTGCCGATGCGGGAGGGAAACGCAAATTGTTTATGCAGTTTTTCTGCTTTCTGGGTGCCTTTTCAAGCGGACTGTTGTACTTTTTTCCCACCAAGAATCCGGGGGGGGCCGGACAGGCCGTGGAGCTTGGATGGACCATCTTGCCACTTTTCTTTGGCAGTATCGGCTTCTGGGGTAGTCTGGTGTATTATAATTCCTATTTGCCCGAAATAGCCAGTCCGGATCAGCAGGACAAGGTAAGTGCACGTGGTTTTACCATGGGTTATCTGGGCAGCTCTTCCCTGCTCATTGCTATTCTGGTGGTATTTGTTTTCCAAAAAATGGCCCCCATTTCATGGGCATTTCCCCTGGTGAGCTTATGGTGGATTGGTTTTGCCATTTACTCATTTTATCATTTACCCAAAACACAGCCCACTCAACACAAGCCCAACGTGGGCCTGTTTAGTGCCGGTTTCAAAGAAATAAATAAGGTTTTTGCGGAAATACGGACACAACATCTTGCTCTAAAACGCTTTTTGTACAGTTATTTCATGTTCAATATGGCCGTACAAACCATCATGGTTATGGCAGTTTCCTTTGCCAGTAAAGAGATTATCGGCATCCAGCCGGCCGATTTAATTACCAGTATTCTGCTCATTCAGTTTCTGGGTGTTGCCGGTGCATTTATCATGTCTCGACTCTCTAAAAAGGTGGGAAATATCAAAACCCTGATGCTATCCATTATCATTTGGATTGGGCTTTGTATTTACGTTTACCAGTTTGTCTACAAACCCTGGCAGTTCTACATTGCTGCAGCCATTGTAGGCCTGGTGATGGGTGGCATTCAATCTATTTCCCGCTCCACCTATTCAAAGCTGCTTCCGGAAACAGAGGATAATACTTCCTACTTCAGTTTCTTCGATCTGGCTGAAAAAATTGGGCTTGCCATTGGAACATTTTCCTTTGGGCTCATTGAGGGCTACCTAGACATCAGAAGTTCAATACTGGCTTTGATTGCCTTTTTTGTAATCGGATTACTGCTATTGTTTCAGGTTCCTAAAACCCGCCAGCTTTCCGGTGAAAATGACGCTTAGCGCATCAGCGTTAATGTGCCGTTAAATTCATACGGCTTGCCATCAAACGATACAACTTCTACGTGATAAACGTATACACCCTGCTGTGCCTCCTGACCGTTTACAGTGCCGTCCCATCCTTTATTTACGTCATCCGAATAGAAGAGCTTTTCTCCCCAACGGTTGTAAATGGTCATATTCATTCCCTTGAAGTTGCTGGCCGTAACGTTGAACGTGTTGTTCTTGCCGGGGCCGGCTCCATCTGGGGTGAACACATCAGGGATCCACACAATGATATCAGGGCCCACAAATACTGCCTTCCTGAACGTATCCGTACATCCGCCCGGCTG
>Ga0315899_10002515_pt1 | contig 20287 bp, 29 predicted proteins | sample LakEriMetagenome_2_FD_203518 | JGI IMG/M metagenome (GOLD analysis project Ga0315899, IMG submission 203518) | Freshwater fungal communities from buoy surface, Lake Erie, Ohio, United States - Buoy 4 MA112 | ecosystem: Environmental > Aquatic > Freshwater > Lake | place: USA: Lake Erie, Ohio... | reverse complement strand
GTCTTGGTTTGCTCTTTACATGGCGGTACAGGCATGGAAGCAAGGTAAGTCACCGCTAATCATCTCACTTGAAATGTCAGAGACAGAAGTTCGTAACCGTGTGTTTGCCATCATGGGTGAGGGTCTTTGGTCACATCGTAAACTGAGCAATGGTCAGGTAGAGATTGATGACCTTAAGCGTTGGCACTCTAAGGAACTTGCTGGTAAACCAGAGTTCCATATTATTTCTAATGACAATGGTGGAGAAGTAACTCCGTCAGTTATTCGTGGTAAAATTGACCAGTACAAGCCTGACCTAGTTATCGTGGACTATTTACAGTTGATGTCTCCAAACCAGAAGTCTGACAATGAGACTGTTCGCATGAAGAACCTTTCTCGTGAACTAAAATTGATGGCTATCTCTGAAGAAATGCCTATTATCTCTATCTCATCTGCTACACCAGACGATGTTACCAAGTTGGACACAGTCCCTACCTTGGGTCAGACCGCTTGGTCTCGCCAGATTGCCTACGATGCTGACTGGGTTTTGGCTCTGGGTCGTGCTACAAACTCCGACATTCTAGAGTGTGTATTCCGTAAGAACCGTAATGGTTTTATGGGTGAATTCTTAGTTCAGGTAGACTTTGACAAGGGTTACTATCGTTATAAGGATTTTGAAGATAACTAGTTATAATAGAGTGTGGAGAATATATATCACAGACCTATTAAGAACTTTACGTTTGACGGAATCATTAAGAATGATGCCGCAATCGGTAGACTTCGCTTAGAACTTGTGAGACTCAAGACGCTTGAGATGTGTGAATTGGGGTATGTGCAAAGGCTTGACATAGACCCACAATTTACGATAAAATATAATAACGAAAAAGACTATTACGAATTTACATTAACAGTATATGGTACATACATAGGAAAGAATAAAGCATTATGGACAAATGGAATAAACGGAACAGAAATGATTCCTACTCAAAGGAGCAAATTAAGCGAGTTATCGCAGGGTCAGGCATCACAATCGAATCAGAAGTAGATTCTGACTATATTATTTTCTGTCCTTTTCATAACAACTATCGTTCTCCTGCTGGAGAAGTAGATAAAAGTTCTGGTCTATTCTTTTGCTTTTCCTGCCATCACGTCTGTGACCTACCATCCCTAATCATGCACACCTCTGCTAGAACATATTTTGAAGCAGTTCGTTACATAAAGTCTAAAGAAACTGAAACTGACCTTTCTTATCAGATTAATCAAACACTTGTTCAGAAACCAGACTATGTTCCTTACGATGAGTTGCAGATTAAAAGATTACATCAACAGGCGGTAGATTCTTCTAGAGCAACTAGGTATTACAGTGGCAGACTTATTACTGATGCTTCTGTTAAAAAGTTTCAGTTGGGATATTCTGAAAAACAAGACATGGTAACTATCCCTGTTCACTCACCAGACGGAATTCCTGTCGGATTTGTTGGTCGCTCTGTCGAGGGCAAGGAGTTTAAGAATACTCCAGGACTACCAAAAGCAAAAACTTTATTCAACCTACATCGTGTTAAGACTGCTGGAAAAGTCTATGTAGTTGAATCATCATTTGATGCTATTCGCTTAGACCAATGCGGTTTTTCAGCGGTAGCAACATTGGGTGCAAATGTATCCAATTTTCAAACAGACCTGCTCATTAAGTATTTCAATAATGTTATTGTTATTGCAGATAATGATGAGGCTGGCGGTAATATGAAAGATAAGATTATTGAACGTCTTGGCTCTCGTGTTACTGTTATTAAAATAGATAAACAATATAAGGATATTGGCGATATGCCAGACGAAGCAATAAAAAATATTGACGAATCGTTTGACAAAACTATTGCCAGTATGCTACAATAGAAAACCACAGAAAAATAAGGAGAAATAATGAGTATCATTCGTGGGCTAAAAGAAATCAACGCTATTGTTGATAAGCCAAAATATGAAAGCACAGGAGAGAAAGTTCGCTGGGTTAAACTAGCGGATGGACAATCAGCAAAGATTCGTTTTGTCGAGGAACTTGACACGGATTCAGCAAACTACGATGCAGACAGAGGTCTTGCAATTGTAGTAAAGGAACACACTAATCCAAAGGATTACAAGCGTAAGGCTCTGGACACTACGGACACTGAGGGTCGTGACTGGGCAGAAGAGATGCACCGTAAAGACCCAAAGGCAGGTTGGAAGGCTCGTCTACGCTTCTACTGCAACGTCATTATTGACGATGGAACTGAGCCTCCGTATGTGGCTGTATGGTCACAAGGTATCAGCAAGCAGTCAGCATTCAACACACTTCGTGAGTATGCATTAGAGACTGGTTCAATCTCAAACCTTGAGTGGAAGATTAAGCGTAACGGTCAGGGAACTGAAACTAGTTACACACTTCTTCCAACAAAGCCAGACACAGAGCCATTTGACTGGTCAGGCGTTAGCCCATTCAACCTTGATAAGGTTGTAAGACATGTTCCTTATGCGGAACAGGAAGCCTTTTACCTAGGTTTCGATGCACCATCAGTTACATCTAGCAACCAAGACTGGTAGCAAATAATCGTGGTGGGGGTAGACGATTCGCTCTCTACCCCCACTGCCCTAAACTTTAAGGATTTATTATATGAGTTATGCTGGACTGCACGTTCACACTCACTACTCGCTATTTGATGGCATAGCAACACCACAAGAATATGTGGACAGAGCAATCGAAATTGGAATGCCAGCCATCGCAATTACAGACCATGGTTCTTTATCAGGACACCGTGAAATGTATCGTGTCGCTATTGAAAAGGGTATCAAACCAATTCTTGGTGTCGAAGGATACATTGCACAAGACCGCTTTGACCAGAGAGACAAAGAAGAGCGTGAAGATACGCCACTAAACCCTATCTACAATCACTTAATTATTCTTGCAAAGAATGAAAAGGGTCTTGAGAACCTTAACAAACTAAATGAGATTGCTTGGACTGAGGGTTTCTATAAGAAGCCTCGCATGGACTGGGAATCTTTAGAGAAGTATAAAGAAGGTCTTATCATAACTTCAGGATGTCTGTCTGGCTTTGTGGCTAAGGCTATCGAAGCGGATGACCTTGCTGCTGCTAAGGAGCATTTGGAATGGGCTAAGAAAACTTTTGGAGATGACTATTACATCGAAGTTATGCCACACAATCCACCAGAGATTAACAAGACTATTCTTGCTCTTGCAGATGAGTTTGGTATCAAACCTATCGTTACTCCTGACTGCCACCACTCTGGTCCAGAACAGCGTGAGATTCAGGAACTTAAACTAATCCTAAACACTTACTCAAACAAGGTGCAAAAAGATGCTACTTTTGCTGGTACTCAGGATTACGACAACCTTATGGACAAGTTGGATTACCTTTACGGTGCTGACCGCCAGATTACTTTTAGGGATTACGAAATTCACCTGCTCTCTGATGAAGAGATGCACAGGTCTATGGAAGCCCAGGGTATTACTCGTCAGGACATGTACGATAACACTATTGAGATTATGAATAAGGTTGAAGACTACAACATTAAAGACCACCTAGACTTGCTACCAGCACAGTATCAGAATCCAGACCAAGAACTTTATGAACTTGCCATGGAAGGACTTACTGCTCGTGGTGTAGGTGCTGACCCTGCATATCATGTTAGGGCTGAAGAAGAACTTCAAATCATCAAGGACAAAAACTTTGCTCCTTACTTCCTAGTTGTTCGTAACATGATTAACTGGGCTAAGAAAGAGGGCATCATGGTTGGTCCAGGTCGTGGTTCTTCTGCTGGTTCTTTAGTTTGTTATGCATTGGGCATTACTGACATTGACCCTATTGAGCATGGTCTTTTGTTCTTCCGTTTTATTAATCCAGAACGCAATGACTTTCCAGATATCGATACAGATATCCAAGATTCGAGACGTGAAGATGTCAAAGATTATCTAGTTAGACAGTATAGACACGTTGCTTCTATTGCCACATTCCTTGAGTTCAAGGGTAAGGGTATGATTAGAGATATTGCTCGTGTGCTAAACATTCCACTACCAGATGTGAACAAGGTTCTTAAACTAGTTGATGACTGGGATGACTACTTGAGGTCTAAGTCTACACAAGAGTTCCGTGAAAAGTATCCAGAGATTGAACTCTATGGTGAACAACTTCGTGGTCGTATTCGTGGTACTGGTATTCACGCTGCTGGTGTAGTTACTGCTAAAGAACCTATCTTTAAGTATGCACCGTTGGAGACTAGAACAACTCCAGGTAGCAAGGAACGTATTCCAGTAGTAGCAGTAGATATGGAAGAAGCAGAACGTATTGGTCTGATTAAGATTGATGCTCTAGGTCTAAAGACCCTATCTGTTATTCAGGACACGCTTGCTATTATCAAAGAGCGTTCTGGGAACGATGTTGACCTGTACAAACTTAACATGGAAGATGCAAATGTTTATCGTATGCTTTCCGATGGTTTTACCAAGGGTGTGTTCCAATGTGAAGCCACGCCATACACAAATCTTCTAGTAAAGATGGGCATCAAGAACTTTAGTGAGTTGGCTGCTTCTAACGCCTTGGTTCGTCCAGGTGCTATGAACACAATCGGTAAAGACTATGTTGCTCGTAAGCATGGTAGACAAAACATTGATTACAAGCACCAAGTACTAAAGGCATTTACACAAGAGACCTACGGATGTATTCTGTATCAGGAACAAGTTATGCTTGCCTGTGTGGAACTTGGCGGTATGACAATGGCTGAAGCGGACAAGGTTCGTAAGATTATTGGTAAGAAAAAAGATGCTAAAGAGTTCGATGTCTTTAAAGACAAGTTCGTAAAGGGTGCTTCTAGATTCTTGACACCAGTAGCCTCTGAAGAACTATGGACAGACTTCGAAGCACACGCTGGATACTCGTTTAACAAGTCTCACGCTGTGGCTTACTCAACTGTTTCTTACTGGACTGCTTGGTTGAAGTACTACTATCCAATTGAGTTTATGTACTCATTGCTCAAGAACGAAAGTGATAAGGATGCTCGTACTGAGTACCTGATTGAAGCAAAGCGTATGGGTATTCCTGTTCGTCTGCCACACATCAATGATTCGGATGTTGACTTTAAAATCGAGGGTAAGGGTATCAGATTCGGACTATCATCTATTAAGTTTATTAGTGATAACATTGCTAATAAGTATATCGCTGCTAGACCTTTTGCTTCCTACAAAGAACTAGAAGAGTTTACATTCGGTAAAGGTAACGGTGTGAACAGTCGTGCATTACAGGCTCTACGCCTTGTAGGTGCTGCTACGTTCCATGACCAACCTAGAAACGATGTAGAGGTTCGTGAAAACCTTTATGAGTACCTTAACCTGCCAGAGTTCAATACTTCTGTTCCACAACACTTTCACGCATTCATCAACGATGTCGAAGAGTACGAGGAAACAGGTGCGTATGTTCTTATGGGAATGGTAAAAAACATCAAGCGTGGCAAGGGTTGGTCGAGAGTAGAGATTCTTGACAGAACTGGTAGCACTGGTATTTTTGACGATGAAAACACTACTATTGAAGCAGGAAGAACTTATATAGTTCTAGCAAGTGATAACAGAATAGTCACAGCAGTTCCAGCAGATGAAGTTAAAGGAAACACGTCTGGACTGATAAAGATTATGAACTATCGTCAGTTGCCTTACAAAGACGAAGAACTCTTTGTTGTATCCTTTAAGCCAAGGGTAACTAAGGCAGGTAAAAAGATGGCTTCTCTAGTTTTGGCTGATGTCAATAGAGATATACATAGTGTAACAGTATTTCCAACAGCATTCTCAAAGGCTTATATGAAGATTGATGAAGGAAATGTATACAAATTCTCTTTGGGTAAGACTAAAGATGGAACCATAATTATGGAGGATGTGTTCAATGTTTGATGAAGTAGCAAAAGACCTGCACGAAACAGCAGTAGAAAAAGGTTTCTGGGGCATTGCCTACAATAATAACGACAAGGAATCCTTGGATATCTTTATGACTAAACAACTAATGATGATTGTGTCAGAGGCTGTAGAAGTTATGGAAGCAATTCGTAAATCCAAAGGTCCAGAAGAAGTGGCAGATGAGATGGCAGACATTGTTATTCGCACACTTGACCTGTATGCAGGGCTGCGTGAGTTTGAATATGTAAATGGAAGTCTTGACGATGCATTCGAAAAGAAGACTGGCTATAACAAGTCTAGACCAGAAAGACATGGGGTTCGTTTCTAATGACTACTTTAGAAGAAGCAATGGCAGCACTGGACCCACGCATTCGTAAGCGTTTGACTAACGGTGTTGGATTCAAGACTGAGTATCAGGGAACTCCTAGTTTCGGTCTTAATCGTGCACTCAATGGTGGTCTACCACTGGGCAGACAGGTTTTGATTTGGGGAAGCAAGTCTTCTGCTAAGTCCTCTCTATGCTTGCAGATGATTGCTCAGGCACAGGAAGAAGGCAAGTTGTGTGCCTGGATTGATGCAGAGATGTCTTATTCAGAAGATTGGGCTAAGAGACTTGGGGTAGATACAGATAACCTTATTGTCTCACAAGCCAGAACTATTAATGAGATGGTTGATGTAGGGACCAACCTAATGAATGCTGGAGTAGACATCATTGTTGTTGATTCAATTACGTCTCTACTACCCGCTATATATTTTGAAAAGGATACTGATGAACTTAAACAGTTGGAAAACACTAAACAGATTGGTGCGGAGTCTAGAGATTTTAGTAACGCTTGGAAGATGCTTAATTATGCCAATAATAAAGTTAAGCCAACCCTTATGGTTCTTATCTCGCAATCTCGTAACAATATTTCTGCTATGTATACTAGTCAACAGCCTTCAGGCGGTCAGGCTACTAAGTTTTATTCATCAACGATTATCAAGTTATTCTCTTCCGAATCAGACAATCAAGCAATTAAAGGCAAAATTGCAGTTGGCGATAAACTCATTGAGGAAAAGGTTGGTAGGAAGATTCGTTGGGAAGTCCAGTTCAGCAAGACATCGCCAGCATTTCAGTCTGGAGAATACGATTTTTATTTCCGAGGTGATGTTGGTATTGACAGCATTGGTGATTTGGTTGATACTGCAGAGATGATGGGCATTGTAGAACGAACAGGTGCTTGGTATATCCTACCAGATGGAACTAAGTTGCAGGGTAGAGATAAGTTTGTGGCTCGTGTTCGTGAAGACCTAGACCTACAGGATGATATCAAGGCTAGGGTAATCAGTGGGTAAGTATACAGTTTATCAGGGTAGGTTTGCTTGTCACACATGTAGAGTAGAAGTGAAGTCTGTTAGGGTTTATCCTTCAGAAAAACTTATTACTTGGATGTGTCCAGATAAGCACCTCAATGAAGTTAGCCTTGAAACTAAGAAGAAGAAGCAGGACTTTGAGCGAGAGAAGTGAGAGTAAGCGTCTTGGTGCTAAACAGCACAAGAACTCTGGCAGGGGAACTCATAAGGGCGATGCTTCTTGGGAAGGCTTTACAGTTGACTTTAAAGAGGTTGGCAAGTCCTTCACCCTAAACAAAGATGTCTGGGCTAAGGCAACTACAGATGCTATTCGTAATAACGACAATCCAGCAATTGTAGTTGTCCTTGGCGATGAGGGTATTAAAACAAGATTAGCAGTCATTGAGTTGTCCCTATTAGAGATGATACTTGACCTACTACCGCCTGATAGTGTATAATAGAATTACAACATTAAGGAAACAAAATGGAACAAACACAGACAACAATTGAACAAGTCAATGGTCTAACAGAGATTGCTGACTTTATGAATGATGAAGAACTGACTACTGCTCTTACCTTTATCGCCAAGGTAATTCTTAAGCCAGATATTCCTCTTAACGTTGCCCAAGTAGAAATCGTTCGTTTGCAAGCAATTGCTGCGAAGATGTCTTTCAAAGCCACATGGCTAACTAACGTAGATAAAGGAGATAGGGCGAAAAAGAATATTTATTATACCGCTGCTGAGGCTATTAACAACCTCGTTTCGGCTCTTAAATATATCACTCGCTAAGTAATATTATGGCAAAAAATTTATTAAGTCAGGTAATGATTAAAAAGATTGAGAATAATCCAAACTCAAAACCATCATTCCTAAACAAACAAGAACTTATTGACAAGATTAATTCTGGATACACAGTAAATCGTGTAGACAAGTTTCAAACAAAGAAAACATTTGCACCTAGTACGATTGCGTTCTCTCATGGAGAATGTCCTCGCTACTGGTATCTAGCCTTCGAGGGTGCTAACTTTGTTGACAATGCTGATGCGTATGGCGGTGCAAACATGACTGCTGGAACAAAAGCACATGAAAGAATTCAAGAGGCTATGGGCAATGTTCCAGGACTTCTTGTAGATTCTGAGTTCAAGGTAACATATAGTGACCCACCAATCTTTGGATATGGTGACGTTATTTTGAACTGGGACGATAAAGAATTGCTTGGCGAAATTAAGACAATGCCTAACGAGGGCTTTGAGTATCGTAAAAATGCAGGTAAGCCTAAGTTGGGTCACATGGTCCAGTTGCTTATCTATATGAAGATTCTTAATAAGAGCAAAGCAATCCTGATTTATGAGAACAAGAACAATCACGAACTGTTGATTTTTCCTGTAGAATTAAATCAGTACATGTACGAGTGGGTAGAGAACGCTTTTGAGTGGATGAGAAATGTTCGAAAGGCTTGGGAAGATAAAACCCTGCCAGAGAAAAACTATCGTTCTAATTCAAAGATATGCAAGACATGCCCTATACAAGCGGCTTGTGCTTCTGCAGGTTCTGGAGAGATAAAAATTAAATCTCTGGAGCCTTTAAATGAAGAACAAACATTGTAGTTGGTGCGATAAGCAATTTGAAACTAAATTATCTTATCAGATATACTGCTCTGCCGAATGCAGAGAACAAGCAACTAGAGAAAAGATTGCTCAGAAGTATCTCAAAGATAAAGTTAAGAAACGTGCTGGCAAGATTCGACTGTGCAAGACTTGTAACAAGCAACTCTCAATGTACACGGAAGAAACTATTTGTCAATCTTGCGAGGTAAACCCAGATGATGTTAAAGACACTCTTAAAGAGATTAAGGATATTCTAAATGGTAAAATTAAATTTGACTAAGAAGCCTAAAAGATTTTGTGCTATTGATGCAAGTACTAACAGTCTAGCCTTTGCCATTTTTGAAGATGACAGGATTATTGCTTGTGGAAAGATTAAGTTTGAAGGTGTACAGACATACGACAAGGTTATGGATGCTGCCAAGAAGACCAAGGCTTTCTTCGATAAGTTTGACTTTGATACAATCATAATTGAACATACAGTATTTATGAACAGCCCTAAGACTGCTGCTCAACTGGCTATGGTCCAGGGAGCCTTGCTTGGGGCTGCTTCTATGTCTGGGGTAAAGAAGATTGGTTCTGTATCTCCGATGACATGGCAAAACTTTATTGGTAATAAAAAACTAACTAAAGAAGAGAAGCATGAGATTCAAAAAAAGAATCCAGGTAAGTCTGTTTCTTGGTTTAAGAATGAGGAACGAAGTATTAGAAAGCAAAGAACAATTAACTTTGTTAATATAAACTATGATAAGCAGTTAGATGATGATGATGTTGCGGATGCATGTGCTATTGGACATTGGGCTTTAAAGAACTGGGATAAGGCGTTTGGGTACTAATGGCTAATAAGTTCTATACAAATGAGGCTTGGCTAAAGAAACGCTACCACCTTGACAAGAAAACTCCAGAGCAGATTGCTTTAGAGTGTGGCACTAGCGTAGAGACTATCTATGTTTATCTAGCCAAGTTTAAGTTAAGGAAGTCTAAGAGATGAAAAAAGTAAAATCAATAAAGCCACAGGAGACCAAGTTTAGCAGAGAGTATCAGTTGCAAGTTGGCAATTTTATTATCCTACAAGGTGATATCATTAAGATAGAGGGAGAACATGGTGGCAAATTTAAGTTTGATGCTGTTGTGACTAATACCGAAAATGGCAAGGTCTGGGTAGATTGCTTTGACGTACACAAGAAGTCTATGGGTGCTTACCGTTCTTACTCTATAGACAGAGTAAAGCGTATACCAACAAGGCGAGGAAAGCGAAAGAAAAATGTCGATTGAAGATTTAACAGTTGAACATCTAGATGAGATGAACAAGGTTGTGGAGAAGTATCTCCAGGGTGAAGAACCTACTCAGATTTCTAAAGAACTAGCATTACCAAGACAGAAGGTTGTTGCTCACATTAACCAGTGGCGTGTGATGGCTTCTGACAATGCTGCTATCCGTGCAAGGGCTAAAGAAGCATTGGTTGGTGCAGACACACACTATAATAAACTAATTAGCAAAGCATATGAGGTCATTGACGATGCCACTACTGTTGCAAACCTTGGTGCAAAAACCGCAGGTATTAAGTTGGTTATGGACCTAGAGAAAACTCGTATAGATATGCTACAAAAAGCAGGACTATTAGAGAATAAAGAACTGGCAGAAGAGATGCTAGAGATTGAGCGTAAGCAGGATATCCTTGTTGGTATTCTTAGAGATATTGCTAGTGAGTATCCACAGATTCGTGATGAGATTATGCGTAGACTTTCTGATGTTTCGAAAGAGCGAGAGGTAATCACAATTGTCAATGTTCAATGATTTCTTTGAAGTTCTTAAAAGCAATGTCTTTGCAGAAGTTCCAGTAGATGTTAAAACATTTGTTGAAGGGGAAGAATATCTCCAGCAACCTCCACTGTCACAAATTCAGTACGACATTGTAGAGGCTATGAGCCAAATTTACAAACTAGAAGAAGTTATTGAAATCCTGGGGGACACAGAAGGTCGTAGATACTACAATAAGTATACTAAGAATGAAGTTATCCTGCAACTAGGTAAGGGTTCTGGTAAGGACTTCGTATCTACAGTTGCTTGTTGCTATATCGTTTATAAATTACTTTGTCTGAAAGACCCTGCTCGTTACTTTGGTAAGCCTACTGGTGACGCTATTGATATTATTAACATTGCTATCAACGCACAACAGGCTAAAAACGTTTTCTTTAAAGGCTTCAAGAATAAGATTGAACGCTCACCATGGTTTGCTGGAAAGTATTATGCAAAGGTAGACAGCATTGAATTTAATAATGCTATTACTGTTTACTCTGGTCACTCTGAGCGTGAGTCTCACGAGGGTCTTAACCTTATCCTTGCAGTACTGGATGAGATTTCTGGTTTTGCTAGTGAGAACAGTGCTGGAAATGACCAAGGCAAAACTGCTGACAATATCTACAAAGCCTTCCGTGCTTCTGTAGACTCTCGTTTTCCAGACCTTGGAAAGGTAGCCTTGCTATCATTTCCTCGTTACCCTGGAGACTTCATTTCTCAAAGATACGATGCTGTGATTGCAGACAAAGAGGTAGTAACAAAGAAACATAAATTTGTTATGAATCCAGACCTTCCAGAAGACACAGAGGGAAACACCTTAGAGATTGAGTGGGATGAAGACAACATCCTATCATATAAGTTTCCTGGAATGTTCGCTATCAAAAGACCTACATGGGTAGTCAACCCTACTCGTAAAATTGATGACTTCAAGTTAGCATTCTACACAGACCTTGGAGATGCTATGATGCGTTTTGCTTGTGTTCCTACCTATGCTTCAGATGCATTCTTTAAGCAACAAGAGAAGGTTCGTGCAACTATGACCATTGTAAACCCTATCGATTCTAACAAAAGATTTATGGAGTCTTTCAAGCCAGACCCAGACAAAAAATACTTTGTCCATGCTGACCTTGCACAGAAGCACGATAAGTGTGCTGTCGCTATTGCCCACGTTGAGAAATGGGTAAATGTGCAGGTAGTTAAAGACTATGCACAAGTAATGCCTATCGTAGTGGTAGATGCAGTAGTGTATTGGGAGCCAAAGGTTGAAGGTCCTGTTAATCTTTCTGAAGTAAAACAATGGATTCAGAATTTACGAAGACTAGGGTTTGACCTAGGAATGGTTTCCTTTGACCGTTGGCAATCATTTGATATCCAGAATGAACTTAAGTCTGTTGGTATAAAGACTGAGACAGTCTCTGTTGCCAAGAAGCACTATGAAGATATGGCTATGCTTGTTTATGAGGAACGCCTTGCTATGCCAGCAATAGAGTTGCTATTTGAAGAACTAACTGAGTTGAAAATTATGAGGGGTAATCGTGTAGACCACCCTAGAAAGTCCTCCAAGGACCTTGCAGACGCTGTGTGTGGGGCTATCTTTGGTGCTATCTCGCACACTGTAAAAGATAATAACCAGATGATTGAAATACACACATTCCGTGATAGAAAACCAACAGAAGAACTGCACGAGTTTGACAAGCGTAACATCATTGAACGCAACAGACCAGAGCAAAAAGACCTAGATTCATACTTTAAACAGTTTAACATAAACATAATGTAGTGGTATAATAGTCTTGTTGGGCACTTCCAACAAGGAGACTTAAAATTAAAAAAACCCATTTTATACTGGCAATTATAACACTAGCACTTTCGCCTATCCTTTTAGCACAATCAGCATCTGCAGAAACAAGAGCAGAGTATGACGCAAAGGTAGGGATAGCAAAGGCTAATGTTTCTGCTGCCCAGGATAGATTAACAGCGGCAGAGGCTGAACTAGAAGCAGCCCAAAGACTACAATCAGAAACTAATTTGGCTTTGACAGAAGCCCAGGGAGTTTTAGACACTAAAAATCTTAGCGTAATCCAAAAGGCACAGGCTGTAGAAACAGCAAAAGATGCGGTAGACCAAGCACAATACGAATACGACAACAATCTTATTTCAGACCCTGATTGGGTAGCACCAACTTATCAAAAGGAAAACATAAGAATAATTGAGAACACAACTACAAGAGTAGAAACTCAGACTGTTGAAAATATTTTATTTAACTCTGACTTCTCCAGAGGTACAGAGGGATGGTCTGGTGTGAATCCAGGATGGCAAGGCTCTAGCCCAGCACTTGTAGACGGTAAAATTATATTTTCATATCAAACCCAAACTGTTACTCAAGGATTGTTTTCTGGTCCTTTTGAAAATGCAACACTAAATCTTTCTGCCGACTGGTTTAACAACGACACTAACAGAGGACAGGTAGATATTTACTCAATGAAGATTGAGGTCAAGGACATTAACCAAAACCCAGTTGGAACAGCAACATACAATTCAACAGGCTCGCATGATTGGCAAAACAAATCCGTATCTCTTGCAGCAACAGGTCCTGTCTCATACCTAACTATTTCATTTACAGGCATTGACTCTGGATATTGGTATGGAGTTTATGGACCTCAAATTAAAAACCCTGTACTAAGTATTGTCCACGGTAAAGAAATTACCGAGACTATCTATACTTACGAAACTTACTACACAACAGAACCATTACTTACTGAAGGAACTATGCAGGTTAAAATTGACGAAGGTGGAGAAGCAACATTTACTGCTCCAGAAGGTGCAGTCTTTACTACCAGCAACTTACGTTATGAAGCCAAAGACCGTCCAGCCTGTGGAGTAGATATCAGACCAAACCTACAAGTTAACTCTATAACAATACAAGCAGATAACAATGTGTGGGGAGACCCTTGTGGTGGATGGTACAAACATGTTATAGGAACTATTTCATATTTAGGACAGCCATCAGCACCTTTGATTAAGAACCCAGAACTTTTAGAGTTGCTAGAAGAGCCACAGACAATATACAATAACTCACTTGTAGAATATGCGGAAGCCCAGTTAGAGGTTGAGAATAGTGTTACACAATTAAAAGTCTTACAAGATAAACAAATTGAAAACCAGGGTAAAATAGAATCAGCACTTAATGGTGTTACAATAGAACAGGAGGCTTTGCGTGTCGCTCAACAAGAACTTGACTCCATTCCATCTTATGAAGAGCCAACACCTACACCTACGGAGACCGAGGAACCTGTTAAAGAGCCAGAAGAAGTTGAGCCAGAACCGATACCAGAGCCAGAGCCGCCAGTGTCCCCCGAACCCAGTGAACCTGAGTTACCAGTAAACATTGAAACGGTAGACCCAGCAACACTTTCAAATGAGCAAGTAGCAGAACTTATCTCTGTTGCAAATGAAATTTTAAATAATTCAGAACAAGGCTCTGCAGAGTATGAAGAAGCATTGAAAGCATTATTCGTAGCAGCAGAAGCAAACGACATTGAACTATCAGAAGAACTTGCAGCAATTCCTGGTCTGTCCGCTGCAGTAGATGCAATTAACTTTATCGGTAACGTTGGAGCAGACATGTCTCCGAAGGTTCGTGAAGAATCAGAGAAGGTTGTTGTAACAGCAATTGTTGCTGTTGGAGCAGCAGTCAACGCAGCAACAGGAGCAGCACTAACTGCAGCAGCACCATCAGCGGCAGCATCTGTATCAGCAGGTGGCTCAGGTGGAACATCTAGCATAAGGAGGAAAGATTAATGAAGAAATTTTTAAATGACCTAATAGGTCAAGCATGGACACTCCTTGGTATGTTTGTGGCATGGCTAGTCCTTGAGGGTTCAGCAAAAGAAGTTGTAGGATACGCAATCGTTGGAACATCTGTTCTATGGATGATTACTTATTCACTTAGAAATCCAAAAGATAAGGAGGAAGATTAATGAATATTTTAAAGATTGCAAAGCGTATGCTTGCTCTGTTCTTGGTAACTGCTTTGGCTACCATTGGTGCAGGTGCAGTAATTGGAATTGATGTAGTCCAGACTGCTATTTTGGCAGGGTTTATGGGGATTGCTAACGTAGTTGAAGACCTATCTCGTGGGTATCTTAACGATGGTAAACTAACCAATGATGAGATTGACAGAGCCTTTGTTGACAACATTCCAGCAAAGAAATAACTTGACAAACCCCTTTCGGTAGCCTATAATAGATATAGACCTGAAAGGGGTTTTTCTATGTCAATGACTTTTGACGAATGGTTGCAGTATGGTTTATCACAGGGCTGGAATGGTCCTGCTGTTTGTAGTACCCATGACGGTATTCCAACAACTGCAGAAGAAGATGAGAACTACGATGACGTATGTGTCCATGTAATAAGATTGTATGAAGATGAAGCAACCAAGTTGGCTGTTCAGGAGAATCATCCTGCGTCTGTATGGCGAGCAACCAATGACGGTTACACTGTATAATTAAATAGTGATGGGCATTAACTCAGTTGGCAGAGTGTTCGACTGTTAATCGAAATGTCCCTGGTTCGAACCCAGGATGCCCAGCAAAGATTCTGTAACTCAGTTGGTTAGAGTGCCACCCTGTCACGGTGGAAGTCGCCAGTTCAAGTCTGGTCAGAGTCGCAACGCCACCTTAACTCAGCGGTAGAGTGCCATACTTGTAATATGGAGGTCAACAGTTCGAATCTGTTAGGTGGCTCCAAAGTCAATGGTATAATAGAAATACTATGACCCAAATCATAGAATACATCTTGAAAGGAAGTATTAATATGACAGAAAAAGTTGCAATTTATGTAGAACCATTCCCAAAGAATAAGCGTGGAGATGGATTTAAGAACATGGCATCATACAGAACTAACCCACACCGTGGCGTAGACTGGTCCGTTGCTGGCGGTAGCAAGATTAAGGCTATCACAGGAGGAACAGTAATGGAAGTAGGAGAGACAAAGGTGCTAGGACACTATCTAGTTCAGTCAACATATGACGGTCACTTCATCCTTTACGCACACTTCCAGGTTCCATCAACACTCGCCAAGGGTGACAAGGTTGAGGCTGGAAAGACAGTAGTTGGCTTAGTGGGAACAACTGGTACCGCAAGTACTGGAAATCACCTCCACGTCACATACGGTGTTAAGCAAAATCTTATCACTGCTGGTATTCCTGACCTGCGTGACTTGTTTGCAGTTCTTGATGCAGCACCTAAGAAGTCTGTTGCAGCCAAGGTTGTTACAGCAGTAAAGAAAGTTGTTCCTACCAAAAAAGCGTAGGCAACAAGGAGTAGATTATGCCAACATATAATTTTAAATGCCCAGGCTGTGAAAAAACAGCACAAGAGGTGAGGACTTTTGACGATGCTGATAAAGAATTACTTTGTGATGATTGTAATATAGCAATGCACAAGGTATACTCAGTAGGAGCAATTAAATTTAACGGTGGAGGATTTTACTCAAATGACAAATAGTCTAATAGAACAAATAGATAAAAAGTGGACACTAGACGCATCGCATCGTTGCGATGTTTGTGGTTCACAGGCTTATGTTCAAACTATTGGAACATCAGGGGATTTGCTTTTCTGTGCCCATCACTATCAGGGTATTCTTGGTAATGAAAAAGCACAGGAAGCAATGACCCAGTTCGCCTACCAAATTATTGATGAGCGTAGGCAGTTGGAGGAATAATGATTATAGAATATTTTTTGGGTTCTCTAGTAACCCTAATATCTATCATTATGTTTAATAAGTTTACTAACAAACTTACACAATCAGATATTCCAATTCCAAGATTTTCTCAAAGCAGTAAGGTTGATTTGATTAGAAAATATTTAGAACAGCCAATTGTTTCAAAGCCTCAAAAGAAAACTCAATCCACAGAGGACATGAAGAAAAATTCTAAGAAGGCATTTTTTATAGGTAAAGATGTTTACTGGATTGAAGATGGATTCTTGCAGACAGCAAAAATATTTGATAATCAGATTGATGAAACTACTAAGAAAAAGGTTGACACACATAGCCTTGATAAGGTAGAATTAGATAAGATGATTTTTATCGTTGACAAACTAACAGAAGGAAATAAAGATGATAGTGGGAATTCAGGGAAGTAAGACTTTCAGTGACTACAATGTATTCTTGAGAGCAATGGGCGTAGCATTATCTAGCCTAGATGCAGAGGATACAGAGATACTTGTTGCGTCTGCTGGACCAATCAATATCAATAATATGGCTATGGAGTTTGTGAACATATCTGAGCGTAGCCTAAAGGCTCGTGGTATTAGGATTAAACTAATTAAGATTCCACCAAGTTGGATTAAAGATAATATCCATAGTATTGGATACCTTGCTTATTTTAGCAAACCAAAAGAACCAGTGTCTGACTTGGTAGACCTGGCAGAAGCAAAAGATATCGAAGTCGGAGTATATCGTTACTAGTAAAGGAGTGATTATGTTAATTCAATCACTAGAGAAAATGGAAACAATTGTAGAAAACAATAAGTTTCTATCGTGGGATGGCTGGACAGTTGTAGAACTGAAAAAGTCTGCTATGGCATGGATGAAACCAAATGCCAAGTTTATCAATAACGAATGGTATATCGCTAATCGTTTTGATGCGAATACTGATGGCTGGAATATACCTGCTGGTTTGGTAAAGAAGAATGTCAAATGATAAATGGAAAGACGAAGCAATATGTAGCGGAGACGATGTTAATTTATTCTTTGACACATATGAAGAAGATGTTGAAGTAAGGAAAGAAATAGATTCTCTTTGCTCTATCTGTCCAGTTGCTAGAACTTGTTTTGCTGTTGGGGTATCTCAAAAAGCAGTAGGTGTCTGGGGTGGTGTATACTTAGATAGAGGTAAGATATCTAGAGAGTTCAACAAACACAAAACAAAACAAGACTGGGGAGACACCTGGCAAAACTTAACAATAGATAAGGAGTATTAAATGTATACAGCAGAAATGGCTACAGCATTTAAAGCAATAGTTCCACCAAAGAATTTTGGTGTTGTTCTTTTAGAGAACGAGGACTTTATTACAATTCAGATTGACCCAAAAGAACTGTTAGCAGTTCCAGAAGAAGACCTAGAAGCCGCAGTTAAATACATTAATGATGTAAAATCTACGCTAGAAAACTTGGGAGCAATCGTAATGATTCTAAGAGAAGCACTGGAAGAGTAAAATGGATTTATTAAACTTAGCATTGTTTGGCACTGCAATCTCTATAATCTTTATTTTGCTGTATGTGATTGTTAAATCAAACATTCAGAAGAAAAAGATTTTATCTTTATATATTCAGTCAGAGATGCACAAGCACATGCTTGGACAGAAGATAGAAGAGTTGCAAAAAGAACTTTCTACAAAAGAACTTTCTGAAACAGATGGATTTGTTAGGTTTATCTCACAATCTCGTGACTGGGCGTTCCAGTATATTGAAGAAGTGCAGACAGCCCTATCTGAATTTGACAAGACTGTAGACCCTCTATTGAAGTGGGCTATGAGGTTTGGCATATTGAATGGCGAAACTGCTCACACCAAAATATTATCAGAAATTTCCGAGGCATATGACAAACTAAAATCTGTCTTGCCAGAGAATACAGAAACGCCTAATAACTAGGCACTAAACAAGGAGAAATAAAATGGATGCAAAACTAAAGGCACTTGCTGCCTCATATGGAAGAAGCGTACTTGGTGCGGCTTCTGCACTCTATCTAGCAGGGGTAACTGACCCACTAGACCTAGCGTGGTCATTGGTTGCTGCAGTATTGCCAGTTGCTCTAAGATACATCAACCCGAAGGACCCTGCTTTTGGCATTGTTCCAAAGGAAGCAGATATCAAGGAAGCACTTGCAAAGGCAACACCAAAGAAGGCACCAGTTAAGAAGACTGTAACAGTTAAGAAGACCGTTACAAAGAAGTAATCTTAACAAGCATTGAAGGATAGGTTGCAAAGCCTATCCTTTTTTGCTATAATAAATATGTACCTGCCAATTGGGGGTACAAAAATAACTCGCTTAAAAGGAGATGATACAAATGGTAATCTATACAGACCCATTCGCAACACTTAGTCAGGAATTTGATAAGATGTTTGCACAACCAAACAGGGCTACATACCCACCCTACAACGTAATCCACTCAAAGGAAAAGAACGAATGGTATCTTGAATTCGCTCTAGCAGGATTTGAGAAGGATGACGTAACCATCACAACAGACAAGAACATTCTAACTGTTGCTGGTGAAACGAAAGAAGACAAAGAACTACCAGAAGATATCCGCTATGTTTACAAGGGTATTGCTGGTCGTAAATTCACTCGTTCTTTTACTCTACCAGAATATGCTGAAGTCGCTAAGGCTGAACTGAAGCACGGTATTCTGACTATTGATTTAGTTATCAATGTTCCAGAGGAAAAGAAACCTAAGACTATTACTATTAAGTAAGTCGGAAGTCCTGGGTATGACTAAAACTGCCTACCTAATACATGTGGTATAATGTTTAGATGAAATACTTTACAAATGAAAAGGAGATGAATCGCTAATGCCATATGCAGTAGGTTCTAAAGGTTCAAATGGGTGCTCAGGGTATCCAGTAGTAAAAGAAGGCGGAGAAGTTATGGGTTGCCACATGACACAGGAAGCCGCAGTTAATCAGGTTCAGGCTCTATATGCTGCTGAAGCAGACAAGGCAGACACAGGCGTAAACCCATCATCCACAGCAAATCCTAAGTATCCAAACGTTGGAGTAAAGACACCAACATCTATGCGTGGTGGAAAGAAAGTTAAACTTCGTAAGCCAAGACTACAAGGTGGCAATGGTGCAGATGCATCTGGTGCTTTCTCTAGCGGTGGCACATCAATCAGTGCTATGTATAAGCAAGGCGGAGAAATCATGGAGGGTTGCTATGTAATGGGCATGACCACAGAGGGAATGGTTCACGGAATGGTAGAGCACATTATGACTGAGGGTGGCGTGTATGGTGTTCCTGGAACAGAGTATGCTATTCAATCAATGCCACCAGAGAATCCAGCAATGGCTGTTAGAATTTATGAAGAAGACGAAGATGAACCAGGAACTTGGGAGCCAACTGCATACAGCATTGGCATGATGTACAAGGATGCGATATACCTAGAGACTCTGGATGGTCACACAATGGATGGAGAAGACGAAGACGAGATGGAATATGAGGGTGTAGAAAAGGCAGAGGGGTATACTCCTACTGCTGGAATGAAATCTGCTGCTGCTCGTGCTATCCGTTGGAAAGAAGAAGGCAAGGCTACAGGTGCAGGTACTCCAGTTGGTTGGGGTAGAGCCAGAGATATCGTAGCAGGACGTTCAATGTCACTTAGCGTAGTAAAAAGAATGTATTCATTCTTCTCACGCCACGAAGTAGACAAGAAGGGCAAAGACTTTAACAACACAAGCAACCCAAGCAACGGAAGAATTATGTGGGACGCTTGGGGCGGTGACGCTGGCTACAGTTGGTCTCGTGCTATTGCAACTAGAGAAGCAGACAAGGCTCTGTTTGCTGATTTCGGTAAAGATTATTCAGACCAGGGACAACTATCTAAGGCTGGCAGTGTTGGTAGCATGGTTTCTTGGAATTCTTCTGG
>Ga0315899_10002513_pt1 | contig 20290 bp, 16 predicted proteins | sample LakEriMetagenome_2_FD_203518 | JGI IMG/M metagenome (GOLD analysis project Ga0315899, IMG submission 203518) | Freshwater fungal communities from buoy surface, Lake Erie, Ohio, United States - Buoy 4 MA112 | ecosystem: Environmental > Aquatic > Freshwater > Lake | place: USA: Lake Erie, Ohio... | reverse complement strand
CGGTATGTCAAGGTGAAGGCGAAGCCCGACGCGGCGCTGCCGATCCCCTTCAAGCATCCTTCCTGAACCCACATCGCCCGAGCAGGGCGCGAGGAGACATCGACGATGAGCAAGCTCGCATACGTGACCGGCGGCATGGGCGGCATCGGTACCGCCATCTGCCGCAAGTTCCACGACATGGGCTACACCGTGATCGCGGGCTGCGGCCCGACCCGTGACCACGAGAAGTGGCTCGGCGAGCAGAAGAAGGACGGCTACACGTTCTGGGCGTCGGTCGGCAACGTGTCCGATTGGGACTCGACCAAGGCCGCGTTCGACAAGGTCAAGGCCGAGCACGGCAACCCCGACGTCCTGGTCAACAACGCCGGCATCACCCGCGACGGCGCGTTCCGCAAGATGTCGCTCGACGACTGGAACGCGGTCATCTCCACCAACCTGAACAGCCTGTTCTGCGTGACCAAGCAGGTCATCGACGGGATGATGGACAAGGGCTGGGGCCGGGTGATCAACATCTCGTCGGTCAACGGCGAGAAGGGCCAGTTCGGGCAGACCAACTACTCGGCGGCCAAGGCGGGCATGCACGGCTTCACGATGGCGCTCGCCCAAGAGGTCGCGGCGAAGGGCGTGACGGTCAACACCGTCAGCCCCGGTTACATCGCGACCGACATGGTGATGGCCGTCCGGGAGGACGTCCGCGAGAAGATCATCGCGACGATCCCGGTCAAGCGCCTCGGTCGTGCCGAGGAGATCGGCTCGATCTGCGGCTGGCTCTCGACCGACGACGCCGGTTACACGACCGGGGCCGACTTCTCGTGCAACGGCGGTCTCCATATGGGATGATGCGCCGCAACGTGCCGGTCGTCGCCTCCGGGCGACGACCTGCGGCGCCGGCCCGGGCGCCGGGCGACGTTCCTGGAGACGACATGGCCACCTCGAGCCGCCTGATCAAGAAGTACCCGAACCGCCGGCTGTACGACACCCAGACCAGCGCGTACATCACGCTCGCGGACGTCAAGCAGCTCGTGCTCGAGAACGAGGACTTCCGTGTCATGGACGCGAAGAGCGACGAGGACCTGACACGCAGCATCCTGCTGCAGATCATCCTCGAGGAGGAAGCGAGCGGCGCGCCGCTGTTCACCTCGCAGATGCTCTCTCAGATCATCCGCTTCTACGGGCACGCGATGCAGGGGATGATGGGCGCGTACCTCGAGAAGTCGATGGGCGCGTTCGTCGACATCCAGAACAAGTTCCAGGAGCAGTCGAAGGCGTTCTACGACGGCAAGAACCTGCCGACCAGCCCCGAGCTGTGGGCGCAGTTCATGCAGGTCCAGACGCCGATGATGCAGGGCATGATGAGCCACTACATCGACCAGTCGAAGAACCTGTTCGTGCAGATGCAGGAGCAGATGCAGCAGCAGGCCCGGTCGGTCTTCCAGAACTTTCCGTTCCCCGGCGCGGGCACGCCCCCGGGAGGCGCCGGCGGCGGTATCGGTCCGGGCGAGGGCGGCAAGAAGTAGCGCGCTAGAATCGGGCTTTCCCGTTCCGGGTCCCCGGACCCGCCCGCGATGCCCCCCGTTTCCGTCAAGCGGCCTCGTGCCGCGACCCGCCGCACGCCCGTCGCGGCCATGCCGCGACCCAACGTGCCGCAGGTGGCCGAGCCACCTCGCGTGGGCTTCGTCTCGCTCGGCTGCCCGAAGGCGCTCGTCGACGCCGAGCGCATCGTCACCCAGCTGCGCGCCGAGGGCTACGTCATCGCCCCGAGCTACCACGACTCCGACCTCGTGGTGGTCAACACCTGCGGCTTCATCGACGACGCGGTCCGCGAGTCGCTCGACGCGATCGGCGAGGCGCTCGCCGAGAACGGCAAGGTCGTCGTCACCGGCTGCCTCGGCGCGAAGGCCGGGGCCGACGGCGGCAACCTCGTCGCACAGGTCCACCCGAGCGTGCTCGCGGTGACCGGGCCGCACGCGCTCGAGGAGGTCATGGGCCACGTGCACGCGCACCTGCCGCGGCCGCACGACCCGTTCCTCGACCTCGTGCCCGAGGGCGGCGTCAAGCTCACGCCGCGGCACTACGCCTACCTGAAGATCTCCGAGGGCTGCAACCACCGCTGCAGCTTCTGCATCATCCCGTCGATGCGTGGCGACCTGGTGTCGCGGCCGATCGGCGAAGTGGTGCGCGAGGCGCGCGCGCTGCTGAAGTCCGGCGTGAAGGAGCTGCTGGTGATCTCGCAGGACACCAGCGCGTACGGGGTCGACATCAAGTACCGGACCGACTTCGTCGACGGCCGGCCGGTGCGCACGCGGATGACCGAGCTGTGCCGCGAGCTGGGCCTCGCCGCGCGCGAGCACGACGCTTGGGTACGGCTGCACTACGTCTACCCGTACCCGCACGTCGACGAGGTGCTGCCGCTGATGGCCGAGGGGCTGGTGCTGCCGTACCTCGACGTGCCGTTCCAGCACGCGCACCCCGAGGTGCTGAAGCGGATGAAGCGGCCGGCGAGCGGCGAGCGCAACCTCGAGCGCATCCAGGGCTGGCGAAAGGTGGTGCCGAAGCTCACGGTGCGCTCGACCTTCATCGCCGGCTTTCCCGGCGAGACCGAGTCGCAGTTCGACGAGCTGCTCGCGTTCCTGAAGGAGGCCGAACTCGACCGCGTCGGCTGCTTCGCCTACTCGCCGGTCGAGGGTGCGGCCGCGAACGAGCTCGACGGCGCGCTGCCGGACGAGGTCCGCGAGGACCGGCGCAAGCGCTTCATGCAGGTCCAGCAGCGCATCAGCCGCCGGCGCCTGAAGCGCAAGGTCGGCACGGTGCAGCGCGTGCTGGTCGACGCGGCCGGGCCCGAGGGCGCGATCGCGCGCTCCGCGGCCGACGCGCCGGAGATCGACGGCGTGGTCCACGTCGCGCCGCATCCGTCGCTGAAGGTCGGTGCGTTCGTCGAAGTCGCGATCGACGGCTCGGACGCGCACGACCTGAGCGGGACGGTGGTCGACACCGGTGCCGGTGCGCCGCGCGGGGCGCGCGGGGTTCGCCGCGCTTGAGCGCGGTGCCGACGCGGCGCGCCGGACGTTCAGGCGTGCTCGGCGCCGCGCGAGGGGCGAGCCCGCGGCGGCGCGCGATGCTCGGCGCCGCGTGCGCGTGTGTCGCGTGCGCGGCCGTCTCGGCGCGCGCCGTCGCGCAGTCGTCCGACCCGGTGGCCGCCGACCCCGACGCCGCGCTGATCGACGCCGCGGCGCGCGGCGACGCCCCCGCTGTGGCACGCATGCTCGCCGCCGGTGCGAGTCCGAAGGCCCGCGACGCGCGCGGTCGCACCGCGCTGCTCGCGGCGACCCAGGGCAACCACCCGGAGACCGCGCGCCGGCTGCTCGAGGCCGGCGCCGACCCGAACGCGCAGGACGCGATCCGCGACAGTGCGTTCCTGCTCGCCGGCGCGCGTGGGCACGTCGAGATCCTGCGGATGACGATCGTCGCCGGCGCGGACCTGAAGAGCACGAACCGCTTCGGCGGCACCGCGCTGATTCCGGCCTGCCACTACGGCCACGTCGAGGCGGTCCGCGAGCTGCTGAAGACGTCGATCGACGTCGACCACGTCAACGACCTGGGCTGGACGGCGCTGCTCGAGGCGGTGATCCTGGGGGACGGCGGGCCGCGCCATGTCGAGATCGTCCGGATGCTGCTCGCGCGCGGCGCCGCGCCGTCCAAGGCGGACCGCGCCGGCGTGACGCCGCTGGCGCACGCCCGCACGCGCGGTCAGCGCGAGGTCGAGGCGCTGCTGGTCGCCGCCGGCGCGCGCTGAGCGCGCCCACCGCGCAGGGACGAACCCCGCGAGGCACCGACGCGGCGGCGTGCGGGCGCCGGCACGCCGGCTCAGTCGCGGCTCGGCGCGCGGCCGGAGGGTATGACGATCGGCGAGCTCAGTTCGAGGCGGCAGGTGACGCGTCCGGCCTCGGACGCGATCGACAGCCGCGTGGTGGTCCGCCCGATCAGGCTGCGCACGAGGCCGAGGCCCGAGGCGGTCGCGCGCGTCGCGACGTCGAAGTCCGGCGGCAGCGCGCCGGGGTTGCCGATGCGCACCCGCACGCCGTCCTGCCGCGGCTCGACGTCCACGTTCACCGGGCCCGGGCCGCTGCGGTGCTTGATCGCGTTGACGAGGAGCTCGTTCACGATCAGCGCGACCGGGACCGACTCGATCTCCGGCACTGCGTAGTCGGGCGCCTCGGGCGCGTCGGCGACCGTGGTGACGACCGGCACGTGCCACAGCGCAGAGACCGCATCGGCGATCGCGACGACCATCCGCGTGAGCGGCGCGCGCTCCGGCGAGCTCATAAGGATGCCGTGGATGTGCGCGATGCCGGCGACCTGCGTCGCCGCCCGCAGGATCATCTCGTTGGAGACCTCGTCCGCGCTCGCGCGCGGCTGCAGCAGGTTCAGCACCCCCTGCAGGTGGTTCTTGATCCGGTGGTGGACCTCGCTGACGATCGTCGCGACCTGTGTCTCGGCCTCGCGGTCGCGGATGCGCTGCTGCTCGACCGAGTCGGAGATGTCCTCGAACATCAGGTAGTACTCGGACTGGTGCATGCCGCCCGAGACCGCCCGCAACCGGATCCAGCGGCCCGCCGCGTCGCCCTGCTGCAGCCGGATCGTCGTGCCCGAGTGCGACTGCGTGAACGTGCGGGCGAGCACCGCGGCGATGCGGTCCGCGTCGCCATCGATGAAGCCGGACCAGACCGAGGTGATCGGGGCACCCTCGAGCGCCGCGCGGTCGACGCCGAGCAGCTCGCACAGCGAGCGGTTGACGTGGACGATCCGGTCGCTGGCGCGCTCGACGATCGCGATGCCGTCGTGGCTCAGCGACGAGAACCGGTCGAAGCGCTGGCGCATCGCGTGGGCGAGCTCGGTCTGCTCGGACAGCCGGCCGCGCAGCTCGTCGAGCGCGCTCAGGTCGACCAGCGTCGCGCACCAGAGCGGCTCGCCGGCGGGGCCGCGCGAGAAGCTGAGCGAGCCGTGGTATCGCACCCGGCTGCCGTCGCGTCGCACCAGCTCGCGAATCACGTGGTGGTGCGGGAAGTCGTCGATGTTCAGGCTCATGATCGCCCGGCGCTGCGCGGGCAGCCTCGCGATCTCCTCGGGGGGATGCACCAGGTACGCCGGGTCGCGGCCGACCAGCTCGGAGCGCTGGTAGCCGGTGAAGGTGCAGTACGCGTCGTTGACCAGCACCAGCCGCCAGTCGCGGTCCTGGACCGAGATCGGCAGCGGCGAGCGCTCCACCATCAGCCGGAACATCTCGGCGCGGCTCAGCAGCAGCCGCTCGGTGCGGTGCGCCTCGGCGACCTGCTCGAACAGCGCGACGTAGCGGCGTGCAGGGCCTTCGGACAGCGCGGTCGTGCGCACCGCCGCGTCCAGCCGGCGGCCCGAGCGCGTGACGATCACCCGCTCGAAGCGGAAGGACGGGTCCGGATCCTCGCCGATCAGCTGCTGCGCGTGGCGCGAGACCTCGTGCAGGCTCTCGTCGTAGAGGGTCTCGATCTTGCGGCCGAGCACTTCCTCGGGGCGGTACTCGAACCCGGACGAGAAGGCCGCGTTGACCGAGACGAAGCGAAAGGATGCGTCCAGGATCGCCGCGGGCGCGGGCAGGAGCCTGAACGCGGCCTGCAGGGCCTCGTCTTCGGCGTCCGCCTGCGACGCTCCGTCAGGCATCGCAGGCGTCCCTCGAGGCGTGGTGCAGTCGTCGTGCGGTTCGTGGATCGAGCATCGCGCGGAACAGTGTACCGCGCGATGCCGCGATCAGGGCCTCGCCATGCGGCCCAGCAGCACAGCCGACCGTTCGATCGCGGGCTCGGCCCTCGACGGCACGAGCGTCTGCGCGTGTCGACGGTCCGAGTGCTCGATGCTCTGCGGCATCGCCGCCCGATGCAGGTGCACCAGCTTCATCGTCGGCGTCTCGAACGACACGCTGCGCGCGAAGCGCGTCGCGACGTCGCGGCTGCGCCATCCGGCGCGGGTCATCTCGCGGTAATGCGGCGTGCCGTCGGCCTGCATGCCGATCGCGCTGCGCAGCCCGGCTCGGTGCGCGATCGCGACGCCGGCCGCGACCAGCAGCGACATCAGGCCGCGACCGCGGTGACGGGGGGCGGTCGCGCCGCGGCACAGCGTGACCGACGGGAAGTCGTCCGTGTCGAGCGGCACCGGACCCTGAAGGACCGCCTCGGCGGCCGCGCGGTCGCGCACGTACGCGAGACGGACGGTCGCCGCGAGCACCGGGCCCTGGCGCAGCAGCAGGCACAGCGAATCGTCCGGATCGGTGCGCCGGCGTACCGTGTCCGGGTCGGGCAGCTTGAAGTAGCCGGCGCTCCGGTAGGAGGCGATGCGCAGGTCGTCGATCTCCCGCTCCCAGTCGCGGCCGGAGGCGACGTGGAGCGAGTACGGCTCGACCCCGTCACCGGGTGCGGCATGGGACAGCGAGGGCGCGTCGAGCGTGGCGGACTGGGACATGGCGGACTCCTTGGACGGTTGTCGATCGTTGAACTGAGGGACGCGGGCGAGGGTGCCGGAGGGAAGCCGTGCGACGGATCGAAGCGCCCGACCCGGGTACGCGGACGTACCACGGCGTGCGTGCTTCGCTGTACGCATCGAGAGCGTGCTTGGATGCATCGGACATCGCGGACCATTGTCCGGCAAAGCTCGTGCGATTGCCGGTGGTCGACGGCGTCGCCGATGGCCGGCGCACCCGCGCCGCCGATTGCGCGGTCGGGCGTGGCGCGCGCATCATCGCGGTCCGAAGCACATTCACGTGGAGGAGACGACATGACCGAGTCGACCAAGTACCTGCTCACTGAGGACCGCATTCCGAAGCGCTGGTACAACATCCAGGCCGACCTGCCGAAGCCGCTGCCGGCGGTGCTGCACCCTGGCACAATGCAGCCCGTCGGGCCCGACGACCTCGCGCCGCTCTTTCCGATGGCGCTGATCGCGCAGGAGGTCTCCACCGAGCGCGAGGTCGAGATCCCCGAGCCGGTCCGCGAGGTGTACCGGCTGTGGCGGCCGTGCCCGCTGTACCGCGCGCATCGACTCGAGAAGGCGCTCGGCACGCCGGCGAAGATCTTCTACAAGTACGAGGGCGTGAGCCCCGCGGGTTCGCACAAGCCGAACACCGCGGTCGCGCAGGCGTTCTACAACAAGGAAGCCGGCGTGAAGCGCCTGTCGACCGAGACCGGCGCCGGCCAGTGGGGCTCGTCGCTCGCGTTCGCAGGCAGCCTGTTCGGCCTGGAGGTGCTCGTGTTCCAGGTCCGCGTGTCGTACGACCAGAAGCCGTACCGGCGCGCGCTGATGGAGACCTACGGCGCACGCTGCGTCGCGTCGCCGTCGGCCGAGACCGCGTTCGGCCGCAGCGTGCTCGAGAAGCGGTCCGACCACCCAGGCTCGCTCGGCATCGCGATCTCCGAGGCGGTCGAGGTCGCCGCGCAGCGGGACGACACCAAGTACGCGCTCGGCTCGGTGCTGAACCACGTGCTGCTGCACCAGACGATCATCGGCCTGGAGTCGATGGAGCAGATGCGGATGGCCGACGCGTGGCCGGACGTCGTCGTCGGCTGCACCGGCGGCGGGTCGAACTTCGCGGGCATCGCGTTCCCGTTCATCGGCGACGGGCTGCGCGGCGGGAAGAAGGCGCGCATCGTCGCGGTCGAGCCGGCGGCGTGCCCGTCGCTCACGCGCGGGAAGTACGCCTACGACTTCGGCGACACCGGCCACATGACGCCGCTCGCGAAGATGCATACGCTGGGCTCGACCTTCACGCCGCCTGGCTTCCACGCGGGCGGCCTGCGCTACCACGGCATGGCGCCGCTGGTGTCGCACCTGAAGGAACTCGGGCTGATCGAGGCGACGGCGTACCACCAGACCGAGTGCTTCGCGGCCGGCGTGACCTTCGCGCGCGCCGAGGGCATCGTGCCGGCGCCGGAGGCGAACCACGCGGTCAAGGGCGCGATCGAGGAGGCGCTGCGCTGCAAGCGGGAAGGGCGATCGGAGACGATCCTCTTCAACCTGTGCGGGCACGGGCACTTCGACATGCAGGCCTACATCGACTACGCGGCCGGCAAGCTGAAGGACCAGCAGTACGACGAGAAGGAGCTCGCGATGGCGCTCGCGGGGCTGCCGTCGGTGGCGGAACCGGCCTGAGCGAAGGAGGCGACGCGGGCCTGTCGCCCGCGTCGCTGTCAGCGGTACAGGTGCGTCGCGCTCTGGCGGATGTCCTCGAGCCGGGCGCTCGTGCCGGGGACGTCGGCGACGCTGCACGCGAGGCGGTCGGTCGCACCGAGCGCGACCGACCAGCATGCGAGATGGCCAGTGCGCCCGCCGTCGATCGAGCGCAGCAGCGCGCGTGCGGTCGCGACGCCGTCGCTCGCCTCGAGCAGTACGACGTCGAGCGGGTAGATCGCGCCGGCATCGATCCGGAATCGCCCGGGCAGGGTGCGCGTGCCCTGATCGGTCCGAATCGCGAGACCCTCGAGCTGCCCGGTGAACGGATAGCGGTACGCGGGCGTCGCGACGAACGAGATTTCGACCGGTGCCGCGCCGTCGACCTCGGAGGCGATCAGGGTCTCGACCGCCTGCGGCCCGGTCCAGCCCGCCTGGTGCGAGGCTGACCGAAGCAGCGCGACCGACCCCGAGCCGTCGTCGGCGCGCGGCGTGACCGGGCGATCGTCCGGGTCGAACGCCGGCTAGACGAGCTGCTGGGCCACGGTGTGGCCGAACGCGTATCGGATCGGATGCGTCGCGGGCGGGGCCGGGTTCCACGGCGCCGCCCCGGCCGGAGTCCGGAAGCGCCGGGTCGTACCGCCCGAAGTGTCCTCGATCGCGGCGGCATGTGCGGTGCCGTGCCCGGAGCACGACAGCCGGTCCAGATCGCGCACGCGGGTCCGCCAGCACAGCTCGATGGCGTGCTGCAGTAGCCAGCCCGACGGGGGCCCTCCGGACACCGGTGGCCAGGGGCACTCGACGAAGCCATTCAGCGGGGCGAGCACGCGCGCGCCATCCACGAATGGGCCGGGTGCAGGCGCGGGGGCAGGGCCGGGTGCGGGCGACGGTGCACCCCCCGCCGTCGACTGTCTGCGCATCGCCGGCGACCGCGGTCGCGGTGGGCGGACGACCATCTCCGTGGCCGCAGCCGGCGGCGACCGCGAACAGCAGGGACAGACCAAGCGCGCACCCGCGTGCGTGCTTCATCGCTTTCTCGTGGCGCGCTGCGGTGTGGGCCGACGCGCCCGGAATGCCGAGCGCTCGAGGTGCAGCGTGGGTCGTCGCGCGCGGCACGCATTGCGTGCGATCAAGGGTCCTTCGGACCGCGGCGGGCGCCTATGGCTCGAAGAACGCCAGGATCGCGTCGAGCCCGCAGTGGTTGATCGCGTGCGTGGTCTCGTCGCGCACGATCGGCTTGGCGTGGAACGCGACCGACAGGCCCGCGATCGACATCATCTTCAGGTCGTTGGCGCCGTCGCCGACGACGATCGCCCGCGTGGGCGTGCAGCCGAGCTGCGCGCAGGCCTGCTCGACGATCGTGCGCTTGCGCTCGGCGTTGACGATCGGGCCGAGCAGCCGGCCGGTGAGCCGACCGTCGACCACCTCGAGCACGTTCGAGCGCGCGGTGTCGAGCCCGAGGCGGCGCTTCAGGCGCTCGGTAAAGAAGGTGAAGCCGCCCGAGACGACCAGCAGGTGCAGGCCCGCCGCCCTGAGCGCCGCGGTCAGGGCCTCGGCGCCCGGGGACAGGCGCACGCGCTCGTCCCAGACGCGCTCGAGCGTCGACTCGGGCAGGCCGGCGAGCAGCGCGACGCGCCGGCGCAGGCTCTCGTCGTAGTCGGCGATCTCGCCGCGCATCGCCGCCTCGGTGATCGCGCCGACCTCGGCCTTGCGGCCGACGTAGTCGGCGATCTCGTCGACGCACTCGATCGTGATCAGCGTGGAGTCCATGTCGAAGGCGGCGAGCCGGAAGTCGGCGAGCCGCAGCCCGGGGCGCACGATCTCGGCGTCGACGCCGAGCGCCTCGCCGAGATCGCCGGCGCGCGCGCCGTCGATCGCCGCGTCGGGCCAGCAGGCGAGCGCGGCGGTGCGGACCGCGGGCGCCTCGCCGAGCGCGTCGGCGAAGGCCGCGACCGCGGCGTCGGGCAGGGCGGGATGCTGGACGACGAGTCGGGTCATGGGGGCGGGCGGGGCCGGTCGGGGGGCGGTGGGGCGGGGCTCAGCCCCCGAGCGCCTTCAGGATCTCGCGGATCCGCTGCACGCGCTGCGCGAGGTCGGGCGTCTTCAGCGTGAAGCGCAGGCGGTCGGGGCCGGAGAGCTTGACGTCGCGGCGCGACTGGATGAAGCGGATGATCCGCTCCTGCGGGATCGGCGGGGTGGGCACGAACTGCAGCACGATCGCCTCGGACGCCGCGTCGATCCGTGCGACGCCGAGCGGCGCCGACTGGATGCGCAGCCGGTGCGTGTCGATCAGGGCGCGAGCGGGCTCGGGGAGCTTGCCGAACCGGTCGATCAGCTCCTCCTGCATGCCGTCGAGGGTGTCCTGCGACGTGCAGTTGGCCAGGCGCTTGTAGAGCGTCAGCCGCTCGTGGACGTCGCCGCAGTAGTCGGCCGGCAGCAGCGCGGGCACGTGCAGGTTGATCTCGGTGACCGCCTCGAGCGGCGCCGACAGGTCGGGCTCGCGGCCGGCCTTCAGCGAACGTACCGCCTGGTTCAGCATCTCGGTGTAGAGACCGAAGCCCACCTCCTGCATGTCGCCCGACTGCGAGTCGCCGAGCACCTCGCCGGCGCCGCGGATCTCGAGGTCGTGCATTGCCAGGAAGAAGCCCGAGCCCAGCTCCTCCATCGCCTGGATCGCCTCGAGCCGCTTGGTCGCGTCCTTGGTGATCGCATCCTCGCCGGGGATCAGCAGGTACGCGTAGGCCTGGTGGTGGGAGCGCCCGACGCGGCCGCGCAGCTGGTGCAGCTGCGCGAGGCCGAACTTGTCGGCGCGATGCATCACGATCGTGTTCGCGGTCGGCACGTCGATGCCGGTCTCGATGATCGTCGTGCACAGCAGCACGTTGGCGCGCTGCGCGTGGAACTCGCGCATCACCCGCTCGAGCTCGCGCTCGTGCATCTGGCCGTGCGCGACGACGATCCGCGCCTCGGGCACGAGCTTCTCGAGCATCTGCCGGCGGTTCTCGATCGTCTCGACCTCGTTGTGCAGGAAGTAGGCCTGCCCGCCGCGGCGCAGCTCGCGCAGCAGCGCCTCGCGGATCGTGCCGTCGGATTCGCGGCGCACGAAGGTCTTGATCGCCAGGCGCTTCTGCGGCGCGGTGGCGATGACGGAGAAGTCGCGGATGCCCTCGAGGCTCATCGCGAGCGTGCGCGGGATCGGGGTGGCGGTCAGCGTCAGCACGTCGACCTCGGCGCGCAACGCCTTCAGCGCCTCCTTCTGGCGAACGCCGAAGCGGTGCTCCTCGTCGATGATGACCAGGCCCAGGCGCCTGAACCGCACCTCCTTGCCGAGCAGCTTGTGGGTGCCGATCACGATGTCGATCGAGCCGTCGGCCAGGCCGTCGAGCGCCGCGCGGACCTCCTTCGGGCTGCGGAAGCGCGACAGTTCGGCGAGGCGGAAGGGCCAGTTCGAGAAGCGGTCCTTGAAGGTCTCGTGGTGCTGCTCGGCGAGCAGCGTGGTCGGGCACAGGATCACCACCTGCTTGCCGTCGGCGGCCGCGACGAAGGCCGCCCGAAGCGCGACCTCGGTCTTGCCGAAGCCGACGTCGCCGCAGATCAGCCGGTCCATCGGCTTGCCGGACACCAGGTCCTGCGTGACCGCGTGGATCGCGGCGAGCTGGTCGGGTGTCTCGTCGAAGCCGAAGCCCGCGGCGAAGGCCTCGTAGTCGCGCGCGTCGAAGCGGAACGCGTGGCCCTGGCGCGCGGCCCGCCTGGCGTAGATGTTGAGCAGCTCCGCGGCGGTGTCGCGCGCGCGCTTGGCCGCCTTCTGCTTCGCGCGCTCCCACTGTCCCGAGCCCAGCCCGTGCAGCGGCGCCTCGTCGGGCGAGGCGCCCGAGTACCGGCCGATCAGGTGCAGCTGCGAGACCGGCACGTACAGCGTCGCGTCGTTCGCGTACTGCAGGTGCAGGAACTCGGTCGGGCCGTCGCCGAGGTCGAGGTTGACCAGCCCCCGGTAGCGGCCGATGCCGTGCTGCGCGTGCACGACCGGGTCGCCGACCGACAGCTCCGAGAGGTCGCGGATGATCGCGTCGACGTCGGTCGTCGCCTCCTGGCGCCGGCCGCGCCGGCGCTTCGCGGCGCCCGCGAAGAGCTCCGACTCGGTGACGACCGCGACGCCCGGCAGGCCGCTGCGCCGGAAGCCCTCCGCGAGCGGGCCGACGCCCAGCGCGCGCGGCAGCGGCGTCGCGGCGAACGACGCCCAGTCGTCGACCTGCGGCATCGCGATGCCGTGCTCGCCGAGCAGCTGCGCGAGCGTCTCGCGGCGGCCCGCGGACTCGGCGACGATCAGCACGCGGTCGTCGGTCGAGTCGAGCCACGCGGACAGGCGCGCGAGCGGCGCGTCGGCGCGCCGCTCCACGCCGAGCGGCGGCAGCGAGCCGGAGTGCGGCGCGCGGCGCGCGGCGGGCGCGTCGTCGTCGGTCGCGGCGGGCACCGGTGCGTCGTCGGCGATCGACAGCGCGCTGCGCGGCTCGCGCAGCGCATAGCGACCGAACGCGCGTGCCGCGACGAACCACGGCTCGACGCCGAGGAACAGCTCGTCGGGCCGAAGCAGCGGGCGCTGCGAGTCGTGGGCGAGGAACTTGTGGCGCTGCGCGGTCTCGTCGGTGAAGCGCCGGCCCGCGCCCTCGACGTCGCCGTGCGTCGCGATCAGCGCGTCGGCCGGCAGGTAGTCGAAGAGCGTCGCCGTCCCCTCGAAGAACAGCGGCAGCCAGTACTCGATGCCTGCGCTCGCGATGCCGTTGCCGACGTCGCGGTAGGGACCCGCCTTCGACGGGTCGCCCTCGAAGCGCTCGCGCCAGCGCCCCCGGAACGCGGTGCGCGAGGCCTCGTCCATCGGGAACTCGCGGCCCGGCAGGATCCGCACCGTGTCGACCGGATAGAGGCTGCGCTGCGTGTCCGGGTCGAAGGCGCGGATCGACTCGACCTGGTCGTCGAACAGGTCGAGCCGGTAGGGCAGTGCCGAGCCCATCGGGAACAGGTCGATCAGCCCGCCGCGCACGCAGAACTCGCCCGGGCGCACGACCTGCGAGACGTGCTCGTAGCCGGCGAGCGCGAGCTGCGCGCGCAGCGCAGCCTCGTCGAGCGTCTGCGCCTTGTCGAAGGTGAAGGTGTGCGCCGCGACGAAGGACGCCGGCGGGAGCCGGTGCAGCGCCGTGGTCGCCGCGATCGCCAGCAGGTCGACGCGTCGGCCCTGCAGCTCGTAGAGCGTCGCCAGCCGGTCCGAGACCAGGTCCTGGTGCGGCGAGAGCGCGTCGTAGGGCAGGGTTTCCCAGTCCGCGAGCGTACGCACGCGCAGCGCCGGAGCGAACCAGCGCACCTCGTCGGCGAGCCGCGTGGCGTCGAGGGCCGACGCGGTGACGACCACGAGCAGGCGGCCCTGCGCCGCGTGGCGGGAGGCGAGCGCGGCGAGCAGCAGCGCGTCGCCGGAGCCGTGCGTGGGCGGCAGCGCGCTGACGGCGCCGGGACCGGGCTCGGGAATGCCGGTGGCGACGTCGGCCGGCGCGGCGCAGGCGGGCGCGCGGTCGGGCACAGCGAGGGAGGTGGCGTCCAAGCGGAACGGCGGGCGGGTGCGAAACGTACAATTGTAGCTTTCGCGAACCGCGCGCCCCGCACCGACCCATGTCCGCCGCCGACGCCATCGAGCCGATCCCGCGCCACTTCGCGGTCGTGCCTGCCGCCGGCGCCGGCACGCGGCTCGGCGCCGACCGCCCGAAGCAGTACCTCGAGCTCGGCGGCGCGACGATCCTCGAGCGCACCGTCGCCATGCTGCTCGGCTGCGACTGGATCGAGCGCGTGATCGTCGTGGTCTCGCCCGACGACACGGTGGCGGCGACGCTGCCCGGTCTCGCGTCGTCGCGCGTCGCCCTCGAGCCGGTGGGCGGCGCGACGCGTCGGGCAAGCGTGCTCGGCGGGCTCGTCGCGCTGCACGAGCGTCATGGCGCGACCGACGACGACTGGGCCTGGGTCCACGACGCGGCGCGGCCCGGCGTCGAGCGCACATCGCTCGAGGCACTGCGCGACGCGCTCGCCGGCGAGCGCGTCGGGGCGCTGCTCGCGCTGCCGGTCGCGGACACGGTCAAGCGCGCCACCGCGGACCGTGCGGCCGCCACGGTCGAGCGCGACGCGCTCTGGGCCGCGCAGACGCCGCAGGTCTTCCCGGTGGGCGTGCTGCGCCACTCGCTCGAGCGGCACCACGCGGTGACCGACGAGGCGTCGGCGATCGAGGCCGCCGGCCGCGCACCGCGGCTGGTGCCGGGGACGCGGCGCAACTTCAAGGTGACGACGATGGACGACCTGACCGCGATGCGGGTGTCGCTCGGCACGGATGCGGCCGGCGCGGACGGCCCGCCATGGCGCATCGGCCAGGGCTGGGACGTGCACGCGCTGGTGCCGGGCCGGCCGCTGGTCATCGGCGGGGTCGTCGTGCCGCACCACTCGGGCCTGCTCGGCCACTCCGACGCCGACGTGCTGCTGCACGCGATCACCGACGCGCTGCTCGGCGGCGCGGCGCTCGGCGACATCGGCCGACACTTCCCCGACACCGATCCGCGCTTCGCCGGCGCCGACAGCCGCGTGCTCCTGCGGGAAGCCGCATCGCGCGTGCGCGCCGCCGGCTGGACGCCCGCGAACGTCGACTGCACGGTGATCGCCCAGGCGCCGAAGCTCGCGCCGCACGTGGCGGCGATGGTCGAGGCGATCGCAGGCGACCTCGGCCTGCCCGAGTCGCGGGTCAACGTGAAGGCCAAGACCTCGGAGCGGCTCGGCTACGCGGGCCGCGGCGAGGGCATCTCGGCCGAGGCGGTGGTGCTGCTCGCGCGCGCGGGCTGAGTCGCGCGCGGGGAGCGCGGCGCGGCCGTCCTACGAGAGGTCCGCGGCCAGCGCGTCGCGCGTGTCGGTCGGCACCGGCGCGAGCGTCTCGGTGTAGTTCGGGTGCTCGACGCCGATCGACAGCGTGACGCCGTACTTCAGCGCGGCCGCCATCTCCTCGGTCAGCTCCCACCGCAGGAAGTGGACCGCCGAGGTCTTCTCGTCGTTCTCGCGTTCGAGGTCCTCGTCGGCGATCGGCCAGACCTTCGGCGAGCCTTCGACCTGCAGCCACACGCGCTGCTCGATGCCCTTCAGGCGCGAGAGCGCCGCGCGCCGCAGGGTCGGATCCGCGTACTCGATCAGCATCGTCGCCTTCAGGTTACGCCCGTCCGGCACCAGCGGCCCGTACGACTCGAGCTCGTGCTGGATGCCTTCCTCCTCGAAGATCTTCTCGATCCGCAGCATCTCCTGGATCTGGTAGCGGATCGTCAGCTCGTCCTCGAACAGCAGGGTCACGTGCTCGCCGAGCGGCACGCTGCGGCGCTTCTTGTGGGCGATGACCTTGCGGCGGAACTCGGGCCGCGCCTTGTGGTACGCCTCGAGCGTCATCAGCGATTCGCGGGTGATCCGGGGCATGGCGACTCCTGTCATGCGTGCGCTCCTGGCGTCATTCCGGCAGGCCGTAGGCCGTGCGGAGCAGGGTGATGGGGTGCGCGAGCTTGCCGTCGGCCTTGCCCTGCATGCCCTGGGCGATATGGTGGCCTGCGAGCTGGCAGTCGGATGCGATCCAGCGCGGTTCGCCCGCCGGGTGCTCGGCCATCTGGCGGAACACCGGGCGCCCGATCTTCATCGCGGTCGCGTGGTACTCCTTCTTCACGCCCCAGGTGCCGGCGTGGCCGGAGCACCGCTCGACGGTGTGCACGGTGGTGTCTGGCACCATCGACAGCATCTCCCGGGTCTTCTGGCCGACGTTCTGCACGCGCAGGTGGCAGGCGACGTGGTAGCTGACGTTGCCCAGCCCCTCCTCGAAGTCGGTGACGAGCAGGCCGTCCTTGTTGCGGGCCACGAGGTACTCGAACGGGTCGAACATCGCGTCCTGCACCGCCTTCACGTCCGCGTCCTCGGGGAACATCAGCGGGATCTCCTGCTTGAACATCAGGCCGCAGGACGGGATCGGCGCGAGGATCGCATAGCCGGCGCGCGCGAGCGCGGCGAGCTTCGGGATGTTGCGCCCCTTGAGCTCGGCGACGCCCTCGAGGTCGCCGAGCTCGAGCTTCGGCATGCCGCAGCAGGCCTCCTTCTCGACCAGCACGTACGGGATGCGGTTGTGGTCGAGCACCTTCAGCAGGTCGTGGCCGATGCCGGGCTCGTTGTAGTTCACGTAGCAGGTCGAGAACACCGCGACCTTGCCCGGCGTGCGCTGGCCGTCGCGCACGGGATGCGGCGCCGAACCCGCCGCGGTCCTGCGGAACTGCTTCGACGTGAAGTCGGGCACCCAGGCGTCCTTGTGCACGCCCAGCCGGTCCTCGAGGACCTTGCGGAACCCCGGGCTGCGGTTCAGCGCGTTGACCGCCTTGACCACCACCGGGATCCCGGCGAGCGTGCCGTTGCGGTCGGTGGAGGCGAGCGTCGTGTCGCGGAACCTCGTCGGGGTGCCCTCGCGGAACTGGATCGCCTTGCCGCGCAGCATCAGGTGCGGGAAGTCGAGGTTCCACGGGTGCGGCGGCACGTACGGGCACTTCGTCATATAGCAGACGTCGCACAGGTAGCACTGGTCGACGACCTTCCAGTAGTCCTGCTTGTCGACGCCGTCGATCTCGCCGGTCTTGCCCTCGTCGACCAGGTCGAACAGCGTCGGGAACGCGTTGCACAGACTCACGCAGCGACGGCAGCCGTGGCAGATGTCGAACACCCGCTCCATCTCGGCGAAGGCCTTCTCCGTGTCGAAGAAGTCCGGGTTGCGCCAGTCGATCGGGTGCCGGGTGGGGGCTTCGAGCGAGCCTTCGCGTGCGGTCATCGTCGTCTCTGTCGTCGTCGAGGGGCGGGGCACAGGGCGGGCTCTGGTCGGAGCTCGGGGCAGGGCGCCGGCAAAAAAAGGGGAGCCCGTGAGCTCCCCCCGTTCGGTTCGCGCCGGCCTTCGTCGGGACCGGTCGCGCAGGGCCGGGCGTCAGGCGAGCTGCTCGAGCGCCTTCGCGAACTTGTTCGCGTGCGAGCGCTCGGCCTTCGCGAGCGTCTCGAACCAGTCGGCGATCTCGTCGAAGCCCTCGTCGCGCGCGGTCTTCGCCATGCCCGGGTACATGTCGGTGTACTCGTGCGTCTCGCCGGCGACAGCGGCCTTGAGGTTGTTCGACGAAGAGCCGATCGGCAGGTCGGTCGCCGGATCGCCCACCTCGGCGAGGTAGTCGAGGTGGCCGTGCGCGTGGCCGGTCTCGCCCTCGGCGGTCGAGCGGAACAGCGCCGCGACCTCCGTGTGGCCTTCGACGTCGGCCTTGTTCGCGAAATACAGGTACCGACGGTTGGCCTGGCTCTCGCCCGCGAATGCGGCTTTCAGGTTGTCGTGCGTCTTCGTGCCTTTGAGGCTGGGCATCGTGATCTCCTTGTCGGGTGCAACGAGGGGCTGGCGTCGTCTGTCCTGTACAGAAGACCGCAGGAGTGTAGCGACCCCCGTGGCGTTCGAGCCAATTGAACGTCGATATTCGGGTGATTGTCGTGCTCTATCGAGCGCGACGGGGGGCGCTCGCCCTGGCTCAGGCCGGAGCGTCGCCGAGCCGGACCCGGGCGAGCAGTCCGCCGTCGGGCGGCAGCTCCAGGCGCAGTTCGCCGCCGTGGCGCCGCGCCAGGCGCGCGACGATCGCCAGCCCGAGCCCGGAGCCGCCGTGCGCGCTGCGCTCCGCGTCGAGCCGCGTGAACGGCCGGGTGAGCCGCTCGAGCTGGTCGGCCGGCACGCCGGGGCCGTGGTCGCGCACGACGAGCTCGAGCGTGCGGCCGGTCCGCCGGGCGGCCACCTCCACATGTGCGGTGCCGTCCGGCCCCGCCGCGTAGCGGCGCGCGTTCTCGACGAGGTTGGCGACGATCCGCTCGAGCGCGGTCGGCGCACCGCGCCAGGCGGTGCCGGGGGCGACCGAGGCGGACAGCGCGAGGCGCGCGGCGTCCGGTCCGTGGCGGAAGCCGTCGAGCACCGACTCGACCGAGCGGGCCACGTCGACGCGCTCGGGCGGCTGTGCGGCCGCCGGCTGCGCGAACTCGACGAACTGGCGCACGATCGCGTCGATCCGGTCGATCTCGTCGGCCATCGACTCGCGCGTCGCGGCGTCGACCGGCGACATCTCGATCTCCATCCGCAAGCGGGTGAGCGGCGTGCGGATGTCATGGGAGATCCCGGCGAGCGCCTCGGCGCGGTCCTGCTCGAGCGCGGCGAGATCGGCTGCCATCCGGTTGAAGCTGCGGTTGACCGCGGCCAGCTCGGTCGGCGCGTCCTCGCGCAGCATCGGCGGGGTCTCGCCGCGGGCGAGCTTCTCGATGCCGCGGGCGAGGTTGGCGAGCGGTCGGTTGACCACCCGGCTGATCGCGAGCGCCGCGGCGGTCGCGAGCGCGAGCGCGATCCCGATCCAGCCCAGCCAGTTGCGGTTCGTCTGCCGCGCGATGCGGGCCGGGTCGAGCAGCATCCAGTATGGATCGTCGTCGATCTCGAAGCGGATCCACAGCCCGGTCTCGCCATTGACCAGCGACGCGAGCCGGGTCTCCGGGCCGAGCAGCTCGCGCAGCTTCGCCTCGAAGGGCGCGCCGAAGCGGTCGTCGGGCCACGGCATCGCCTGGTCCGTCGGCTCGGCCGGCAGCACCGCGATGCCCTCGTTGCGCGCGAGGTCGCCGAGCAGCTCGAGACGCGCGGTGCCGGTCGCGCTCAGCAGCCCGGCGCGCGTCAGGTTGACGATCGAGGCGATCTCGCCGGCGAAGCGCTCGGCGCGCGGCTGCAGTTCCGCGGCGCGGAACACCTGCAGCCAGGCGAGCAGGCTCGCGGCGACCACGACCGCGATCAGCAGGAAGGTCCGCCAGAAGATCGACACCCGCCAGCGGCGGGCCGCCGCGGGCGGGGGCCGGGCCGTCACGGCCTCGGACGGGGCCGCCACCGGTTCAGTCGGGCACGAACACGTAGCCCACGCCCCAGACCGTCTGGATGTAGCGCGGGTTCGCCGGGTCGGCCTCGATCAGCTTGCGCAGCCGCGAGACCTGCACGTCGAGGCTGCGGTCGAACGCGCCGTACTCGCGCCCGCGCGCGAGCACCATCAGCTTCTCGCGCGACAGCGGCGCGCGCGGATGCCGCGCGAACACCTTGAGCACCGAGAACTCGCCGCTGGTGAGCGGCACCGGCTGGCCGTCGCGGGTCAGCGTGCGCAGCGCCGCGTCGAAGACGAACGGGCCGAAGCGCACCTCGCCGAGGTCGGTGGCCGGCGCGCCGGGTGCGTCCGGCGCGGGCTGGCGGCGCAGCACCGCGTTGATCCGGGCAAGCAGCTCGCGCGGGTTGAACGGCTTGGGCAGGTAGTCGTCGGCGCCCATCTCGAGTCCGACGATCCGGTCGACGTCGTCGCCCTTGGCGGTCAGCATGATCACCGGCGTGCGATCGTTGGCACCGCGCAGCCGGCGCACGATCGACAGGCCGTCCTCGCCCGGCAGCATCAGGTCGAGGATGATCAGGTCCCAGGGCTCGCGCTGCAGCAGCCGGTTCATCGACGGGCCGTCCTGCGCGAGCGCGACCTCGAACTGCTGCTGGGTCAGGTACCGGTGAAGCAGGTCGCGCAGCTTGGGGTCGTCGTCGACGACGAGCAGTCGCTTGGACGCGGTGTTCATCGGCACGGGCGGGGATGGAGGTCGGCCGATGATACTGCCCGGCCGCGGGGGGCGAGGGGTGCCGTCCGACCGCCGGTTACCCGGCGTTACGCCGCTTACCCGGGGGCCGCCGGGGGGGCCGGGGACGCCGACTAGAATGGCGCGACGGAGGTGCCGATGGGCCGCGTGGGTCGTGCGCTGTGCGGGGTGGGGGTGCTGATCGCGACGCTGTGCGTCGCGACGCCCGTGCTCGCCCGCGACGAAGACCCCGACCGGCAGGCGCGCCGCCACGAGCTGCGTCAGCAGCTGCAGGCCGAGCGCGAGCGCTGGCGCGGCGAGGAGCGAGGCCGCGGCGGCTGGGCGCCGCCGCCGGGCCATGCGCCCGGGAGCGGCTACGCCGCGCCGCCGGGCGGCGGACGGGCGCCCGGCC
>Ga0315899_10002512_pt1 | contig 20292 bp, 17 predicted proteins | sample LakEriMetagenome_2_FD_203518 | JGI IMG/M metagenome (GOLD analysis project Ga0315899, IMG submission 203518) | Freshwater fungal communities from buoy surface, Lake Erie, Ohio, United States - Buoy 4 MA112 | ecosystem: Environmental > Aquatic > Freshwater > Lake | place: USA: Lake Erie, Ohio... | reverse complement strand
CCAGGATCGCGCCTTTATCGCTGAGCTGATGGGCAAGGTTGAATACCGCATGAACCTGACCAGCGACAGCGTTGCCTTTATGCAGCGCGCGATTGATCAGCTGCGCGGCATGAACCGGCTGGACCGCCCCGTCACCACGGATCAGGTGATCTGGAAGGAACCGCTGAGCTGGGTGGCGCCGGATCGCGTCAAGATCTGAATTGCGTCTGCCGTGGCGCTGATGTTTCGCAGCGCCACGCTGGCGGATTTGCCAGTGATCATCGCGCTTCTGGCCGATGACAGGCTGGGTCAGGGGCGAGAAGACGCCGCTGACCCGCCCAATCCTGCCTACCGCGCGGCCTTCGCCGCGATTGCCGCCGATGCCAATCAGTCTTTGGCGGTGGTGGAAGAGGCCGGGCGCGTGATCGGCTGCCTGCAACTCAGCTTCATCCCTGGGCTTTCGCGTTTGGGAATGTGGCGCGGGCAGATTGAAGGCGTGCGCATCGCGGCTGATCGGCGTGGCGATGGGCTTGGCAGGCAAATGTTTGAATGGGCCATCGCCGAATGCCGCGCGCGTGGCTGCGGGCTGGTGCAGCTGACAACCGACAAGCAAAGACCAGAGGCGCGGCGCTTTTACGAAAGCCTAGGTTTTGTCGCGAGCCATGAGGGGATGAAGCTGGCGCTTTAGAGGCTGGTCAAGCGGCGCGCATATGGCCTGGATTGAACAGCCCGCCGGGGTCAAGCGCTTCCTTAACACGCGCGCTAATCTTGGCCAGCGGCGCGGCTTCTTCGGGCAGTACAGGCACGGCAAGGCGCATGGATTCCGGCGCGCGGAACAGCATGGCCGCGCCGCCCTGCGTGCGCGCTGCCTCGGAGATCAGTGTGTGGTTGGCGCTACTGGGGCTCGCGGCAACCCAAACCAGGCCGCCACCCCAATCCAGCATGACGCGCCCGCCAATCGCACTTGCCGCCGCTGCAACCTGCGCCCCGGCTGAGGGGCGCACCGAAACCCGCCAAATCGCTTCATCTGGCATGACCTGAAGAGGTTCCACTTCACGCACACCGCGCCAGAAAGCGCGGCTTTCGGCATCTTCCATCACGCGCTGCGCGCCAAAACCACCGAGTACGCCGCGCAGCTTTTCCATCCGATAAGCGACCGAAGCCGCGAAATCCTCAAGCCTTACCGCCGCAATCACGTGATCCTTCATCGGCAGCGCCGCCGCACCGGAAACGCCAAAGGGGCTGCCGAGCCCTGCCGAAAGCGCGGCCACCGCGCTTGCAAGATCGGGCGTTTCAATCAGCAGCGTCGCACTTGCTTCCGGCGCCGGCAGGACTTTCAGCGTCACTTCGGTGATCACACCAAGCGTGCCGTAAGACCCCGACAGCAGCTTGCACAAATCAAGCCCTGTCACGTTCTTCAGCACACGCCCACCGGAACGAATGGCCTCACCAGCGCCATTGATGAAGCGCAGCCCCATCACGTGATCGCGCGTCGCCCCCCAGGTGATGCGCCGCGGGCCGGACAGATTGGCCGCGACCACACCACCAATGCTGGGCGGCGCGCTTGTGCCAAAAACGCCATTCAGATAGGGCGATTCAGCAATCAACTGCTGGCCCTTTTCCGCCAAGGTGGCTTCAATTTCCGCAAGCGGCGTGCCGGCGCGTGCGCTGATGATCAACTCTGCCGGGCGATAGAGCGTAACGCCGGTCAGCCCACGCGTCGAAAGGCTCCGCGCGGCCTGCACAGGGCGCAGCATTCCGCGCTTTGATCCCTGGCCTTCAATGGCCAGCGGTTCACACGCCGCGCGCGCTGCCTGCACCGCGGCGATGATGCCGGCCTCATCCGCTGGCGCGATCAGGCTGCTCATTCCGCAGCCAGCGCGGGTGCGAGTGCGCCTTCCAGCGGGAACACTTTGGCAGGGTTGAGCAGCCAGGCTGGATCAAAGGCGCTTTTGATGGCGCGCTGCTGGGTCAATTCATGCGGCTGGAATTGCACAGTCATCAGATCGCGCTTTTCCACGCCAACGCCATGCTCACCGGTCAGGCAGCCACCAACCTCCACGCAAAGCTTCAATATATCGGCGCCGAAGGCTTCAGCGCGGCGGAAGCTATCGGCGTCATTCGCGTCAAACATAATCAGCGGATGCAAATTGCCATCACCGGCATGGAACACATTGGCGACCTTGAGCGCGTATTGCTCGCTCATCTCACCAATGCGCCTAAGCACGCGCGGCAATTCGCTGGTCGGGATGGTGCCATCCATACAAAGATAATCCGGGCTGATGCGCCCCACCGCACCAAAGGCGCCTTTGCGGCCTTTCCAGATGGCAAGGCTTTGTTCCGCGGTCTCCGCAACCTTCAGGCTGATCGGGTCAAACCGCGCGCAAATATCCTTGATGCGTGCGAGCAACGCATCCTGTTCCGCGATACTGCCTTCAACTTCAATGATCAGCATGGCTTCCGCATCCAGCGGATAGCCGGCATGCGCAAAAGCCTCACAAGCATGGATGCAGGGCTTGTCCATGAATTCCAGCGCCACCGGAATAATGCCGCTGCCGATAATGGCATCCACCGCCGCACCGGCGATTTCAATCGAATTGAAGGCCGCCAACATGGCGCGTGCCCCTTCGGCGCTGCGCAAAATGCGCACCGTCACTTCCGTGACAATCCCCAATTGGCCTTCACTACCCGTAATCAAGCCCAGCCAATCATAACCCGCCGCATCCAGATAAGTGCCGCCAATCTCCAGCACCTCACCTTCAATAGTGACGAATTTCAGACCGAGCAGGTTATTCGCCGTCACGCCATATTTCAGGCAATGCGCACCGCCGGAATTCATCATCACATTGCCGCCAATCATGCAGGCCAACTGAGAAGACGGATCAGGCGCATAGAAAAACCCATCAGCCTCCACGGCCTTGGTGATGCCGATATTCGTGACGCCAGCACCCACCACCGCATAGCGATCGGCGTAATTGATCTCATGAATGGCGTTGAGCCGCATCAGCCCGATGACTACCGCATCCGCCAAAGGTAGCGCACCACCGGAAAGGCTGGTGCCGGCCCCACGCGGCACCACGCGAATGCCCTGTTCATGGCAATAGCGCAGCACGGCGGCGACCTGTTCGGTGGTGGAAGGCAGCACTACCGCGAGCGGCATTTGCCGATAGGCGGCAAGGCCATCGGTTTCATAGGGTTTTAGGCGAATGCCCTCAGCGATCACACCATCGCCCGGGACAAGCGCGCTGAGTGCCGCAACGATTTCTTCGCGGCGGGCGAGTATTTCGGCCTTGGGTGGGGGCAGGGCGATCATTGTTTGTTCCTATGACTTTGCCGAAAATGCACATCCGTCATGCCCAGGGCAAGGCCTAAGCGCAGCCTCCGTGGCGCTGGCACGGCCACTATTTCGCCAACCATCCGCCATCCACTGGCAGGGCGATGCCCGTCGTGAAACTGGCGTTATCGCTCGCCAAATAGAGTACGCCATCGGCCACTTCCTCTGGCCTGCCAAAGCGCCCCATGGCGTGACGCGCGCGGGATGTGGCGCGGGCCGCTTCCGGGTCCGCGCGGCGGCCCATGCTGCGTGCGAGCAAGGGCGTATCAATCGCGCCCGGCACAATCGCATTCACGCGAATGCCATCAGCCACGAAATCAAGCGCCATGACGCGCGTCAGGCTCAAGATCGCGCCTTTCGCGGCAATATAGGCGCTATTGCCGGCGCCACCGGCGATCGCAAGCTGCGATCCCGTGGTGATGATCGCCCCGCCCCCTTGGCGCTTCATGGCGGGAATCACGGCGCGCGCCCAAAGCCAGGTGCCGCCAACATGCACGCGAAACACCGCATCCCAATCCTCGGGCTTGGTATCCAGAACCGTGCCGCCCACCGAAAATCCAGCTGCTGCAAACAGAATATCAATGCGCCCATAATGTTGCAGGATGGCCGCCGCATCTTCATCCGCGGCACCTGGGGCGCCAACATCGGAAACCCGGGTGAAAGCACCCCCAACCAGCTTGGCGGTTTCCTCAACCGCCGCCGCATCGCGATCCACCAACGCGAGCTTCGCACCTTCTTGCGCGAATAACACGGCGGTCGCGCGACCAATGCCGGAACCGGCACCGGTGATGACCGCAATCTTGTCCGTCAATCGCATGGCACTCTCCTGGATGGGATTTTCACTTTGGCAAGCGCTTGGCATCGCGCCGTTGTTCGAATGCCTTGGCATGCAGAAAGGCCGCTTCATGCAGGCTGCTTGGCAACCCATGGCGTCGCGCGGCTTCCAACAGAAAGCCAAGGATATGATCGGCTTCGATCCGCCCGCCCGCTTCCAGATCGCGCAGCATGGAGGCTGTATACGCGCTGGCGTTATCGCCAAAGACGCCGCGATATTGCTGCATAAAGGCAGCGCTCACGGGGAAGCCTTCGGCGGCGGCGATGGCGGAATTGGCTTCCAATACCCCATGCATGAAGGTAATACCGCCTGGTGCGCGGGCAATCTCACCGACATTAGCGCGCATCAGCACGGTGCAGACAGCGCTGGTGCCAAGATGCACCAGCTTTTCCCACATCTGCGCCATAATATCGGGCACGGTGGTCGCCACCATGCCGGGCGCTGCACTGAGGGCCGCTGCTATGCGCTCAACCCGGGTACTCATGCCGCCCGCGACCTCGCCAAAGGTCAGCCAGCGCCAATCATTCAAATGCCGGATCGTGCCATCGGACTGGAGGCTCGCCTGGATTTTTGCAATACCGCCGAGCACGCGCTCAGCGCCGAAGGCACGTTGCAGTGTTTCGATATGGCTGATGCCGTTTAGCACCGGCAGAATGGCCGTGCGTGCATCCACTGCCGGGCGAATGGTCTCGATCGCCTCTGACAGATCATAGGCTTTGCAGGTCAGCAGCACCACATCCCAACCGGATTGCACATCCGCAGGCGTGATGAAGCCTACCTTGGCCTGATAATCGCCAAGGCTGCTTATGATCTTCAAACCATCACGGGCAAGCACCGCCGCGCGGCCGGGGCGCACTAGAAAGCACGGATCAAGCCCCGCCTGATGCAGCCGTCCGCCAAAATAACCGCCCAAGGCGCCCGCACCTAAAATCAGAATACGCATCAAACCCTCATGCCCAACAGCGCGGCCAAGCCTAGCCCAAAGCATGCGCGCTGCGAATGGCGCCCCCGGGGGTTACCGGGCGATAAGTTTCGGGGCATGCGCGTTACAAGATCTCTGCTATGCTGCATCCATGCGGAAATGGCTGATTGCCCTTATTCTGTTGCTTGGTGCTGGCGCTGCCTGGTGGGGCGCCGGCATGCCGCGCCCTGGCTTTCTGGAAGCGGATAGCGGCGCCGGTGCGCCCAGGCTTCGCACTGCAATGCTTGATCGCGGGTCCATCACGGCCGTGGTGGCGGCGACAGGCACGGTGAACCCGGTGACCCTGGTTCAGGTGGGCAGCCAGCTTTCCGGCCAAATCCGCGAATTGCTGGCCGATTTCAATTCGAAGGTGAAAGCCGACCAACCCATCGCGCAATTGGATACCGCAACGCTTGAAGCCCGCCGCGCGGCGGCCGCGGCTGATGTGCATGCCGCTGCCGCGCAAATCACCGTCTCCCGCGCACAGGCCGAGCGTTCAGTGGCGGATCACGCGCAAGCCAGGGCGCAGATTGAAGCAGTGCGCGCCGCGCTTTTGGGCGCCGAGGCCAGTATGCGCGATGCCGAGGTAGAAGCCGCCCGCACCGCGGAACTGCGTGCCCGCGGTGTTGGCACGGAACGCGAAGCCTTGCGCGCCGGATTCACGGCAGACAGGCTGCGCGCTGCCGTGGCGCAGGCTCAGGCCGATATCTCCCGCGCCGATGCGGGGCTTTTGGCGGCTAGCGCCGCCGCCCGCACCGCTGACGCGCAAGTTGAAGCTGCCATTGCGGCGCGAGAACAAAAGGTTGCGCAGCTTCGCCTAGTGGAAGTGGACCTTCGCAACGCCACGATCAAATCACCAATTGATGGTGTGGTGGTATCGCGCAATATCGATGTCGGCCAAACCGTCGCCGCTTCCTTCCAATCGCCCATCCTGTTCCAGATCGCGGCCAGCCTGGATGAGATGGAAGTGCATGCGACCGTGGATGAGGCCGATATTGGCCGTGTACGGGCAGGCCAGGAAGTGACCTTCACGGTAGCGTCCTATCCCAATGAGACGCTGCGTGGCCGCGTCAAGGAAATCCGCCTGGCCGCAACCACGGTGCAGAATGTGGTGACCTATACCGTGGTGGTGAATACGCCCAATGCTTCTGGTCGGCTGCTACCGGGCATGACGGCCACTTTGCGTATCATCACCGATATCCGCAATGATGCATTGCGTGTTCCCAATGCAGCGCTGCGTTGGCGCCCGGCGGGCAGTACCGGTACTTCAGGCGGCGCCACGCAAGCACAAGGCGGCGGGCAGCAAATGGATCAGGCGCTGGCGCAGCTCACGGATTTGACTGAAGCGCAACGCAATGAAATCGAAGCCGCACGCACGGAAATGCGCACGCGCATGGCAGCACTCTCGCAGGACCCGGATGCGCGGCGCCAACAGGCGCAAGCGGGGCGCCAGCGCCTGATTGCGCGCTTGAATGCGGTGCTGACCCCTGACCAACGCGCGCGCCTTGCCGCACTTCGCGGTAATGCCGCAGCCGGCCAGGCAGGTACGGTTTGGGTGCAGGAAGGCGATGCGCCACCACGCGCCGTGCAACTGCGTATTGGCCTTTCTGACGGCAGCGTTACCGAAATCATTAGCGGCGATATCGCCGAAGGGGCGGCCGTGATCATCGGCCAGGAACGTGCCGGCGCCGCTGCGGCTTCCGGCGCAAGGCGGCTTTTCTGATGCCATGACGGCTTTGATTGAAACCACCGGCCTCACCAAGCATTACCCAGCCGGAGAGGGCGTGGTGGCCGCGCTGCAGGATGTTACGCTTTCCATAACACCCGGGCGTTTTGTTGCCGCCATGGGGCCATCGGGTTCCGGCAAATCCACCTTCCTCAATCTGATCGGCTGTCTTGATCGGCCCACACGCGGCAATTACCGCCTGATGGGTGAGGAAGTGGGGGCACTGTCCCATGATCGGCTTGCTGATCTGCGCAGCCGGCGGCTTGGTTTTGTTTTTCAATCCTTCAATCTGCTGCCACGTGCGGATGCACTGGCCAATGTGGAATTGCCGCTGATTTATCGCGGCATGCCAAAGCGGCTCAGGCGCGAACGCGCGGCGGCAGCGCTGGCGGCGGTGGGCCTGGCGGATCGCATGCATCATCGCCCCACGCAGCTTTCCGGCGGGCAGCAGCAGCGCGTGGCGATTGCGCGCGCCATCGTCGGCAGCCCTGATCTGATCCTGGCGGATGAACCGACCGGCGCCCTGGATACGCGCACCGGGCTTTCCATCATGGCGCTGTTCCAGGCGCTCAATCGCGACGGTGTCGGCATTCTGATGGTGACGCATGATCCGGATGTCGCGCGCTTTACCGAACGCGTGCTGCGCTTTCGTGATGGGCGGCTGATTGCGGATGAAACGCAACGCGCTGCCGATGCCGAAGCCGCACTCGCCGCCCTGCCGGAAGCGGATGCCGCAGCATGAGTGCAACGCTGCCGCCCATCACTACCGCTGCCAGGCGTGGCATTGATGTGCTGGAAGCTTTGCGCGGCGCGCTTTCCGCGCTTTCGGCTAATGTGCTGCGCTCCATCCTGACGGCGCTTGGCATTTTCATTGGTGTGGCGGCGGTAATTGCGACGGTTGCAGTGGGGGAAGGTGCGCGGCGGCAGGTGCTGGCGCAGATCCAATCTCTCGGTGCCAATCTGCTGATCGTCTGGGGCGGCAGTGCTACCATGGGGGGCGTGCGGCTTGGCGCGGGCGGGCGTTCCAACCTCGCTTGGGACGATGCGGTGGCGATTGCGCGCGAGATTCCGGAAGTGCAGGTAGCGGCCGGTTCCATTCGCCAGACCTTTCAAGTCGTGGCCGGCAATCAGAATTGGTCCACCACCGTGCTGGCGACCGAACCTGATTACTTCATCGCCCATGAATGGGTGGCCGATAGCGGGCGCTTATTCTCCCCAGAAGAAGCCGCCGGTGGGCGCAAGGTGGTGATCCTGGGCGCCACCGTGGCCGAGATGCTGTTTGCCGAAGAAGACCCTGTGGGGCGCGAGATTCGCATTCGCCAAACGCCTTTTGAGGTGATTGGCGTCATGGCGCGCAAGGGCCAGAACCCCACGGGCCAGGATCAGGATGATACGGTTTTCGTGCCCTATTGGACCGCGCGGCGCAGCGTGATGGGCGCATCGCGCGCCAATGCGCGCCAGGTGGGTGTGATTTCCGTGAAGGTCCATGAAGGTGAGAATATGGCCGCGGCAGAAGAAGCCATCCGCGTCCTGATGCGCCAACGCCATCGCGTGGCCGCCAATGAACCGGATAGCGTTTCAATCCGCAATCTTTCCGATATCCAGGCAACGCGCGATGCTTCGGCGCGTACGCTTTCTACCTTGCTTGCCTCGGTCGCGGCAGTATCGCTGCTGGTGGGCGGTATTGGCGTGATGAACATCATGCTGGTGAGTGTCACGGAACGCACGCGCGAAATTGGCCTTAGGCTCGCTATCGGTGCGCGGCGCCAAGATGTGCTGGCGCAATTCCTATTGGAAGCGGTGATGCTGGCGCTATTGGGTGGCGCGGCCGGCGTGCTGGCGGGGATCGCGCTATCGCATATCCTGGCCGATGTGGCCGGCTGGCCGGTACTGGTCAGGGCCGATGCGGTCCTGATTGCGGTTGGGGTCTCGGCGCTGACGGGCCTGTTCTTCGGCTTCTGGCCGGCGCGCCGCGCCGCGCATTTGGACCCGATAACGGCGCTGAGGCACGAATAACCCCCTTCCGTTCCGGCCCGGCGCGCGGCAGGATCAGGCAGAAGCCAAACAAGGGGAAAGCCATGACCAAGGTCATCATTACCTGCGCCGTCACCGGTGCCATCCACACGCCTTCCATGTCGGAATACCTGCCGATCACGCCGAAGGAGATTGCGGAACAATCCATCGCCGCGGCGGAAGCGGGGGCTTCCATCATCCATCTGCATGCGCGTGACCCGCAAAATGGCCAACCGACGCCAGACCCAAAAGTCTTCATGCAGTTCCTGCCGGTCATCAAGCAATCCACCGATGCGGTGATCAACATCACCACGGGCGGCGGGCTTGGCATGACTTTGGATGAAAGGCTTGCCGCGCCTTTGCTGGCAAAACCTGAGATGTGCAGCCTGAATATGGGTTCGATGAATTTCAACATTGCGCCATCGGCGGCACGGGTGAAGAAGTTCAAATATGATTGGGAAAAGCCTTATCTTGAAGGCACCACCAATTACATCTTCCGCAATACCTTCCAGGATATCGAACAGGTCGTGGAACGGCTCGGCAAGGAGCATGGTACGCGCTTTGAGTTTGAATGTTACGATGTCGGGCATTTGTACAATCTGGCGCATATGCTGGACCGCAAGATTGTCGAAGCACCGCTGTTCACGCAAACCATTTTCGGCATTCTGGGCGGCATTGGTGCTGAACCACGCAACCTGATGTTCATGAAGGAAACGGCGGACCGGCTTTTCGGCAAGGATTATGTTTGGTCTGTGCTGGCAGCAGGGCGTAACCAAATGCCCTTCACCACCATGGCCGGCATGATGGGCGGCAATGTGCGCGTTGGATTGGAAGATAGCCTCTGGCTTGGCAAGGGTGTGCCAGCAAAAACAAACGCTGAACAGGTCGCGAAAATCCGCCGCATCCTCGAAGAACTCAGCTTGGAAATTGCCACACCTGCGGAAGCGCGAGAAATGCTGAAGCTCAAGGGCGGCGATCTCGTCGGTTTCTGAAGCGCTCTATAAGAACAGGGAGGCCGCGCCATGGCCGAGAAATACACCGTCGCCGATCTGGTGGCGGAATTCCTGCCGCAGATTGGTGTTTCGACCGTCTTCGGCATTGTGTCCGTGCATAATATTCCGATGCTGGATGCGATCGGCCAGCGCAATCGGCTGCGTTACGTGAAGGCGCGCGGAGAGATGGGCGGCGCGCATATGGCCGATGCCTATGCGCGCGTCACCGGCCATTTGGGCGTGATTTTCACCAGCACTGGGCCTGGCATGGCCAATGCCATTCCTGGCCTGGTGGAAGCGCGTTTTGCGGGAAGCCCTGTTCTGCATATCACCGGGCAGACCGCCACGCGCTTCATTGATCGAGATGTCGGCACGGTGCATGACGTGCCGGGGCAAACACAAGCACTCGCCGCTGTTTGTAAGGCAGCCTATCGCGTGCGCAGCGCGGGTGAGGCCTTTGGTGTTCTGGTGCGCGCGGCGGCCGAAGCGCTGTCTGCGCCGCGTGGCCCGGTTTCGGTCGAAATCCCAATTGATCTGCAACGCACGGCCATCCCGCGCCCTGCCGGGCTGGATGCGCTGGTGCTGCCCATCACCGCACCCTTGCCGCCCAATCCTGCAGAATTGGATGAAGCGGTTGCCATTCTGTCCAAAGCCAAGCGCCCCATGATTTGGCTTGGCAATGGCGCGAAGCAGGCTGGTGCGGAAGCTACGCGCCTGATGGCTTTGGGCTTTGGCGTGGTTACCTCCTGGAATGGACGCGGCATTATTCCGGAAGATCACCCGATGAGCCTCGGCGCTTTGCACGGCAATGGATCGCCGCGCGTGCAGGAATTCTATGGCAGCGTGGATGCCATGCTGGTGGTGGGGTCGCGCCTGCGCGGGCATGAAACCATGGACTTTAACATGAAGCTGCCACAGACGCTGATCCGCGTGGATGGTGATCCTTCAGCCAATGGGCGTGGCTATGCTTCTTCGCTGTTCCTGCATGGTGATGCTGCGTTGACCATGGCGTCACTCGCGGATCGGCTCGCGGGCAAGATGTCGGTTGAGCCTGGCTTCGCTGCGGATTTCGCTGCGCTGAAATCCCGTGCTGGGCGGGAATATCGTGAAACGCTTGGCCCTTATCAGGGCTTCCCCGATGCAGTGCGCGCCGCGCTGCCGCGTGATGGGGTTTGGGTGCGTGACATCACCATATCAAACTCCACCTGGGGCAATCGCATTTTCCCGATTTATGATCCGCGCAATGCGGTGCATCCGGTGGGTGCTGCCATTGGGCCGGGCCTGGCGCTTGGCATTGGTGCAGCACTTGGTGCGGGCGGGCGGAAGACCATTACCATGGTGGGCGATGGCGGCTTCGCGCTTGGCATGAATGAGCTTTGGGCCGCGACGCAGGAAAAAGCCGAATTGGTCACGATGGTGATGAATGATCACGGCTATGGCGTGATCCGTCACATCCAGGATGCCTTGGCCGATGGGCGCCTGTTTGGTGATGATATCCTGAACCCGAATCTGGAAGGCTTGGCCGCACTTGCCGGCATGCCTTACTTCCGTATCAGCAAAGCGGAGGAGGTGACTGAAGTGCTACAAAAAGCGCTCGCGGTTTCTGGCCCGGCCTTGGTTGAGGTCGATATGAACGCGATTGGGCCTTTCCCGCCCTATGCGCCGTTCAACACCATGGGCAAACACGCCGAACGCGCGGTGCGTTAGATGGTGGTCACAAAGCCGCAGATTATCGCCCATCGCGGCGGCGCCTATCTTTGGCCGGAAAACAGCCTGTTTGCTTTCCGCCAAAGCCTGATGCTGCCCGTTGGCGTTCTGGAATGCGATGTGCACCCCTCCTCTGATGGCGTGCCCATGGTGCATCATGATGCCACGCTGGAACGCATGACGGACCTGACTGGGCCTTTGGTGGCGCGAAGCGCAGCTGAACTTGGTGCGGCGCGGTTTCGCGGTGCGCCGGATGAGGCAATCCCAACACTCGCCGCACTCGCGCGCCTTGTGGGACCAAGCGACAAGTTGCTGCGCGTGGAAGTGAAGGGCGACCGCGACTACAAACCCTATCCGGATTTCCTGCCGCGCGTGCTCGGTGTGCTGGAAGCGGAAGGCATGCTCCAGCGCAGCATCATCATCGCCTTTCATGGCGGCACGGCGGCGGCGGCGGCGCAGGAAAAGCGGCTGGCTGGTGCTGTCTGGCTGGTGAATAGCCCCATCCTGGCAAGCCTGGGGCCGGATGCCTGCATGGCCGCAGCGCGCGCGCTTGGTGTGACAGGCTGCGAATGTTCCATGGGCGATGTGACCCCCGCCTTCATCGCCGCCGCGCGCAAGCTGGGCCTCACCACCGGCGTCTGGGCTGCCAATCACCGCGCAGAAATTGAAAAAGCGCTTGAACTTGGTATGGATGCCTTCGCGACTGATGACCCGCCGCTTGCGATTGAACTCCGGAAGGCGCGCGGTTGATGCGCATTGCCGCGCTTGATTTTATTGGTGTGAATGTTACGCCCAAGACCAATTGGTGCTTTGTGCTGCTGCGCCTGGAAGATCGGCGGGTTGGCATTGGCGAAATCACGCTTTCGGATCATGAGGCTTTGCTGGCCGCAGAAGTGGCGCGCGTATCGGCAACGCTGAAGGGCCAGGATGCCAGCGCACGCAATCGCCTCGCGCGCCTGCTGCCACATGCGCCGGCGGGCTTGGTCGCGCATGCGGTAATGTCGGGGTTGGAACAGGCGCTTTGGGATGTCGCGGGTCAAGAAGCAGCTCGGCCCATTCACGCCATGCTGGGCGGCGCCTTGCGCGATGCTGTACCGCTTTATGCCAACATCAATCGCGGAGCATCACCGCGCACCCCCGCAGGTTTTGCCGATGCCGCCAAACGCGCCGTTGCGGCCGGATTTCGCGCCGTGAAACTCGCCCCTTTTGAGCCTATGGTCTGGGAAGATGCCGCCAACCCCACACAACGCGCCGCCTATGCGGAAGGTATCGCGCGTATTGCCGCTGTGCGTGATGCGGTGGGCAGTGCGATTGATGTGATGGTGGACGCACATTGGCGCTTTTCACCAGGCGGTGCGGCGGCGCTTATTCGCGATGTCGCGCCCTTCAACCTGTTCTGGCTGGAATGCCCGGTATCCGAAGCCAATCACGCGGCCATCACGCGGCTGCGCGGCATGGCGAATGATCGCGGCATGCGCTTGGCGGGGGCAGAGACCCTCGCGGGCCTTGGCGCTTATCGCCGCATCATCGAAGCCGGCTGCTATGATGTACTGATGCCAGACATCAAATATGCCGGCGGGCATGAGGAAATTCGGCGCATCGCCGCACTCGCCCAAACCGCGGGTATTGAGATCGCGCCGCATAACCCAACCGGCCCGATCTGCCACGCCCATTCCGTACATCTTTGCGCGACCCTGCCCAATTTGCTGCCACTTGAAGTGCAATTCGGCGAAACGGAGCGTTTCTTCACCATGATCACCGGCCATGATCTGCGCTTTCAGCAGGGCAGCGCCAGCCTGCCGCAAGCGCCTGGGCTTGGCGTGCAACTGGATGAAGCCAGCGCGCAGCTTTCCCCCTGGCAGCCCATGGCGCAGCCCTGGCTGGACCCGAGGCTCGGCTGATGCCGCTTTGGGTTGCCGCCACCGTCATCGCCGCGCTGTTTCAAACTTGGCGCACCGCCTTGCAGCAAAAGCTACGAGGGCAGCTTTCCGTCAATGCCGCCGCCGTGGTGCGCTATCTTTATGGCGTGCCCGTGGGTGTGCTGCTGGTCGGGCTATACATGCTCATCTTTGGTGGCCCGCTTTCCACGCCGACACCGATGTTCTTCCTCTACGCCGCCCTAGGCGGGCTTGGGCAGATCATCGGCACCAATCTGCTGATCATGTCCTTCGCGCATCGCGGTTTCGCGGTTGGCACGGCTTACGCCAAGACCGAAGCGGTGCAGGCAGCCTTTCTTGCCCTGTTGTTGCTCGGTGAGAATTTCGCGCCGCTCGCCTGGGCGGGCATTGCGGTTTCTGTGGCGGGGACGCTTTATCTGTCGCTTGCTGGGCGTGTCGGGTCACTTGGCGAAATGCTGCGCGCCACAGTGCAGCCCGCCGCCCTATATGGCTTGGGTGCAGGTTTTGCCTTCGCGCTTTGTGCGCTCGCTATTCGCGCGGCGACGCATGAATTGCAGGGGCCGGATGTGGTGCTGCGTGCGCTCGAAACCCTGGTGGTCATCAATGTCATGCAAACCATCATGCAGGGTGGTTGGCTGGTATTGCGCGAACCGGCCAGTGTGCGCGCGGTTTTCTCCACCTGGCGATCTTCCGCGCAGGTTGGCGCGCTTTCGGCCTGCGGTTCTGCCTGCTGGTTTACGGGCTTCGCGCTGGCGCCCGTTGCCTTGGTGCGGGCCGTTGGTCAGGTGGAGATCCTGTTTACGCTGCTCTTCAGCAAGTTTTTCTTGAAAGAAAAAATGAAGCGCAGCGACATTATCGGTGCGCTTGCCGTTGTAGCCGGCGTGGTGTTGGTACTGATTGGGCGATAATCAAACTTTGAAGATCGCCTGAATCGCCGCCTGATCCACCGCGGCAATGCTGGCAGGCTGCCATTGCGGCTTGTGGTCCTTATCCACCAGCACGGCGCGCACGCCTTCGCGAAAATCCGGGTGATCATTCACCACCACCCGCGTCAGCGCCAATTCCATGGCAAGGCACCCCGCCAGATCGCGCTTGGCGCCCCGGCTCAGCAATTCATGCGTCACAAACAGCGATGTGGGCGATGCATGATGCAAAACCCCAAGCTGTTCGCGCGCCCAATCCGTGCCTTCTGCTTCCAGCGCAGCCAGAATGGCAGGGATGGAACCTGCCCCGAAGCAGCGGTCAATCGCGGCACGATGCGGCGCGAAGCTTGCCTCAGGCGCTGGCCCGCAAAACTGCGTGGCGGCGCCGACATCGCCGGCAATCAGCGCTGCGCGCAAAGCGGGCAACGCCTCACGCGTTGTGAAATGCGTGGCCAGCCCCGCATGCACCGCATCCGCGCCATTCAAGCGCGCGCCGGTCAGGGCCAGCCACATGCCAAGCGCGCCCGGCAGGCGCGGCAGCGCAAAGGAAGTGCCGACATCCGGGAATAGTGCAATCGCCGTCTCAGGCATGGCGAACATGGCATGGTTGGTGACGATGCGGTGGGACCCATGCACCGAAACCCCAATGCCGCCGCCCATGCACACACCATCAATCAGGCTGACCCAAGGCTTGCCGAAAGCGGCAATACCGGCATTCACGGTATATTCTTCCGAGAAAAACGCCTCCACCGCCGCGCGATCACCCGCAACCGCTGCCGCGCGCACGGCACGCACATCGCCACCCGCGCAAAAAGCTCGCCCGCCGGCGCCTTCAAGCAGCGCAAGCTTTACGGAAGCATCATGGCGCCAATCCCTGATTGCAGCCGCGAAGCCCCTGATCATGTCCTGATTGAGCGCATTCAGCGCCTTGGGCCGGTTCATCAAAATCGTACCGGCCGCGCCTTCACGCGTTGCAATCAGGCTGGATTCGGGGGCTTCGGTCATCGGTATTCTCACTCCGGCTTCAACTGCACACTCGCCACCAGGTCACGGATCTTGGCCGCCTGGGCGCGCACCATGGCACCGAAGCTCTCGGAATCAGACCCCACGGCTTCAGCGCCGACTTCATCACAGCGGCGGATGAAATCAGGTTGCGCCGCTGCTGCGGCGATTTCGCGTTGCAGCCTCGCCATGATGGGCGCTGGTGTGCGCGCAGGGGCGAAGAAGCCGTTCCAGCCTTCCAATTCCAATGACGCAAAACCCTGTTCGCGCACGGTCGGCACATCGGGCAGAATCTTGGCGCGCTTGGATGCGGTGGTGGCAAGGCCCTTCAGTGCCCCGGCGCGCACATGGCCGAAGCAGGTGGAGATTTGATCGCCCCCGAATTGTACCCGCCCCGCGATCAGTTCCTGGATCATCGGCGCTGCACCGCGGAAGGGCACATGTTCCATGGCAATGCCGGCATCGCGCTTCAGCACCTCGCCCACCATATTCATGAAAGAACCAGGTCCGGTGGAGCCATAAAAGGGCGGAGAGCCTTGCGCCTTGGCCCAGGCAACAAAGCCCTTCAAGTCCGTGGCGGGTACTGTAGGATTGGCCAGGATCACCAGCGGCACATTTGCGCCGAGCGACAGCGGCGCGAAATCCCGTTCAATGTCATGCGGCGGACGCCCCGCGAGGGTCATCGCCGCCGTCGTCGTCGGGAAGGTGATGTTATGCATCAACAGCGTATAGCCATCGGGCGCCGCCTTCGCGACAACATCGGCACCGATCGAACCACCGCCACCGCCGCGATTTTCCACCACAACAGACTGACCCATTGTTTCGGTCATACGCTGCGCGAAAAGCCGCGCGAGCAAATCCGTGGTGCCGCCCGCCGGGAAGGGCACGATGATGCGAATGGGCCGCGTTGGGAAATCCTGCGCGCGCAGCGTGGTTGGCGCCGCCAGCACGGCGCCCGCAATCAACAGATTACGACGAGAGAATTTCATTCCCGGTTCCTTCCCTTGTTGAAGTTGTAGGAACCGTAACCCGAAGTGGCGCCCGGCCTCAATGCCCCGCATTGGCGCCAGAGAAATCCGGCACCGCCAGCCCACTGGCCGTGATCTGATGCGCCAGATCGGCCTTGAGGCGTTCAAGCCCGGCCTCGCTGGAAGCTTCCACGCGGGCCACCAGTACGGCCTGGGTATTGGAAGCACGCAGCAACCACCAGCCATCATCGGTCAAGACGCGCACGCCATCCACATCCTGCACCTTGGCGCCCGCAGCGGCCAGGCGTTCCTTCACTTCGCGCACTACTTCAAACTTGCGCTCCTCGGTGCAATCAAACCGAAGTTCCGGCGTATTGATCACCTGGGGCAAAGCGGCGCGCAGTTCGGAAAGCGGGCCGGAAAGGCGCGCCACAATGCCAAGCAGCCGCACAGCGGAATAGGGCGCATCATCAAAGCCGTACCATTTATCGGCAAAGAAGATATGGCCCGACATTTCACCCGCCAGCGGGCTGCCGGTCTCCGCCATTTTCGCCTTGATCAGCGAATGCCCTGTCTTCCACATCAAGGGCTTCCCGCCGGCCTTGGCGATTTCATCGAATAAAACTTGAGATGCCTTCACATCCGCAATGATGGTGGCCCCTGGTTTCGCTTTCAGCACATCGCGCGCCAGCACGATCATCAATTGATCGCCAAACAGCACATGGCCTTCATTATCAACAATGCCGATACGATCCCCATCGCCGTCAAAGGCAATGCCAAGATCAGCGCCTTCACGCGCCACGGCCGCGATCAATTGTTCCAGATTCTTCGGCACTGTCGGGTCGGGGTGATGGTTCGGAAAACGCCCATCTACATCTGCATTGATCAGCATGTGGCGCCCTGGCAGCCGCGCGGCCAGCGCCTTCGCGATTGGCCCTGCCGAGCCATTGCCCGGATCCCACACGACTTTCAGCGCACGATCCCCGCCATCCCAATCCTGCAAGACGCGGTCCGCATAGCGTGTTGCGATATCCACGGCGCGGTCGCTGCCCACGGCTTCCGGCACTACATCGCCCGCCTTCGCCATGCGGCCAATTTCCTGAATCTGCGCGCCATAGAAAGGCTTCTTGCCGATCATCATCTTGAAGCCATTGTAATCGGGCGGGTTATGGCTGCCGGTCACCATCGCCGCGCCATCGGCTTCCAGCGCATAGGCAGCGAAATAGAGCATGGGTGTCGCGCAAAGCCCAATCCGCACCACTTCCAAGCCGCAGGCGCGCAAGCCCGCCACAAGCTGTGCTTCCATCTCGGGCGAATGCAGGCGGCCATCATAGCCAACGGCCACACGCTTGCCGCCACCACGGCTGACCACGCTGCCAAAGCAGCGGCCAATGGCGTAGGCGTCTTCCGGGTTCAGGGTTTTGCCGACAATGCCGCGAATATCATATTCGCGGAGCACGGTTGGGTCGAAGCGATGATTGAATTCGGTCATGATGAAATCTCTCAGGGTCGGCCAATGGATGAATAAATGAAGCCGGCAGCGCGCATCGCCGCGGGCTCCCAGATATTGCGAAGGTCCAGCACAATACTGCCCTTCATGGCGGATTTCAGGCGATCCGGCGCAAGCGCCCGGAATTCATTCCATTCCGTCAGCACCACCAGCGCATCCGCCCCCGCCGCAGCATCCAGCGGGCTTTCGGCATAATGCACGGCCTGGGGCAGCACCTGGCGCGCATGGCTAGACTGCGGGTCAAAGGCGCGGAGCACCACCCCCGCTGCGGCCAGCTTGGGCAGGATGGCAAGGGATGGCGCATCGCGCATGTCATCTGTTTCGGGTTTGAAGGTCAGCCCCAGCACCGCCACCACCTTGCCGGCTGGGTTCGGGCCCAGGGCGGCCAGGATGCGATCCGCCATCTGCGGCTTGCGCGCCTCATTCACCGCAATGGTTGCCTCCACCAGCTTGAGCGGCGCGCCGGCGTCCTGCGCGGTATGCGCCAAAGCAAGCGTATCCTTGGGGAAGCAGGAACCGCCATAGCCTGGGCCGGGATGGAGGAATTTACGCCCAATCCGTCCATCAAGGCCCATGCCGCGCGCCACATCATGCACATCGGCACCGACTTTTTCACAAAGATCGGCGATTTCATTGATGAAGGTGATCTTGGTCGCCAGGAAGGCATTGGCGGCGTATTTGATCAGCTCCGCCGTTTCCAGCGATGTCGCCAATACGGGTGTTTCAATGAGATATAGCGGGCGATAGAGCCGCTTCAGCGCGGCCAAGCCTTGTTCATCCTCGGTGCCAATGACCACGCGATCCGGCCGCATGAAGTCGCCAATCGCGCTGCCTTCACGCAGGAATTCAGGGTTGGAGGCAACGCTGATGGCAAGTTCTGGCCGCACGCGGCGCACAATGGCGCGCACTTCCCGCCCGGTGCCGACCGGCACGGTGGATTTCGTCACCAAAACAAGCGGGCCGGTGGCGGCGCGCGCCACTTCCTCGGCTGCAGCATAAACATAGGAAAGATCAGCATGGCCATCGCCGCGCCGCGTTGGCGTGCCGACCGCCAGGAAAACGGCATCCGCCCCGGCGATGGCGGTTTGCAGATCGGTGGTGAAGCCAAGCCGTCCGGCGGCGACATTTTCCGCAACCAGCTTATCCAGCCCAGGTTCATAGATCGGCATGCGCCCTTCATGCAGGGCGGCGATCTTGGCGGGGTCCACATCCATCACCGTCACATCCACGCCGAATTCGGCGAAGCAGGCGCCGGATACCAGGCCGACATAGCCGGCGCCGATCATGGCGATGCGCATGGTGTTCTCCTTCGTTTCGAAGCGCGCCTGCAATGGCGCGGCAAGCCCTGGCTGGCAAGGGGTTCAGCCGGCGTCACTGCCCTCTCCGCCATGGGGCAGCAAGGGGCGCAGGCTTTCCAGATCACGCTCTGCCCGGCAGACCAGATAGCGTGGCGCCGCCCCATCCGGGTCAAGCGGCAGCGCTGTCAGGCCGATATCACTGTAAATGCGCAGTAATTCCGGCCCAACACGCCAGAAGGCCGGGACAACCTGGGCAGCTTCGCAAAGGTCGCGGAAGCGCCAAATGGCGGAAACCCTGTCCCGCGCCTCACCCGCCGGATCGCCCAGCGCCAGCCAAACCCCATCCCGTTTGAGAAAAGCGAAGCCCGCGCGACCCGCTTCGCCGAACACCGCGCCATCGGCGGCCGAAAGCGCAGGCGCCATGGCACCCAGGGCCAGAAGTCTTTCCCGTGCCGCTTCCGTATAGGCCAGCATAGGTGGGCGCGCCGGCAGCAGCAGCCGAAAGGCCGCGACCAGCAGCAACACCCCGGCCAGCGCCACGGTGAAGCGGAGCGAATCCGGCGCATCCGCCGCCAGCACCACCCCCCACCAGGATCGGTCGGCGAGGTTGCTCTGATAGGCCACCGTCGCAAGCGTGAGCCCGCAAATCGCCCCGGCGGCGAGTGCGCCGAGCCCATCAGCCGAAACAGCCTCCCCGATCAGCCGCGCATGGCGATAAAAGGCGCCACGCGCCGTGGTCAGCAACAGCGGCACCAGCAGAAAAGCCGCGATCAGCCAAAGCGGTTCCCCACGCAGCACCAGGATCAGCGCGCCATTCAGCAGCAGAAAAAGCGAGCCCCACCAAGCAATAGTCAGCCGCCGCACCAGCCCATAAGCAGCGGCAAGCAGTAGGGAGCCCACGACGGAAGCGGCAAAATGGCTCGCGGCGTCTTCCAGGAAATCCGGCACGGGGCCGAGCAGGCTTGGCTTGGGCGGCAAAGCGCCGATGAAGATCAGCACCAAAGCGGCAAGGCCAGTAAGGCCTGCCAGCGCCGGCACTTCAAAGGAAACCGCAATGCCACGATCCGGCGCCAACCGCCCCACCAGCTTGCGGCGTTGGCTGACCTCGAAGCCCGCAAACAGCGCACCGGCCAGGAAAAGCGGGAG